>Ga0194125_10007696_pt1 | contig 15456 bp, 5 predicted proteins | sample TA2KigC250mmetaG_FD_148626 | JGI IMG/M metagenome (GOLD analysis project Ga0194125, IMG submission 148626) | Freshwater microbial communities from Lake Tanganyika, Tanzania - TA2015034 Kigoma Deep Cast 250m | ecosystem: Environmental > Aquatic > Freshwater > Lake | place: Tanzania: Lake... | reverse complement strand
TTTACTTTTTAAACCGCAGAGAACACAGAGAAGACGCAGAGGATACAGAGATAATCTTTTCTCTGCGTTCTCAGCGCCTCCTCTGCGACCTCTGCGGTGAGAAAAAACGACGTAGGAAAAGGTTACACTGTTTTTTGGAACTTGCTTTTGCAAGCAAGTTCTAAAAAATAGTTTACACTTTTCCGCATCGCTTCTTTCTAACCGCAGAGGTCGGGCATCCCCCCGCGTGCGGGGGGAATAGAGGGGGGGAGGCGCTGAGAGCGGCGGTTTAGCTTCTAAACTGCTGTACTCAGAGAACAGACGAAGTTGAAAGGAACGAAGTAATCTCCGTGTCCTCTGCGTCTTCTCCGTGTTCTCTACGGTTTAAAAAGTAAACAAACTTAATTCGAACTTGCTCAGGCTTTGCTTGGAATATAATATTAGGAGAGAAAAATGACATCAAAGGAAAGAATTATTCTTACACTTGAACATAAAGAAGCAGATAGAATTCCAATGATGGATAACTTTTGGTCAACAACTATCCAGAGATGGCGGCAAGAAGGATTTCCTGAAGAGTCACTTTCTGGATACTTTGGATTTGACGGCATGGCCTCCATCGGCGTGGATATCTCTTTTCAAGTGCCCGGAGGTGTTATTGAGGAAACGGACGATTACGTAATCTCAAAAAGCAGTTGGGGGGTTGTCTCCAAAAACATGAAGCGCACAACCTCGGCCCCTCAACATATCGATTTTTTGGTGAAGGACAGGAAAAGCTGGGAGGAAAACAAGTGGCGGCTGGCTTATAATGAATCAAGAGTCAATTTTGACCAGGCTTTGACAACCTTCAAAAACGCCCAAGAATCAGGCATCTTCCTCAATTACGGGGGCGGCGGACTTGGTTTTGATATTTGGCAAAACGTGGTTGGGGTCACGAACATCCTCGTTGGAATGAAGGATGACCCGGAGTGGGTGAAGGAGCTCTACATGACAAATGTAGATTTACACATTACCCTTGTAGAAGAACTTATGGCTAAAGGTATAGAATTTGACGGGGCATATTTCACCGACGATTTAGGCTACGTAAATGGCCCCTTCTTTTCTCCAGCCATGTACCGCGAGCAACTCTTCCCCGCCCATAAGAAACTTTGTGATTTCTTAAACTCAAGAGGGATTAAAGTTATCCTGCATAGTTGCGGAGGTATCCGGCCGTTGGTACCAATGTTTGTTTTAGCTGGTTTTAACTGTCTTGAGCCGTTAGAAGTAAAGGCTGGCATGAATCTCATCGAACTTAAAAAGCACTTCGGAGAAAAACTGGCATTCATGGGCGGTATCGACGTGCGGGCGATGGCTAACCCAAATCCGAACGTAATATTAGAAGAGATACGCAATAAAATTACCATTGCCAAACAGGGCGGAGGATATATCTTCCATTCCGACCACTCAGTTCCCGACGACGTCAGCTTTCAACAGTATCAACGGGTGATGGAACTGGTGCGGGAATATGGGAGGTATCATTAAAATGCGCAAATTTGCGGCATATTTCAAAGTGGCAAGATGGCCCTCTTGCTCAATTACCATCCGTCGAAATGTATCTACCCATGCCACTCCAAGCAGGGGACTATTTTCCGAAACACGCCCAGAGTAAGGAGAAAAAATATGGACAATAAACAGGTACGCATAGCATTTGTTGGATGCGGTGGGCATGCAAATCATTCACTGTATCCGGTGCTCCACCGGATCGGAGAAATTGACTTAGTGGCTGTTGTAGACCGAGTGGAAGAGAAGCGGCTGCGTGTGCAGCGGCTGTTCGGCGCTCGGCGAACTTATGCTGAGGTAGATGAGATGCTTGATGCAGAAAAACCCGAAGGAGTGTGCATTGTGGGTCCACCGCAGATGCACTACGAAGTAGGCATGCAGGTACTTGAAAGAGGTATCCCTATTTTCGTTGAGAAGCCTTCATCTATTGATTTTGAGCACGCTTATTCCCTGGCAGAAGCAGCAAGAAAAGCGGGTACTTTCGGTATGACCGCGTTCATGAAACGATTTGCAACCGCCTATCAAGAAGCGAAAGCCATTACCACCAGTCCGGAGTTTGATCCCATTTCGATGGTGAGTATCCGGTATACACATGGCGCCTATCCGCTCATCTGGGGATTGGCACCAGAACCGCTCTGCTGCCTTATCGGCAATCAATGCCATGCTTTTGATTTGGCGCGGTTCTTTGGAGGGGATGTAACTGAATTATATGCCAGGTTATGCGACCACGGTCAAGGACGCTTTGCTTTTGCTGTGACCGTCGGCTTCCAGAACGGCGCAGTAGGGTTGCTCAATAGCAATGCGACAGATGACCCGGCCTGGAATATCCGGGAGACACTCAATGTCTCTGGATTGCTATGTAGTGTGGATGTAGAGGACATGATATATCTGGACTATCGCCCGCGCGATTCATGGGCACCCAATCTGCGTCATGTCGCCTGGAGACAAGGGAAATATGCTTTGCCCCATGCCGTCGCTTATGGCCAAGGTGGGGCATACCTTGGTTACGAAGGGGAACTGCGTCACTTTGCCGCCTGTATCCGCACAGGTGAAACTCCGATTTCATCTCTGTATGATGGTGCCGCTGCTCTCGCTATCGCAGAGGCAATCTGGGAAAGTGTTCACATAGGGAAGCCTGTTCGTTTAGCTCAACAGTCCCCCTTATCAAAGGGGGGCAGGGGGGTTGTTACTTCGTAAACCGCTGCAACTGGAGTTATTGTAGTAACGACTTCAGTCGTTTGATACGGTTTGAAAAACGACTAAAGTCGTTACTACAATACCAATCAACACATATTTCACAGTGTAGTAGATTCAGTCGCGAGCGTGTTGGGACTGGGTCGGCGCTCGGTACTCGACGCGCAGATGCGGAGTCAAAAGACGCTGGTGGTCTCTGAGGCGCGAGGTTAAGCAGCTCTCAAGGACGCCGCTGACAAGGAGGGTGCGCTCGGCGGGGAAGGGAGCACTACCGGTGATAATCATTTCCTCGATCTTTGCCACTAAACAGGCGGAGTAGGTCACATTTGGCGTCGGCGTCAGGAAGAATTGGGTGGATATCGGGATAGGCCCGCCTTTGAGCTGCGCGGCAAAGCAGTAATCCTTGACGGCACCGTTGAGCATAAGCAGTGTAGCACCAAAACCGTCATTGTATTCGATGAAGTAGGCGGCCGGTTTGGTGACCAGCTTTTTGAGTTCGCCGCTGCCGAGCAAATCCTGGGTGCGACCGTCTACTTCGGTCAGGCCGCACGGGGTATCGCTGCAAGAAAGCGCCGCTTCCAGTAATTCCTTTGACCACCTTCCATCCTCACCGGCTTTCCACACCTCGTCTCCTTCAATTAGTTGCACTGCCCTGACACCGGTTTCACCGCCTTTGCGGCGTTCGACCATGCACTGCATGGCTTCCAGGGCGTGGTAGTCCATTGCATCTGAACCTCCGACGCCTACCATCAAGGCGCTCTCGATTTCGCAATCGAGTGGCAATTCCACATCCGGCAGACGCCAGGTCACCGGCAGGGACGAACCCGCCAGCACAGGGAACCCCAAGCGGCGAGCATCGTCTAACATCTCTTTTGCCTTTGCAAAGCAGTAGGAGAGATGCTTGTCGTTGTATATTGGCACAGAACGACCATCCTCTTCAAAAACTTTGACGCACTCTTTGAAGAACTCGTAGCGCGGGTAGAGAATCTGCCCCAATTCGTTTTTTGGATAATCGCCATGCTCACCAATAAGCAAAACTGCATCGACAGCAAGTTTGTCGCCTCCGCAACGCAGAGCCTCGGCAATGGTGGGATAGATAGAGAAACCAAACTCACGCGCTCGGTCCGCGCTCTGGTCGCCTTCAGGTCGCTGGTCGACGTAGAGGGAAACGACCTTAATGTTGGGACGATGCCAGTGGCCCTCGTAGGGATAGCCGACCAGAAAGCGGTCAGCGAAGTGCTGGGCATGCGACAGATAGCGGTAGATAGTGGTGATGACGGCTAAGCGTTTTGGTGCTGTTGCAGGTTCACCTCCGCCTTCGGCGTCTGTGTTTGTCGTTTGGCGTAGTTCGAAAGAGCGGCCTGGCGAACTTGCGAAACGAGTGCTTCTCCAAAAGGTCGATTCCGAAGATGGCTGATAGGAGAGGCAAAGGTGCGGGGTTTCTTGTCGCTGTTGCTGTTGGTGCAGGCTCTCCACACCCGCGGCAGTCAGTCCGGTCGTCAATAGGGTGCGCTCTACCGGGTAGGACGGTTTGCCAGTCAGAAACATTTTTTCAACGTTGTTGACCTGCGGCGAGAAAAAGTTGGCCAGGGTGGTGCGGTGAGGGGGCATGGGCAGGTACATCTGTGTGGACAGCAGGGTGTCACTGTCCGCAAGGCGCGCGGCGAAGTTGAAGTCCTGCACAAGTCCATTCATCAGAATCATGGTACACATAAGACCGTCGAGGTGTTCGTAATGATAGGCGATTGGGTCTCTGACGATTTGCTTCATTTCGTCCAGGGTAGGGAAAATGTTATTGAACCCCGACCGCGATGGGGTGAGGGTGTGGCTACGAGAAAGAGCGGCTTCGAACAACTCACGCGACCACAATCCTTCGTGATGGGCCTGCCAGAATTTATCGCCCCGGTAGGCTTGCAGCCATTTGACGCCTTTCTCGCCGCCCTCGCGGCGTTCCACCATGCACTGGATAGTCTCCAGGGCGTGTATGTCGTAGCCATCGACGCCGCCATACCCGATGCATACCGCCTCCAGGACGCGGGCGCCTAACGGCATGTCGATTGACGGAGTGCGCCAGGTAACCGGCAATGACGACCCTGCCATGAAGGGAAAGCCCAGTTCTTTTGCCGTGTCGTACATCTCCCTCGCCCACTCCCATTTCCACGACAGGTGCTTGTCGTTGAAGACGGGCGCTGAGCGGCCGCTTTGTTTAAAAACCTTGACGATTTCCTGGAAGAACTCATAGCGCGGGTAAAGGCGCTGTCCCTTTTCGTTTGTGGGATAGTCGCCGTGCTCACCGATTAACAGGACACCGTCAACGGCTAATTCCTTGCCCCCTAAAGTCAGGGCATCGGCGATGGTGGAGTAGACCTTCATAGAAGGAAAACGCTCGGCCCGGTCACGGCTCAAGTCGCCCTCCTTGATTTGGTCGACGTACAGTGAGACCAGGTCCAGCAGTGGGCGGTGGTGCCGGCTGTCCCAGCCGTACCCCTCAAGAAAGCGGTCAACGATGTGCTGGGCATGGGAATACTTATGGTAAATGGTAGCGATAGCCGCGATTTTGGGACGCTTAGCCATAATCTGAATCTCCTTTTTTGTTTTGTTACCTAAGTTCCAATTAATTCTTTAAACTTTTTAAACCGCAGAGAACACAGAAAAGACGCAGAGGACACAGAGATAATCTTTTCTCTGCGTTCTCAGCGCCTCCTCTGCGACCTCTGCGGTGAGAAAAAACGACGTAGGAAAAGTTTACAATGTTTTTTGGAACTTAAGTAATGTTCGCAAGGTTTTGTAAACATCTATAGCCGCCGATTATCAGACGGCGCGGATTTGGGCTTTCGTTAATCAGCGCTGTCTTAGAATCAGCGGCTCTATGATTCAAACTCATCAACTCTAAAAATTGACAAGACTTCTGGAACACTACTTACATTTAGTTTGCTTATGTTATAATATCATAGCAAAGCATAAATTTCAATGTCTAAAGAAGCGTGCCAAGCTTCCTCAACACCTCTGCTATCTTCTCTGGCGGTAAATTGAGGATTCAACGTAATCCAGACTACATCACCGCGTTGAGGAACATATCCCCTGGTTCTTACCATACCTCACCTCCTACTGCTGGACCGGTATCAACCTCACGGTGCAAGTTATCTTCCGTCACCTGTGCTAACAAATGCTCAAGGCTTAAATCCGGCTCTATTATCGGTACTACGACCAGTTTTCCATCTACTAATGACAGTTTAACCAGCGAGTCGTCATCAAATCCTACCTCGGCGGCAATAGGTTTAGGAATACGTAGGACGAAACTGTTACCCCATTTTTTTATACGAGTTTCCATATCAATTACCTCCTCGTAGTATCTACAAAAAGTATACATTGGGCTCCGGGATTTGTCAAGAACACGTCCGAATTTTGGATAATAGGCTTCCGAAGTCTCCAAGACTTCGGAAGCCTGAATATGTAACCAAACTTTTCTTTTAGAAAGAAAAGTTTGATCAAAAGAAATAAGAGGAAAAAAAGTAAAGAAAAACATCACTGCGCCTCTTGAACTTGCACGCCTTTCTGCCCTCCTCTTCGCACTCTATCAAATTCAGCAAATCCTCTCTGCTGGATGGCCTTATTCATCTCTTCGATATTTTCACGATAGTAGGCTTTGCGCTGTTCCTTTTTTGCAGGAGCGCTCGCTCTTCCAGCTTCAGGCGCGCCGAGCCACTGTTTTCCTCTGTAGAAAGCATAACGGTTTTGCTCATCGCGGGCAATTACTGTGGCGTTGCCGCGGATATTATCGGCTATGAAGATTCCGCGCAAATCGGTTTCACCAGACTTGAATTCTTTATCGGCTGAACCGATAGCCTTTATGTGTACTCCTTCTATGAATGTCCCATTGGTAGTATCCCGCACATTGACTCGCACGCGTCCGCTTCCAACATCTTCCTGGACTTCAATATCTAATGGAGTAATAAGCACAAGCCCGGTAGCGAACAAATCGTCGCCGCGGCAAATGACCAGATATGCGCCCTCGTTTTTGATGTCGAGCTTGACTTTGCGTTCCTTGTCGATGTAGTCTTTGCCGTCGCCCAAGGTTATACTTTCGCTGACTTCCGGTTCGATTCCCGCTAATTGAATCTGGGTAATCTTTCCCAAGTCTTTTTCACGCAAGTACAGCTTCATCAAATCAACGCGATATACCAGTAACATCGCTTCTTTGATGTTGCGATATTTGAGTAAAATTTCCGTTCCGCTTTCATTCGCAACCTTTTCCCCTTGTGTACGGGGGGGAAGGGGGGGGAAAATATTCACTTCGGGAAGCGATATGCGCTTTTCTTCAAAGTAAGAGATGGATTCCTGTGCGTCGGGATATTGGTCTTTGATTTTCTCATACCATTCTATAGCCAGCTTTGGATTGCCCTGGGCATGATAGACCTGTCCAATTATGTATCTCGCTAAATCTCTATCCTTGCTTTTACCATCCGAAACAGGTTTTGCAGCCTCGACGGCTTCGTCGTATTTGCGCTGTGAGAACAAGCCTAACGCTTCGACATACTGGAAACTGCTCAAGTAGTCGCTTTCGGGATAACGCTTAATTCCTGACTGACACAGGCTGACGACTGTTGGAAAATCTTGAATGTCAAGAAATGCGTTCGCCATTGAAAATGTGGCGTCGTCTGCAAGGGTATCTTCTGGATATAGCGTTAGAAACTGTGATAGCATGGCGATGGTTTCTTTTAGCATGTCTAGTTTTGTAATTTGGCGTTGAGGCGAATCAAATGCGTGTTGCGTGTTGCGTGTTGCGTGTTGCGTAAGTAAGGCTTTGGATAGTTGTTCCGCTTCAGGGGCTTTTGAGTAGAGCGCCTGCGACAGGGCAAAGTATGATGATGTTACCTGCGGGGTATCGGGATATTGGAGCCAGAGATTTTTCTGAAAATCAATCGAACTCAGGAATTGCCCTTCATCCTGCAACACTGCGCTGACGTTGGAATCGTTGACGAAACTCGCGTCAATCGTCGCTTTGTATACAAGATACGCCCGCTCAAATTCCCCTATATCCCGATAGGCGCGCCCAACGACTAAAATCTTATCGAATGGCACATACAGTTCTGGGAATCGCTCTCGGAGTATTTCAAAATACTCGACAATTTTTTGAGCATCGTAATATTTCTCTTCCCCGACTTTGTCGGGATGTTCCACTGTTCGCATCCACAACAACATCTGCGCAACCTCACGCTCGTTATATCTTTGATTCCGCTTGTGCAATTCTTCCAACAACTGAATCGCTTCGGCGTACTTTCCATCGTCGAAATGCGCTTTGCCGAGTTCATACAACTCGCTGTCGTTCATTTTATATTCGTCCTTCGACTTTTCGCCTGGCGCTAACACCGCGAGCGTATTATGTCCATTGGATATCCGCATTTCTCCTGGGCGCATGGCGTCGCGAATAACAGTCGGCATAGCGCGATATGTACCCGGCGCGTAGCTTACCAATTGATACCGATAGTCCTCGACGCGACGGTCAGGCGGATAGTAGAATGTAATCATGCCATCGCCGACTTCGTAGTATTGGTGATTACCCGATACAGAGCCTTCGACCAGCATTGTTCCAGCGGGCAGATATTCGTCAATCACAAGATATGCAGAAGCAGAGACTTCTGCACTCCTAAGATATGCAGAAGCAGAGACTTCTGCACTCCATAGATTGGACGTATATTCCTGGACATCCACAGTTACATAAGTACGCATACCATCCTCTAATTGCGTAATTTCGGTTGTACTGGAAGCAATCTGCCTGCCGCGGTATTCAAGCGGGGCATGGTAGTATTTGCGCGAGCGTATGAACGGTCGGTCCCACGATTTCGGGTCAATTATTTCGGGCGAAAATCCTGAAAGAGTAACTGCATAAGCGTAGTTACCGCGACCTTCGAGGGTGAACTCCACCTTGTTTTGCCCATCGGCAAGGTTATCCTCTGGAACGTCAATGAGTATCGTAGGCTGTTCGCCGCGAACAACTGCGGATTTTACCTCCTTCCCATTGACGGAGATTTTAAGCCGATAGTCGCTTTTTTCAAATTGCGTTTGTTGATAATAGACGGCTAACGCTGCTACAACCGGTCCCTTTGCCTTGTAAGGCGAATATCCACAGAAAGTGCGCTTTGAAAGTAAATACTCCACAGCCTGTTTTACAAACGGTGAGCCTGGTCGTACTGCTTCCATCGCAAGCAAGAATAACGCTGTAGTTTCGTGAACCTTGAAAAGGTTTGAACCCTTTTCAAGGTTCATCTTTTCAAGCACATCAAGGATTTCACCGGCAATCTCGTTTCGGTTCAGATTGGCAAAGATAAGCGCAGTATACGCTAAAGCCGGCGGGCTCATCTGGTTGCGGTTCCGATAAAGCCTGTTGGCGTAGGCGAAATCCGCTTGCCCGAGGCATGATAGCGCATGGAGAATCACAGCTTTGGTTTCGTCGTCGTTTTGCTCGGCGCTACTGAAAGCCTGCTTGAGGTATTCTGTTCCCCTTTCGATTGTCTGCGGATTTACGGTGACGCCTGAACGCCTCGCTTCAGCCAAAGCCCACATCGTCCGGGCTGTTACGTAAACATCGCCTGAACCTCCCTGTTCAATGTGACACCAACTCCAGGCTCCATTATTCTCTTGAGTTACTACAATCCGCGCGACAAGCGAACGTGCGTATTCCATCAGAGCAATGTTATCAGTCGGACTTCCGCCGGCTACTTTGACGTAATTGAGCGCGTAAGCGGCGGCTAAAAGGTCGCTGCCTGCATCTGAGGGCATTGGGATAATACGGTTCATTCCCATAGAAAGTATCCAGGGCTTCTGCATTGTCAAATCGAATATAAGTCGCGATATGTCAGGCCCGACGCTGATTGTCATGCGTTTGCTCGTATAGGTGCGTTCAGTGGGCAATTGGAGGAAAACGGTTTCGTTGCCGGATGATACGCCGCCTCTGCTGTCAGCGTATTCCATTCCCCAAGGACGGATGGGAAGGGTGCGTGAGATTCCATCGGTAAGATTTCCTGTTTTCGCTGTAACTTTTACTTGGGCTTCTTTTCCCGCGGGAATTTCCATTTCATCGAATACAACCTCGGCGGTAGCGTTCTTCTGGATGTTCACCTTTTTAGTCTTAACCGTCTCTTTGCCATCAATGTTTAGCGTCAGTTCGCAGTCAACATCCCCAGTGAAATCGGTCATGTTATGAACGCGAGCCAGGACTCGGATTTTATCGCCTTCGGTTACAATCGACGGTGTTTTGATGTCAACAAAGAAATCTTTGCGGGTGATAGCATTCGTTTTCACTTGGCCTACGAGTGTTTCTACCGTACAACCACGCGCGGTCAATCGCCATTCGGTGGTCTTCTCTGGCATCGGGATTTTGACAATTGCCTTGCCATCGACGTCAGTCACAATAGCGGGGAGCCAGTATCCAGCGTCGGAGAATTCTTCTCTGGCTTTGATTTGTTCTGTGCTAGTTCCACCAAGCATTATATGTTCCACTATATCGCCAAGCTCTTCTGACGTCGCTTCCCCTTTGATAACAGGTGCTCTAGCTCTGAGCTGAGCTGCATCCAAAATTCCTCTTCCGGCATACCCGGCCTTCTCTGCCCCTTCCACTGGCACTGCTGGCTCCGGCGCTGCTGGTATCAGCGCAAGTTCTTTAACAGCAACACCAGCCGCTAATTTGTCCGCCTTGGTTGCCAAAGTTCTTCTAGCATCATCCACTACACGCTCACGTTGTATTTCTTCCCGCGCCGCAAGTTCAAGCCTCTTCTCTTCCTCCTGTATCTCCTTTATCACTTGTCGCGTTGCAGGCTGATATCGGAAAGTACAACTTGAGGTTGTACGCATCGCCGCATCTCGGTGCGTTCCCTTTTCAAAGAAATCAAAAATCGGTTCAAGATTATCTGGATATAGCGCGAACAACGCTTCATCAACCAGAGCTAACGAAAGTTCTGCTTTGACGGGTTTGCCGAGTTGGTCTGTTGCATAGATTTCGACCTGGGCATCTTCGCCGGGCAGATATGCTTCCTTCGACGGCTTTATCGACACGACCAATTCCCTTTCAACGGTAAATTCTTTCCCGGCAGTCCTGATGTTTTGTCCATCCATCACCGCTACCGCCAGGTAGAAATTGGGGAAATGTTCATGTCCAACGTCAAATTCCACGTCATTCCAATTCTCTCTCAGTTGCAGTATTTTGTAACTGATAATTCCCTCACCCTCGAATGTCAAAAGTGCGTGGCGTTTACCTTCTCTCTCTCCCCTCTTGGGAGGGGCCGGGGGTGGGTAGGAGGGGCCGGAGGAAGGTTCGCCTATGCGCGAGTGAATGCGGATTTTTTCCCTGCTTCCAACTTTCAAATTCGTCTTATCGGCGAATATACGAAGTTTGACGACATCCTCTTCATCTGAAATGGTAACCTTCCCTTCGCCTGAAACTGGTTGGTCAAATCGGTCAACGCCACTCGCACGCAGAACATAGACGCCGCCTTTGTCTAACGACAGTTGAAGTCTACCTTTGCCTGTTTCCGAATCTGTAACGATTTTTTGTTCCTGCACTTTGACTTCAGCAGTTGGCGCGGGCTGTGCGTCAGCTAACCATGGAATTTGTGAAAGGATAGGATGTACTGTCTGTTTTGTTCTTTGGAAGACTGTTAGCGTTAGTTCCTCGCCGATGGGTTTGCCATCGGCTCCCATTGTCTCGACTGAAACGTCGAACGTCTCGCCGGAAAGTATGACCTCTGCGGATGGCGTTACTTTGATGGAAAATCCGAAATGCGCTAAATACACGATATCCTCAACATAAACGTTTTCGCCTTCAATGCTGCCTCTGAAAATCAGCGTTGTTCCAGGTTGCGAATAAGATGTATCAAAGACTACCTTGAGTTTGCCTTCGGCGTCGGTTTCCTCGGTATAGTTCTGTCCGTTGGGCAATGTATATTCGATAAGTCGATTCGCTACAGGCGCGCCATAGTAGTAGCTTGCGGTGAACGTAGCTTCAATATTCTCACCGCGGAAATAGACTCTCTGCGGGAAGTCAATGGTAAGTTTCATCTTTTCTAATTGAAATTTCTGTACTTGAAAATTGCCTGTGAATACTTTGCTTTCATCATCCAACGACTGCACAATGATTCTGTATTCTCCGACAGGCGCGTGCTCATCAAGTTCCATCTCAGTGTGGAACGTGCCAAAATCAGATAGTTTGACTTCTTCTTCTCGAATCAAACGTCCCTGCGAATCCAAAACCGATATTTTGTAAGCCGCACCCGCTGAGACGAAATATGCTCCGTCTTTTGTTTCTCGAATGATGCCGCGGATTGATACTTTTTGCCCGGGGCGATAAGCCGGTCGGTCAGTATATAAATATCCGCGCGGACTCAACCCTTCGCTAAGTCCAAGCCCGGACATATCCAGCAGATTAGACGCTACGCTCCCATCCTTGATGACGAATACAGTAGCCTGGTTTGCTTGTTTCAACTCGTCCAACTTTTGACTCCCCTCTTTGGAGGGGCCGGGGGTGGGTTGGTGAAATACGCCATCATCGCCTGTTTCGCCTTCGCATATTACTGTTGTTCCATCGCTTACCAGCACTTTCGCTTTTGACGCTGGCTCTCCTTTGAGCATATCTTCAGCGAAAATTAGTACCTCCTGGCGCGATGTTTTTATGATAGCGTCAATGTCGCTACGAATCACAAGGGTAGTCGCCTCAAGGTCAGCTTCACCGATATTTACGGCGTAAACACCCGCGCTGTCCATCGGAATTTCCATCTCCTGCACAAACAGTTTGTATTTCTGATAATTTGGAACTTGATATTCCCAGGTTTTATTTGGGGCGATTAGTGCAATGTCCAACCTCTCAATTGCCGTTATTCTGTGCATCTTGCGCCAATAGGATTCGAGGTTCAACTTGTAAATGCTGACGGTAACCTTTTCGATATTTCGCAAAGTCAACTTTACACGCGCAGGTTCATTCGTGCGGAAAACTCGCTCAGTGACCAATTGCAGTTTTTTATTTGTCATCTCAGCGATTCGCTGTTGCGCCTCGCCTTGCCATGAACCCCAATAGAGCTTGCGATACGACTCAAGGGATTTTTCAAGGTCAGCAAGTTTCTCCTCGTAAATCTGTCCGATTCTGAATAAAGCTAACGAAGACTCTTCGGTGTTGGGATATTTATTGACCAATTTCTCCCACTCAGCGATGGCTTTTTGAAGTTCACCTGTCTCTGCCGATTTGTCAGAAGCAGAAGCCGCTTTCTCAGCAAGATGGTAGTGAAATTGCCCATAAACGAACATAATTTGCCGGCATAGAGGCGAAAGCGGATGCCTGACGAGAAATTCGTCCCAAACCTTCATCGCGTCATCATATTTTTCTTCAACTATCAAATCGACACCTGTCTGAAATTCGGCGTTAATGATTCCCTGTTGTGCATCAGTCCATTGCGGCCCATCAGGAAATTGCTTTGTATATTGATTCCACGCTTCTATGGCGCCGGCGTAATTTTTCTGGGCGAAACGAATCTCACCGATTTTGTAGGTAGCCGACATCCGCAGACGTTCTAAACGTTCTACTGGCGACTCTCCCGTTTCATCTTTCGTTGTCGCAATTTCGCCATTGGGCCAGCTAAACCCTTTACCATCCACCACATCCTGATACGCCCGGATTGCGTCTTCGCTTCGACCGCAGAATTGATAGGCCTGGGCTATTTCGTAGGCGAGCAGTATTGACCGAACGTCGTTTGGGAAATCCGCGAGAAACTTTCTCGCAGCCTTGACGCCAGGTTCCAGTTCATCGGTTTGCGGATTCGGGATATGGTAAGTACGGGTAATTAAAAACTGTGAATCACGTGTTAGCTTATCCTCCGCGGGAAGCATTTTTAGCAAATCTTCTAAATTGATTCTCGCCCATTGATGCTGATTTGTGGCGAGCTGGCATTCAGCAAGATTGTATCGCGCTTCATATACGTGTTTGCCAGGTTGTATTGGATTTTCTACAGACAATTTCTTCTGTCGTCTAAGAGAATCGACATCACCTACCCAATCCGGGCTTGTCCTTGAGCGAAGCGAAGGATTAAAGGTATCAAGATATTCCCGATACTCCTGGATAGCTTGTCCATAATTGCCATTCAATTGCATCATCCTCCCAAGACGAAACTTTATCTCATCTTGAAGGTCACGTCCAATTTCAAGTTCCAGCGCTTTTTGATAGAGATTGTACGCCTTCTGGTAATTTGGCGGAGGCGCATCAAGTTCATCCTTCGTTGGTTGGCGCGAAAGCGCTTCGGCAAAACGGACGTAAACTGAAGCGACCTCTTCCTTTCTGGCGGTAGAAAGCAGTCGATTCGCCTCTTTCTCGTAGATTGCTTCAGCCTCCTTGAATTGCTTCAACTGAATGTGGCATTGAGCCTGTAAAAAAATAGTCTTCTGATACCAGGAAGAATTTTGATATTTACCCAAAAACTGCTCACAAGTCTGAATCGCATTTGAAAAATCTTTTTCGTAAAACTGAGCCTGTGATTTAAGATAAAGCGGAAAGTCCTGCTGCTGTCCATCGCCTTTGGCGATTAGGATATCCAACTGACTTACTGCGTTTGCATACTGTTTGTCAACAAAAGCAGCGCGGACAGACGCTAAGTCATCATCCACCGCTGCCCAGCATTGTATGCTTAACATAGAGATTATCCATGAAACAAAAATGGTTTTCATTTTATCCTCCTTAGACTTTCTGAGACATCTCTATAGCCGCTGATTATCAGACCGCGCTGATTATGATTTACTACGAGACCTGGAAAATCAGTATCAGCGATGTCTGTTCATTTCGTTCAGCAGTTTACTTCGTAAACCACTGAATCAGCGGCTATAACTCATTATTAGAACAACTTTACTGCTCTAAGACGATGACCGGTAGCGAAATAAATCTCCTGCCCAAAGATTGGCCCGGCGATACTGAAAGAGTCCTGGATAATCTCTTCAATAGCTAACAAATCTGGGTCGAGGCGGTAGATGCAGGAGTTGGTAAATCCGTAGATTTTTCCATCGGGGCCGTTCTGGAGTCCGAGGTCGAGAGGACGGCCTGGCAAAGTTGCAAGGCGGTTTGTAAACTCACGTGATTCAGGGTCGAATACAAAAAGTTCGTCTGGCACATTCCCTCCGACGACTGTGCCATAGAGCTTGCCGTCCAGGCCAGTTAGCAGAGCGTTAAAGGTGGAAACGGGACGGTCAAGAGTGCCTTCCCAAACTTTCTTTTCTGCTTCGTAATCCCAGAGGAATAGCACAGCCTGCTTGACTTTCGGTTGCGTACCGCTACCTCCGGAAATAGTTGTTCCGACTGCGATTAGCTTTTGGTTCTTCAGATGAGTAAGGGTGTAGCAACTCCCGTCTCCGCAGATGCGGTAGTAGGCTTTCTTCTCGCCGGTCTCAGGTTCATAGTAAGAAAGCGGACCGCCCCAGCGGCCGTAGTCCGGGATAGAAGCCGTCCAGACGCGTCCGAGCGGACCTGCCAGCGTAGACCGGGGTCGGTAAGAGATGTCATCAATGCGTCCCAGGTCGCGCGGGTTGTCACCGGGTTGGTCTCCGAACTTGTAAGATTGAGCCGGGTCGTATTCGGATATAGTGGCTCCGGGTTTAGTAACCTTCAGTTTCCCTATCGTTCTGAACGGAGACTTGACGGGGGATTTCGACTCATTGGCGTAGCGAATAGAAAAGCAATTTTTCAGCGAAAGCCCTTGATGGCTGTTTGTTTCGAAGCGT
>Ga0194125_10007692_pt1 | contig 15464 bp, 17 predicted proteins | sample TA2KigC250mmetaG_FD_148626 | JGI IMG/M metagenome (GOLD analysis project Ga0194125, IMG submission 148626) | Freshwater microbial communities from Lake Tanganyika, Tanzania - TA2015034 Kigoma Deep Cast 250m | ecosystem: Environmental > Aquatic > Freshwater > Lake | place: Tanzania: Lake... | reverse complement strand
GAAAGTCGACCAGGCGCGCATACCAGATGGCGACGAACTGGCCGACAATTTCGGCGAGTTGGCGATGATCCTCAAAGACTCGGGGGTCGACCACATCATGCTCGAGATGATGTACCACCCGAATCGCGCACCGATCGCACTGAATGCGGCGCTGGCCACGGGTCTGCCCGTGTGGTTCGGCATCAGCGCAAGGCGCAACGACAAGGGCGACCTGTTGAGTTTCGAGCAGCACGCAGATGTGCCGATCGATGAGATCACGAAGTTGATCCCGAAATCAGGCGTGGATGTCGCCGGCGTGATGCACACCGGCGCAGAAATCGTCGGCCCGGCTCTCACGGCGATTCGCAAAAACTTCGCCGGCCCGATGTCGGCGTATCCAGATTCTGGGTTCTTCGAGATGCCCGACTGGCGTTTTGTCGACGTCATCTCGCCCGAGCGACTCGAGAACTTCTTTGGTCAATGGATCAGCCAAGGCGCCCGCCTGATCGGCGGTTGTTGCGGTCTGACCGTCGACCACATTCACGCCGCCGCCCGCGCCAAAACCACCGCCACCGCCAAATAATACCTGACCAAAATAGTCGGGTTTAGGGCTAGGCTGGGCGCATGTCGAAACGCTTTCCATTTCCGAATCCCGTCAACGAAACATCGGCCCGACTTGTCGCCGCCGGCGTGGTCGCGATCGGCGCGACCTACCTGCTGACGGGCTCGGCGCTCGTGCTGGTCGCACTCACCTACGGGTTCGCCGCACGCGTCGCCACCGGCCCCGCGTTCAGCCCGCTGGCGCAACTCGCAACTCGCGTGATCACTCCTCGTCTCAAGGTCACCCACAAGTTCGTGCCCGGACCACCAAAACGATTCGCCCAGACTGTCGGCCTGATCTTTGCCTCCGCCGCTTTGGTGCTGGCACTGCTCGACAACTCGGGCGCGGCAAGGATCGTCATCGCCGCGCTGATCTTCGCCGCGGCGCTCGAGTCGATATTGGCGATTTGCCTCGGCTGCATCATGTTCAGTTTGTTGATCAAAATCGGCATGATCCCGCAACGAATTTGCGAGGCCTGCAACGACATCACGCTTCGCGCACCAGCCGAAACGTCAAGTTGATTCTCGCCCCGACGGGTTTGGCCGTCTTGGCAATTTGATGCACCCAACAGTGCTGCGACAGTCCCGACATCACGAGCAACGATCCGTTCTCTAGATCGACTTTCACCGTGTGCTTGCTTTGGCGATGACGCAAATCAAAACGCCGCGTCGCACCCAAACTCACTGACGCGATCGTCGGCTCGCGCCCGTTGACCGCCTCGTTGTCGGCGTGCCAACCCATCCCCGCGCTGCCATCGCGATACAAATTCACAAGCACCGAATTGAATTTTGCCCGCGCCGCCGTTTCGCATCGCCGGCGAATCTCGCTCAGCACTTCGTTCATCGGATGGGCGACGCGCTCGACACCCGAATACACATAATTCACCCCGGCGTCGGAATGCCAAGTGGACAAGCACGCTTGCTTGTGCTTCTTTCCGAACATCACGATCTCGGGTTGTTCCCATGCGGTGTTGTTGTACAGATAATCGAAAGCCGAACGGGTGAACTCTTCGGCAAAGAACTGGTTGAACAAGATCGCGCTGCCGTCGAACGGCAGGAGTTCGCGCGGCTCGGCGAACAGGCTCAAATCTGACATGACGATGCTCATTCTGGCACGACCAAAAGTCGTCGCTGGTCTAGGATGTGGCGCGGAGGAAAAAAATCAATGAAACCAGAATCAGTTTTGCGGGCCACCACGATCCTTGCCGCGGCGGCCAGCCTCGTGCTCAGCGTGTGGCTCTACTTTCAGAGCAACTCGGTCGAAGATCGACTCAACGGCATATACGTGGGTGTATGGGTGCCGTCGATTCTCGCCCTCGGCGCGTTCTTGTTGGCCGGCTCGGGCAAGAAAGGCTGACCATGTCGCTGGCGACACTCTTTGCCTTCGGCAGCGTCATCTTTTTCATCGTGATGACGGGCGCTTTCGTCTACGGAATGACCACGTTGCGGCAAGCGGCCGACCGCGACAACTATCGCTCGGGCACGAACAAAGGCTGACCGAACCTAAACCCGTCGGGGCAAACCGACCCGCACGGGCAGCCCCGGCGAAAACATCACCTGCGCCTCGCCGTTCGCCGCTGGTGTGGGTGCCGCAAAACCGGCCGCTGCGATCAGCGAATCGTCGAGCGAGACAAGTTCGGCGCGGTGAAGTTTCCATGGTTCGTGCGAAATCGGCGCATAGCGCAAGCTGCCGCGATGAGTAGTCGTATAAAGCCCCCACCGTGCGCTGAGAAAAACCTCGAGGTCTGACGGCGCGGTGATGCGCTCGCCGATCTTCAAGTGAATTTTCGTATGCGGTTTCGAGGCTTGTGCGCTTCGGGGCCAGCGCCGCTCGACGGTCGTGTGCAGTTCGTCGCCCACGCGTTTGTTGCTGGCTCGACCAAAGCAATAGGGCAATGTATAGGTCGTGCGCGCGACGATCGTCGGCAACAGCCGATTGATATCCAACGAGCAAAACCAGACGCCCGGCACGCCGTTGTGACGCACATAGGTGCGCACATTTATCTCGGCGAACGAACCGAGATACGGCACCGCGGGCAAACCGGGCACGCCGATGCCGCGCATTGAAAACGGAATCAAACCGACCCACGCCGAACCATCGCAGACATCTACTTCGAGACCCGCCGGCAAAACTTTTGCGACCTCGTCGACGCTGTAGCGAAAGTGAATGTACGCGAGGTCGTACCAACCCTGTTTCATCACCGCGCGTCGCACGGGCTGCGGGCAAACTTCTGAATAACTCATCGCTGCTCTTTACGCACGCACGACCTGCAACACCATCAACGCACAGACGACCGCGCGCGCCGACCAAGCAAAAGTGCGCGGCCAGTTCGTCACCACCAATCGTCGACCCACATCGACGCTCGGGTTGGTCGCCATCTTGGCGTGCAACGGCACCGACAGAATCATCGTGCTGCCGAGCGCCACGGCCAGCAAAACGGCGGCGAGCCACGGCAAAATCAAACTCACCGCCTCGGGTCGACTCGCGAGCAACCACAGTGTCGTCATGCCTTCGAGCGCCATCGGAAATGCCAAAACTTGACCGGTGCGGCGCTGGTGAACGACCGCCGTCTCGACCGCGCGATCAACCGGCACCGTCGCCAACATCGGATAATGCACCCACTGCACGAACCAAATCACGCCCGTCATCACCACCGTCGCCACGAAATTGGCGATCAAAACAACTTCAGCCATTTGCGCTCACTATCGCAGAATAGCGGCGTTGAATTTGATTTCACCAACGCCGATGCACTCGACAAAAGATAAAGTCTGTTAAGTGACGAAAATCAATTCGCAATCTGCGGGTGACGCGAGCAAGATCTCTTCGAGTCGGGCGTTTACGGTCGGCAAGACCGAGGCGGGATGGGCGCGCAGGGTCGTAGACATGCCGATCGATCAACTGGGCGACGGAGACACGCTGATCAAGGTCGCGTACTCGGGCATCAACTTCAAAGATGGCTTGGCCAGCACCGAAACCGGTCGGATCGCGCGCATCGATCCGCTGATCGGCGGTGTCGATTTGGCCGGCACCGTGGTCGAGTCGTCGAACGCGAACCTCAAGGTCGGCACCAGCGTGATCGGCCACGGCTACGACATCGGCGTTTCGCATCACGGCGGATTTTCGCAATTCGCGCGCCTGCAATCTTCGTGGCTCGTGCCGATGCCCGCGGGTCTCGACTCGCGCACCGCGATGATGATCGGCACCGCGGGTTTTACGGCCGCGCTTTCAATTGACGCCCTCGAAAAAGCGGGCCTCAAACCGGGCTCGGGCCCGGTGCTCGTCACCGGTGCGACCGGCGGCGTGGGTTCGGTGGCGGTCGGCATGCTCGCCGTGCGCGGCTACGAGGTCGTCGCCAGCACGGGAAAACCGGAAAACGTCGAGTGGCTCAAACAAATCGGCGCCAGCGAAATCATTGATCGCGCCGAAACTTCGGCCGAATCACCCAAACCCCTCGAACGCGAGCGCTGGGCGGGTGCGGTCGACTGCGTCGGCGGTGCGACCCTCGCCTACATCTTGCGCACGCTCAGATACGGATGCAGCGTCGCCGCGAGCGGCCTCACCGGTGGCTCCGGATTCTCGACAACGGTGATGCCGTTCATTCTGCGCGGCGTCAACTTGCTCGGCATCGACAGCGTGCAGACACCGATCGAACCGCGCAAGGCGATGTGGCAACGAATCGCCACGGACCTAAAACCGACATGGCTCGAAACACGGAGCGCCGAAATCATCTCGCTAGACGATTTGGGCGCACAACTCGACAAGATTCTCGCCGGCAAGATGCGCGGTCGAGTGTTGGTAGATCCGCATTTATAGAGCTGCTCGACGCCGAGTTAATATCTAGCCAGTCGCAAAAAGGACTCCCAGCATGGCCCCAATAATCAACGCAGACCAATTGCAAAAGGCGCGCACCGGCAAAGGCTTCATCGCCGCGCTCGACCAGAGCGGTGGCAGCACGCCAAAGGCGCTCAAACTTTATGGCGTCGAGGAGTCAGAATACAAAAACGACGGCGAAATGTTCGACCTGATCCATGCGATGCGAACGCGCATCATCGGCAGCCCTGTTTTCACCAGCCGGCGAATCTTGGGCGCGATTCTTTTCGAGATGACGATGAACCGCACGATCGACGGCAAAGGCACCGCCGAATTTCTCTGGCAAGACAAACAGATTCTGCCGTTCTTGAAAGTCGACAACGGTCTGGCCGACGAGGCGAACGGCGCGCAGATCATGAAGCCGATTCCCGAATTGGGCGCTCGACTCGAGAGCGCCAAGTCGCACGGCGTTTTCGGCACGAAAATGCGTTCAGTGATCAAACTCGCCAACAAGACCGGTGTGGCCGATGTCGTCAAGCAACAGTTCGAAATCGGCAAAGAGATAGTCAGTGCGGGTCTCGTGCCGATCATCGAGCCAGAAGTCGATATCAAGAGCCCCGAGAAGAGCGCCGCCGAGGTGTTGCTCAAGGCCGAAATTCTCGGTCAACTCAACTCGTTGAACGCCGACCAAAACGTGATGCTAAAACTCACATTGCCCAACGAGACGGGCCTTTTCGGTGAACTCGTCAAGCACCCGCGGATCGTGCGGGTCGCCGCGCTGTCGGGTGGCTATAGCCGCGAAGACGCGAACAAACAACTCGCAAAAAACCCCGGCGTAATCGCCAGTTTTTCACGCGCCCTGACCGAGGGCCTTTCGGCCAAGCAGACCGAGTCACAGTTCAACGGCGCGCTCGACGCGTCGATCCAAAGCATCTTCGACGCCTCGAACACATGAAACTCGCCCGCGGTTCGGCGGGCAAGATCACGCCACCGATTTTTGTCGAGCGATCGACACCAATTTTCGGGTGTATTCGTGCCGGGGCGATTCGACGATTTCGGCACTCGTGCCCTGTTCGACCAATTGGCCATTTCTTAGCACCAAAATTTTGTCGACGAAACTCGCGATCAACGCGATGTCGTGCGAAACGAGGATCATCGCCACGCCTAGATCTCGCTGCAGGTTCGACAGCGTCTTCATCACGGCCGCCTGCACCGTCACGTCGAGCGCCGAGGTGATTTCATCCAGCAACAACAGGTCGGGGCTCGCCAGCAAGGCTCGAGCCAACGCCACACGCTGTTTCTCGCCTCCCGACATCTGGCTCGGCTGACGGGACAAGAACCTTTCGTCCAAACCCACCGACGACAAGACCGAGACCATCTCCTCTCTGGATGCGTTCGTGTAGCGGCCGAGGGATCGCGCCACCGAACATTTTGGGTTCAACGAGTCGTCGGGATTCTGAAAAACCATTTGAATCGATGACAGCAAATCTGGCGACCTTCGTTTCAGGGTCGTGGCCAAATCTTGGTCGCGCCTGAATCGCAGGTCGCCCGACTCGATCGGCACGAGACCACAGATAGCCGAGAGCAAACTCGACTTCCCGCTTCCCGACTCACCGATTATCCCGACGACTTCACCCTTGCGAATTTCAAAACTCAGGGAGTCGATGGCGCGCGTGGATTCGCCGCGAAAGATGGTCAACTCCCGAGACTCGAGCACGGTCTCAACACGATTGTTTTGGGCCTGCCGAACTCGGCGGTCGAGTTTGGGAATCGATTCGACGAGTCTTTGCGTGTAGCCGTTGCCGGGACGCTGCAAGACCTGCGCCGTCTTGCCAGACTCGACGATTTGACCGTGGGCCATCACCACCAGTCGATCCGCAATCTGACTGACGACACCCAAATCGTGACTCACACAAACCAGGGCGAATCTGTGCCTGGTCTGCAGGTCCTTTATCGTTTTGAGAACTTCGTCCGCGATGCTCACGTCGAGAGCAGAGGTCGGCTCGTCTAGCAACAGCAATCTGGGCGATCTGATCAGCGCGAGCGCGAGCAAAACCCGTTGGCGCTCACCCCCCGACAACTGATGCGGGTAACGCTGCAGGTACTTTTCTCCTGCCAAACCCGCCTCGGCCAAGGATCGCAGCACTTCCTCGTTTGCGACACCGCTGCCCACCGTGTCGCGAAAGTGACTGAGCACAGTGAGGTGTGGCGTCATCGACTCGCCGAGCGACTGGGCGACCAATGCCAGGGATTTTCCGTACATCTCTTCGCGCTCCTGCGCCGATGACTCGAGGATGCTTTTTCCGAACACGCTCACCGAACCGCCTTGCAGATAAAGGCCCTGCGAGACAACTCCAGCGATCAGGCGAAGCAAGGTTGACTTTCCACTGCCCGAGCCGCCCACGACGCCAACCGACTCGCCTTGAGCGACCCGAAAATCAACCGACTGCAAAATCGGTCGAGCCCCTTCCCTAACGCCGCGCACCACGACCTCGACACCCCTCAACTCGACAATTTCGGAAGTTGCATCGACGCCCATGGCCAATTTCACTCGTGATCCACGAGTGCCTGGATCGCCAGCACCAAACTCGCCAGCATCAAGATTGGCGCAATCACCAAGATTGGGTTGAGGGTCATGTAAGAACGAGACTCGGCGATCATCAACCCCCATTCGGGTGTCGGCGGGCTGGCACCCAACCCCAGAAACGAGAGCGAACTGAAGGCCAAAAGTATCCAGGTGAACTGCATTGTCACCTCGGTGAACACGACCCGCCAGACATTGGGCAGAACTTCGCCGCCGAGAATCGCCAAGTTTCCTGCACCTTGCAGCCGCGCAACGCGCACAAAGTCGCGGGCGAGCAATGTCTGTGTGGTGCTTCTGGCCACACGAGCGATCGGGGCCAGGTACATCAGACCAAGGGCCAGACTCAAAATCACGGGATCCTGACCAAAGAAACTCGAAATCAAAAGCAACAGAATCAGCGTGGGCAAGGCAAGCATGAAGTCGATCAGCCTCGACAACGCATCATCAAGCCAACCGCCGGCGAGCGCCGACAAAGAGCCGATTACTATCCCCGTTAATGCCGAGATCAGCGTGGCAATGACGGCGATCAACAGTGAGGGTCGACCGCCGTGCAGAAGACGACTGAAAACATCCCGACCCAAAGAGTCGGTTCCGAGCCAGTGTTCCAGCGACGGTCCTTGCAGGAGAGAGCCCGAATCCTGCGCGTCGGTCGAGGCCAAGGGCAAAAGAGGTGCGAGCAATGCGACAAAAACGTGGAAAACAATGGTGAACAACACGAGCGGCTTGATCCGTTGCGAACGCAAAGATGCGAGCGGGTTACCGAGCATCGCCGTCACTCGGCGTTCCGCTGGCGGGGGTCGAATATTTTGACGAGCGCATCGGCAAGCAACGACGCGATGAGGTAAACGGCGAGCCCGAACAAGATGATGGGCAAAATCAGGGCGGTATCGCGATCAGAGATTGCGTCGATCGCCAACCTGCCGAGACCCTGATAGTTGAACACCGCCTCGGTGACAAAGGTGCCCGTCAACAACCAAGAACCGTCAATCGCGATCACATTCAAGACGGGCGGCATCGCCGCGGGGACAATGTGCCGCCTGACCGTGATTTTTTCTTTGGTGCCGCGCAATCGGGCACTCTCGACAAAGGGCATGCCCTTGACGTTCATCACGCTGGCTCGCATCGTGCGCATCGAGTGCGCGAAGATGACGGCGGCGAGCGTCAGTGCGGGCAACCAAACGTTGGGCAAAAGTTCGAGGATCGTGGCGTTGCTTGGCACGACATTGACGCCCGGAAAAATTGGAATCCATATCGAGAGCACCAACCACAGGACGGTGGCGATGACAAATTCCGGGAGCGTCATCGCAATCACACTGAATTGATTGGTCACACGACCGAGGCGACTCTGAGGAAATCTCCCGAGCCGCAAGCCGACGAGGATCGAGGCGGGGAACGCGATCAACGCCGCCACCACAGCCATTACCGCCGTGTTGCGAAGACGCGGGACGATGACATCTGCAACAGGCAAATCTCGCTTGATCGAATAGCCCAAGTCGCCTTTGATCAAAGCAAGCGACCAATCGCCCATTCGGGCCAAGACGGGCTTGTCCAATTCGTTCGCCCTTCGGCACTCGGCGACTTTTTCCGCCGAGCCGAACCGCCCGAGCAACGCCGTGCACCCGTCGCCCGGCAACGCATCAACGCCGATGAATGAGACGACCGCAAGGGCGACGAAAGTGACGAGAGCGAAAAAAATTCGTCTCGCCAAATTTTTCATGTCAACTTCACTTGACGCTGATCTTTTCCCATCTAACCGCGTCGATTACGATCGGCTCAATACCCTTGACCTTGCTGCTCATCGCGCGAGTCAGAGTCTTGTGGTACGGCAAGAAAATCGCCGAGTTTTCAAACAGCCGTTCCTGGATCTTCGCGTACTTTTTTGTTCGCTCGTCGCGATCGATGGTCGACCTGGCGTCGTCAAGCATCGCGTCGAGTTCGCTATCCGCCTGTCCCGTCGGGTTCCATGTCGCAGTACTGCGGTAGACCTCGTTCAACACCTGGGTTGCCGGACGCTGCCCCCAACTGTCGACGAAAGCGGGTTCTTTCATCCACACATCGTCCCAAAAACCGCTGGCATCGGCGATCTTGATCGACACCCTAATTCCGGCGTCTTTGACCTGGTCCTTATAAGCGGTTACAAGCTCGACCATATGCACCTCGACGTCACTCGTGAAGATTTCGATGTCGATGCCATCTTTGAACCCAGCCTCGGCCAACAAGGCTTTTGCCCCCTCAGTGTCTTTGGGGCACGAGCCCTCCCATCGATAAGGGTCGGCCGACCAGACCGGTGTATCGCACGAGACGACTCCGCCTCCGGCACCGAGCACCGTGTCGGCGATTGCTTGACGGTCGGCGGCGATTCGCAGCGCCTTGCGAACTCGGGCGTCATCGAACGGCTTTTGGTCGACGCGAAAATCAATCGCGTTCCAATCACCGGTCGGAATTTGTTGGAGGGTGAATTTTGCCTTGTCGCCGAACATCGAAGACGACTTTCCGTCAATCGCCAGCAGTAAGTCGACTTGATTTCCCGCCAAGGCCTGCCCGGCCGACTGAGAATCGGCGAAAGTGATGATCTCGATTCGCTCCAATTTCGGTTGGCCGAAAAAGTAGTCGGTGTTCGCCAAAAGCACGGTCGTGCCCGCCGGGTCGAAGGTTTCCATCTTGAACGGTCCCGTGCCGATCGGATTTTTGCCAATGGTCTCCTGCGATCCGACCGGGGTCATCAAAGCCCGATAATCGGCGAGCAACAACGGAAGGTCGGCCTCGCCCGTTGACAACTTGAGTTTTACTTCGTAGGGCGAGACTGCGGTTGCCGATGTGATCACACCGAGCACGGCGCGAATCGGCGAGTCAAATTCGGGATCGATCATTCTGTTGATCGAATACACGACGTCCTCGGCATCGAAGTCACTCCCGTCGTGAAACTTCACACCTTCGCGCAAACTGATCGACCACTCGGTCAAATCTGAGTTCGACGACCACGAAAGCGCAAGTTCGGGGATTGGAGAAAAGTCTTTGTCGACACCGATCAATCGGTCAAAAACCATGTTGATTGTCGGCCAGGTGCGGTTGCCGTCATAAGGGTCCATGGTTTCGGCGCCACCGAATCCGGCGTCGTTGCCGACGCGCAACACGCCGGAAACCGTGGATGTTCTTCCGCACGAACTGATGGCCGTGACCACTGCAAAAAGGGCGACTAAAACGAGCGAAATACGAGGTGCTTTTGTCATGGGCACAAGATTACATGTAGTGTTGCTCGAGCACCAATGAGTTCAATCAGTGTTGCCTCATTCAACATTCAGTATTCGCTTGGCGCCGACAACGCCTACGACATCAAGCGCAGCATCGATGTGGTGCGTGATGCCGACATAATCTGCCTTCAGGAAATCGACCGAAACTGGCGTCGCACCAAGATGGCCGACCAGTTCGCCGAAATACAGGCTCTGCTGCCCGATCGATATGCCGTGTTTGGCCCGTGGCTAGACGTCGACGCGAGCACCATCAATCCAGATGGCTCGGTCGATAACCGTCGCCGACAAGGCGGACAAATGACGATCAGCAGATATCCGATCGCCTCTTCACGGGTCATCCACTTGCCAAAACTCGATACGGGGCCGACGATGAATATGTGGAGCATCTTCGTTGAGTCGGTGGTAATGACCCCAATTTCGCCCGTTCGAGTGATCAATCTGCACCTCACCGATAGTTCGGAGTCGAGTCGCATCGAGGAAATTTCCTTCCTGATCGATCAATGCACGAAGGCGACACTCGAAGGTGGCGCATGGAACGGTGAGGCGTGGGATGCCGAGTCGATGGAACATTGGCAACTCAACGACCCCGCGCCCCCGATGCCCGAGGCGATCATCCTTGCCGGCGATTTCAACGCCGAGCCCGACTCACCCGTCATCGAACGGGTTGTTGAAGCGGGATACCACGACACATGGCAGCCTTCCGGTACTTTCCGCCCCGGCGTCACTTTCAAGACGAATCCCGACCAAGGCACCGACAGCGACATGAGAATCGACTACATCTTTGTCTCGTCTCACTTCGATGTGATCGATTCGTCGATTGACGAATCAACGGGGGCCTCCGATCATCAACCGGTCTGGGCACGCCTAAAAGTCAACAAATAGGCTGTTTTTCGTGAGTTTCCGGGGGATTCATCGGCAATCCACCAAATATCCCCGACCATCTAATACCTTTATGGCATATGAAAAAACGTGACCTCATCCAAGCAGTAGCAATCCACGCCGACGTCGACAAGAAAACAGCAACCGCTGTCGTCGAAGGCACCATCGACGTGATCTTGGCCGCAGTCGCCAAGGGCGACGTCGTCAACATCTCGGGCTTCGCAAAGTTCGCCAAGAAGTACCGACCGGCCCGCATGGCGCGCAACCCGGCCACCGGCGAACAAGTGCAAGTGAAGGCGAAGACCGTCGCCAAGATCACCGCGCTGAAAGGCTTCAAGGACATCGCTCTCGGTGTCGCCAAGCCGCCAAAAATCGTGACAGTGCGCAAGCCTGTCGCCCCTGCCAAGCCGGCAGCAAAAAAGAAGCGTTAATCAAAGTCCGACATCGTCGGGCCTATTGATTGACCCGTCCGCTCGGGTGGTTGCGCGCACCCAATTTAGGGCCGTGTTTTTGGCGATTCGGTTCGTCGCGGATCACTGATGATCGCGCCGTCGAGCACTTTGTCGATTGCCTTGAGCGTGTCGGCGTCAAGCACGACGCCGGCGGCTTTGACGTTGTCGTCGAGTTGCTCGGGTCGGGTCGCGCCGACGATCGCCGAGGCGACGTTCTTGTTCTGCAGAACCCAGGCGATCGACATTTGCGCCATCGTGATGCCGGCTTTCTCGGCGATCGGCTTCAACCGTTGCACCCGTGTCAGAACATCGTCGTTCATCCAACGAGCGATGAAGTTTTTGCCGCTGAGTTCGTCGGTCGCGCGCGAGCCTGCAGGTGGTGGTTGACCAGGCAAATATTTGCCGCTCAAAATTCCCTGCGCCATTGGCGACCAGACGACCTGCGACATGCCGGCATCTTGCGAGGCAGGTATCACTTCTTGTTCGATCACGCGCCACAACATCGAATATTGCGGCTGGTTCGAGATGAACGGAACTCGCAGTTCACGCGCGAGCGCCGCACCGCGGGTGATCTGGTCTGCATCCCATTCGGAGACACCTACATATAGGGCCTTGCCTTGGCGCACGATGTCGGCAAATGCAAGCATCGTCTCTTCGAGCGGCGTCTCGACATCGAAGCGATGCGCTTGGTACAGATCGACGTGATCGAGTTTAAGCCGCTTCAGCGATGCATCAATCGAATGCATGATGTGCTTGCGTGAGAGCCCGCGATCATTGACGCCTGCACCTGTCGGCCAATAGACCTTGGTGAAAACTTCGATGCTCTCGCGCGGCACGCCCGCCAGAGCGCGACCCAAAACTTCTTCGGCTCTTGTGCCGGCGTAAACATCGGCCGTGTCGAAAGTTGTGATGCCGAGATCAAGTGCGCGCTTGACGCAGGCGTTTGCTACTCCTTCTTCGACCTGACTGCCATGGGTGATCCAATTTCCGTAACTGATCGCCGAAATCTTGAAACCACTGTCGCCGAGATACCTGAACTCCACTTGCCAAATCTAGCCCAGCGTGTTAGTTTTCAATTGTTAGAAGCCTTCTTGGGGGGGGGTTAAACCATGCGCAGAAATTTTTGGTTGGGTCTTGTTGTCGCGAGCGTGACGGTGATCAGTTTGGGGCATTCAGCATCGGCGGTGTTTGTCGACCCAAGTCAGCTCGCTTGTCTCAAAAAAAGATTCGGCACGAAGGTGGCTTCGTCAATCACCAAGGCGAAAAAACTCACGACTGCACAGGCCAAACAACTTGCCGCCTGTCCGATTTCGGGTGGCAAAAGCGGCTCGGGTGGTGCGAGCGGTTCGAGCGGTTCGAGCGGTTCGAGCGGCAGCGCGTCATCATCTCTGACGTCTCTGAGTTGGGGTCTGATGTGGTCGGTGGGCTCGAATCAGGCGGGTCTTGGCAACGTCTCCGACCCCGCACTTTTGCAACTCGCCGATGGCTCATTGCGGATGTTCTTCAAGAACGGCAATGAGCCGCAGATACCGCTGAGTGGTTTCGACAACAAGCAGCATTCGTATTACTCGACCGACAACGGTGCAACTTGGTCGCTCGAAAGTGGCGTGCGAATCGATGTCAACTCACCCGTAACGGTGCGCGTCGCCGAGGCCGGGGGCTACGAGGCCTGGGGGTGGATACCGGGCGGCGGTGGCGTCGACAAAATGACGCGCTTCACCTCGTCAACTGGCAAAGATTTCTCCCAAGGATCAGGTTCGCTCGTGCCGACATCGGCGTGCAAGAACGCCGATGGCTCGGCTGCGGGGTTCTTGGGTGATCCGCAAGTTGTCACGGTCGCCGCCGGTTATTTGGCTTACGCGCACCCCGCCACCGCCTCGGGGCCGCCGTTCAAGCGCCAGGCATGCAAGTTGACCTCCACAGACGGCAACACGTGGAGCATCGATTCGGCGGGCACATTCGCTTTCGATTACGACATCCAATCGAACCCCGAGCTGTACCGCAATTCGGCGGGGCAACTCGAGCTGTGGTTTCCCGCAGACAAGGGCGCGTCCAAGACATTCGAGATTCGAACTTCGTCGAATGACGGTGCGTCGTGGTCGACAGCCAGTTCGCTCTCGTGGATGGCCGGAGACCCAGACAGACTTGATCTTGCCAACGGAACATCGCTGCTCGCGTTCGGAAACTTCGATCACCGGCGAGGCGGACTTCTCGCGGTGTCGAAGAAAATCTCGACTGGCTACGCGGCGAGTCGCGATGAAAAACTCGACCAAGTTTCTTGGGTCGTCTCGGGCGCCAAGCAAGCCGACATCAAGGTGAAAAATCTTTGCCTCGGCAAAGATGTGACCGCCAGCGCCACATTCGGCACCAGCGGATCGAATGTCACCGTCTCGTTCAAAGATTCGAGTGTGGGCTGCGCCTACATTCTCGTCGGGGCGTCACAGGCGATCAGCTGAACCCGCGATGACTCATATCCAAATATTTCCATGAAACCTTTTCCGTCGCCGAAAGCCAACAACAAAGATGCCGTAATCGGCGCGGTCGGGGCTGCGCTGGGCATGGCGGTGACATGGCTGGTTTGCGACGCATTGCTCGACGGTGTCGCGCCGATTCTCGTCTTGTCGATGGGTGCCTCGGCGGTGATTTTGTTTACGCTGCCGACTGCCCCGGCGGCCCAACCTGTGCCGGTGATTCTCGCCCACTGCGTGGCCGCGTTTTTCGGCGTCGTGTCGGCACAAGTTTTTGACAACACGGCAGTCGCAGTCGGTGTCGCCGTCGGCGTGCACGCAGGTGTGATGACCCGATTCGGCTACATGCATCCGCCGAGTGGTGGCACGGCGCTGACCGCCGTCATCGGCGGCAAGCCGGTGACCGATCTGGGTTTCGAGTTCATCTGGCGACCAGTTCTGCTGAACGCAGTTCTGCTCGTTTTGCTCGCGGTGGTGGTCAACAGACCGTTCGCGTGGCGTCGCTACCCCGCGAAAACCTGAACTACCAAACGGGCAGGTTTGATTCTGTTCAGACATGGTGTCGTCTCGCGCCACCGGGCCAGTGCCGCGACCGCTGGAATTTGGTGTTGGAGTAACTGCCCGCAAACCTCCAGCATGGGTTCAACGCGAGAACCGTTGCACATCCAGTGGAGAGTCGTTGACGAACCGCGGTGAAGGTTCATCACATGGGATGCTATCCATGGTGATGAACCTTCACCGCGCCCTCCGGGGACTGGTCGCAGCGGCTTTCACCGCTGGTTTCGTTGTGCTGCCCACCGAACTCGCGATGGCTGACACGACGCTTTTCACCACGATGAACGAGACCAAAGGACAGTGCGAGAGCGGGATAGTCCGATCAAACGTTCGTTACGCTCACCAATTCACTGCTGGCAGCGCAGCCACGATAACGAGTGGCACTACACAACTCAGTAGCTCGCAGAAGTATCCATCACAGGTTCGAATTGCGATTTGGACGAACGTGTCGAACTTGCCCGGGACCACATTGGGATATCTCACCTACTCTTCGATTAACGGTTCCAACGTTGCAACCTACACCGGGTCAATCTCGATTCCCAGTAGCGGTACATACTGGTGGGAAATCCAGCCCACTGCAGAAATCGCCAATCATTATTATTGCAAAACCGCCTCTACAAGCCAGACAGGCAGCACCGCTGGCTGGAGTCAAAACAAATCACTGGTTGCGAATGGCTCCGATAGTTCGAGCTGGTCGACCTTCGTAGGCACTCCCTACCAATATCCGATGTTCTCGCTGAGTGATAGCAGTGACACCGCCGCGCCGACGGTGTCGTCGGTGTCGGCGTCAACGGCGAACGGGTCGTACAAGGCGGGTGACTCCATCTCGGTGCAGGTGAACTTCTCCGAGTCGGTCACCGTCACGGGCACTCCGCAGATCACCTT
>Ga0194125_10007691_pt1 | contig 15467 bp, 11 predicted proteins | sample TA2KigC250mmetaG_FD_148626 | JGI IMG/M metagenome (GOLD analysis project Ga0194125, IMG submission 148626) | Freshwater microbial communities from Lake Tanganyika, Tanzania - TA2015034 Kigoma Deep Cast 250m | ecosystem: Environmental > Aquatic > Freshwater > Lake | place: Tanzania: Lake... | reverse complement strand
CAACGTGGGGAGAGGGGGGAGGAAGGCAGGGGGCCGGCGCGGAGGCGGGCGAGGCGGCGGGTGGCGGGGGTGACTTTGGCTCGGTCGTCGAGGCGGAGGCCGACGGCCCAGACGATGCCGATGGGGCAGGTGACGAGGAGCAGGCGGTCGCGCGCGGCGCGCGGCACCCGCTGGTTGATCAGGAAGTTCTTGAGTTTCGTGGCCTTGCCAAGGCCCAGGGGCACAAAGCGGTCGCCAGGCAGCCGAGTGCGCACCTCAAAGTGGCCTCCCACGACATCCATGTCCACTAGTTCCTCCCATGAGTTCGACTCGTCGGGCCGTTGGCGCTCGGCGCAGGTCGCTTCCAGCCAGAGGCCGACCTCGGGGATTTCGACGCGCCCGGGGACGTCGAGGGTCAGCGAGACGCGCGGCGCGGGGGGCCGCCTGGCGCGGAAGACCATGGCCTCGTAGGTGCGCTCGGCGACGAGGCCGCCGGCAAGCGACGCGGAGCGGCCAGCGGGGGGGGCAACGAGCCATTCAGCGGCGTCGAGCGCGCGGCGGGTGAGGTCGCCGGTCCCGCCGGCGGCGGCGTAGGCCCTGCGAATGGCTTCGCGGCGGACGAGGCGCGGTTCGTCGGCGAGGCGGGCGGGGTCGAGGCAGGCGCCCCCCTCGCCTGCGGTCACGAGGCCGCCCGCCTGGGCGGCGACAAGGTCGGAGAGCGAGCGGGCGTGGGTCACGGCGCCGAGGAGGGCAGCTCGCACGCTCGGGTCACGCGCTTCGAGAAGGGGGAGAAGCTCGTGGCGGACCCAGTTGCGGAGGAAGGCGCAGTCGGCGTTCGTGGCGTCGGAGCGCCACGGGATGCCGCGGGCGGCAAGGTAGCCGAGCACTTCGGCGCGCGTGACGTCGAGAAGGGGGCGGATGAGCGTGGCGTTGGAGGTGGGAGAGAGGGGCCTGGCGATGGGCATGCCGCGGAGGGCGGCCAGTTCGCCGCCGCGGAGGAGGCGGAGGAGAATCGTCTCGACCTGGTCGTCGGCCGTGTGGCCGAGGGCGACCTTGCTGGCGCTCCATTCGGTGGCGACGGCTTCAAGGAACTCGTAGCGGGCGCGTCGAGCGGCCATTTCAAGGGAGCCGCCGTGCAGCCGGCGCTCGGCGCGCACGTCGGTGACGCCGAACGTGTTGCTCAAGCCCAGTTCCTTCGCGTGGTCGGCGACGAAGTCGGCATCGTCGGCAGAGGCTTCCCCGCGGAGCTTATGGTTCAGCGAGGCGACCCAGAGCTCGACGCCGAAGCGCGCGCGGAGCTCGAAGATCGCCTGGAGGAGGGCCATGGAGTCGGGGCCGCCGGAGACGGCGACGACCACGAGGTCGCCCTCGCCTAGCAGCCCGTGGCGCTCGATGGTGGCGGCAACCTTCTCAGAGAATGCAGTGTCGGGCATGGCACGAGGCTCAGAAGGCGAGGATGCCCTTGCGGCGGAGGTCGCTGGCCTGCTTGAGCAGCTCGAGCATCGCGGGCGAATAGCGGCAGCCGAGGTCCGCCTTGTCCGCCGCGCGGCCGCGGCCGGGGCTTCGGGGCTGCAGGCGGAAGTCGCCGGCGCGCGGGTCGCCGAAGAGCGCGCCGCCGAAAAACGTGTCGCGGTCCCGCTGCACCCGCGCGCCGAGCACCGCTGAGGCGGCGAGCATGCAGCGGGTGAGCTGCGTGGCCGCCTTCGTCGAGTCCACGCTGGAGAGGATGCACTCGGTGACGGCGTTCGGCCCGTCGCCGAAGGCCAGGGGGGCGGGCACAGTGCAGAGGCGCAGCTCGGCGGGGCCATTGAGGTCGGCGCCCTCAGCCAGCACCAGGTTCTCGCCGTGGAACTTGCCCTGCTCGCTCCTCAGGCGCCCTGCGAGCCAAAGGGCGTCGCGTGCCTGGGTGTTGCCGCGCAGAAGGGCGGGACCGGCGATGAGGCAGCCCTGGATGTTGCAGTCAGCGGCGGCTTCGCTCTCGATGCTGAGCGCCTTAGACGCGCCACGGGCCGCGGCGACGACGACGATGGCCCGGCGGAGCTGGAGGGGGCCGGCCCGCGCCAAGAGCGCCCGCCCCTCGCGCGCGGGGGAGCGGGTGGAGCCAAGGGCGAGGACGATGCCCTCGATGGTCACGTTTCCCGCCGCCACTTCCACCAGTGCGTCGCCCGCGGCATCGCCCGCCGCGCCAATCACTGGCCAGCAGCCCTCCTTCGCGCGCAGGTGCAGGCCCGCCTTGGCCTCGGGGATGACGAGGCGGCCGACGTAGGTCTCGCTGTCCTGCACCTCGATGCGCGTCTTGGCCGTAGCGGCCTCGATGGCCTCGGCAATCGTCTTGGCGTCGCCCGTGCCGTCCTTCCGCACGACGAGGAATGGGCCGAGGCCCAGCTTGGCCACGGCCTCGACCAACTCGGCGAAGGATGGCTTGCGGGCCGCGTCCGTGACGGCTCTGCTGGCCGGGTGGTCCTTCTTGAGCGCGTCCAGGAGCCGTCGGGCCTCGTAGGGCTCGCCCTTCTTGAGGCACTCGGCGGCGCGGGCCAGAAGAGCTGCGGCAGTGGCCTCGGCGAGGCCAAGCTTCGCGCGGGCGCTGAGGGCGGCGAACTGGTCCTTGCGGAGCTTGAGCCAGGGGGCATCGCCGTGGGCGGCCTCCAGGGCGTCGAGGGCAGCGGCGGCGGAGCGGAAGTCCTGCTTGCCCAGGAGCGCCTCGGCGTTTGCCAGAGCCGCTCTGACCAGCGGGACGACGTGGCGGGCGGTGTTGACGCCGAGCTCCTTGGCCTTGGCGAAGTCCTCCTCGGCGGCAGCGAGGTCGCGGACCACGATGTCGAGGAGGCCGAGGGCCAGAGCGTCGTCGGCTCGGTCCCTGTCCACGGCGGCGAGGGCGAGGGTGCGCGCGGTGCGGGCGCTGAGTTCGGCCCAGCGATGCGTCTCCCCTTGCGTCGGTCCGAGGTGGGCGTGGGTCACGGTGATGGCCTGCTCGTCGGCGCCCGTGAGCGGGCCGTTGAGGCCGCCGATCATGTGGATGGAGCTCTTCGTGAGCCTCGGAGTGCCGGTCGTGATGCGGACGATCATCTTGTTCTTGAGCTCCGCAAGGCGGTTGCACTCTTCGGCGCGGAGGGCAACCAGGGCCGCGGCCTCTGGATTGGCAGGCCGCAGCTTGAGGGCCTCGGCGGCGGCGCCCGCAAAGTCCCAGTTCTTGACGAGCCTCTCGGCCGGCCCGAGGAGGCGGGCGGCCATTTCCTCGGCCTCGCGCTGCCGCGCGAGTGCGACAGCGGGGTCCGCGGCTTCCTTGGCCTTTGCCGCCTTCTCCTGGCTCTCGATGCCGGCCAGGAGCTTCTGCGCCTCGCTCGCAATCGCTGGCACGCCGGCGCGGGCGATGAAGCCCTGGACCTCTCCCCGCGCCTTGTCGAACTGCTTCTCCGCGGCAAGGCGAGCCGCCCGGTCGGCGGCCTGGCGCCAGGCGGCTTCGGCGGCCTGAGTGGCGGCCGCCTGGGCCTGGGCGACGCGCAGGCGGAGGGCAGGGTCGTCGCGCTGCTCCAGCATGCCCTGGTAGCAGGCGATGGCCTCGCCAAAGCGCCCGACGTCGGCCAACGCCTTCGCCTTGGCCTCGGCCTCGAGCCATGCCTCCTGCCATGCAGGGGGCTTCGGCTCCACCTTTGGCTCGACCTTGGGCTCGACTTTGGGTTCAACCTTGGGCTCGATCTTTGGCTCGGCCTTCCGCTCCACCCGACTTGTCACCTTCGGGGGCGGCTCGACGGGAGGCGCGACGGGGGTGTCCGTCGCCACCTTCGCGCTCAGCGCCGGCTCACCGCCACGCCTGGACGCGAATACGAGGTAGACGACGAAGACCGCGGCGGCAATGCCCGCGACGGCGAGCACCCTGTCCACCCGCAGCTTCCGCCCGCGCGGCCGCTCTGGCGTCGGCTGGGCGGGCGCGGGGGCAGGCCGCGGGTGCCGCTCGGCCTCGATCTCCGCCTCCACCCGCTCGAGGGCGGCCAGCAACTCGTCGGCCCGCTGGAACCGCTCGGCCGGCTCGCGGCGGAGCAGGTGGTGAATGAGATGGCAGAGGGCGAGAGGCGCCTTCGGGGCAAGAGAGTTGAGCGCCTTCGGCTCCTCGCGCACGTGCTTGAGGGCGAGTTCCTCAACGCTGGCGGCCTCGAAGGGGGGGCGGCCAGCCAGGAGGTGGTAGAAGGTGGCACCGAGGAGGTAGAGGTCGGAGCGGGCGTCGAGGCGGCGGCCGCGCGCGGCTTCGGGCGGGAAGTAGAGCGGGTGGTCGGGCGGCGTCGAGGCGGCGGCCGGCCCCCCGTCGGATGCCGAGGTGCGCGCGAGGCTGAAGTCGGCGATCTTGAGCTGGCCGGCCGCCGTGACGAGGAGGTTGGACGGCTGGAGGTCGCCGTGGATGACGCCGGCGGCGTGGGCCGCCGCCAGGGCGCCCGCGGCCTGCTTCATGAGCGTCAGCGCACGCTCCGGCGGCAGCCGCCCCTCGCGTTGAAGCAGGGCCGCCAGGCTCTCGCCGTGAACAAGCTCCATCACCACGTAGTGATAGCCGCGGGCCTGCGCCGCGTGGAACACCTGGACGATGTTCGGGTGGTCCACCGCAGCGGCGGCCAGGGCGGCCTGGGTGAAGCGCTCGACGAGTGCCGCGTCGCGCCCCTCCTCGGGCGAGAGCACCTTCACAGCCACCTGGCGGTTCAGCGCGTGCTGGCGGGCGCGGTAGACCGCGGTCGTCTCGCTCTCCCCGAGCAGCTCGATGAACTCCAGGTCGCCGAGCGTCTGGCCCACAAGAGAGTTGAACGTCCTGGATGCGTCGGTGTTGCTAGCCATGTCCCGCAATTCCCCCGCTGTGGGACCGCGCCCCCAGGCATGCTATCCCGGCGGCGGGCGGCTGTCAAGGAGGAATGTTGGGAGGAGGGGATCGGACCGATCCGTCCGATCCGTCCGATCGGTCCTATTGCCCTGGCAGGCCGGCGCCTCCGGGCGGCGGGAAGAGCGCCAGCGTGGCGGCCCCCACGCCGCGGCACAGGAAGAAGAGGAACAGGGCCTGGCCGAAGAGGGGCACCAGCGCGGCCGCCGCGATGGCCACGGCCCCCGCGCCCACCGTGCGCCACGGGGCCTGCGTCCCCTCATCGTCCTTCAGCAGGCGCTGCCCCGCTATCTTCGCAGTTGCCGCAAGGCCCACGACAGCGAGCCAGACGAGGAAGCCGAGCAACGCGACGCCGACCAGGCCGAGCGCCGGCACCTGCTTCGCCCGGCCCAGCGCGACCGCCGCGGAGAGGAGAAGGACAACGCTCACGATGCCGATGAAGATGACCTTCCAGCGCCCCCGCCGCAGCGCCTGCTCGGCCCGAGCCACCGACGCCGGCACCAGACCCGCCGCGACAAGCACCAGGCCCACACACCCCGCCGCCGTGACCACGGCCCCCGCGATGGCCAGCCGCCAACCGAGGATGTGGCGGATCGAGTGCAGCGCGCCGCCGTGCCCCGGCTCCTTCGGCGTGCTCACCGCGGGAGCAGCCGTAGTCAGGCTCGACTCCCCGCAAAGCCCAGCCGGCCACGCCAGGGCCAGGAGCAAGCCACACACGAACGCGACACGGAACAGCTTCATTGCACCATCCTCGCTTGCTTGCCGTCAGTGGAACTGGCGAGGGTCCGCCAGCGGTATGCCAGGAAGAGCTGCGCGGCAACGCCCGCCGCGAGAAGCGCCAGCGCGCAGGCCCCGCCGGGAGCCACGCGGAGCCAGTCGCTCCCCGTCGCCGCTGCGCCCTCAATGAACTCGACGACCGAGGCCCATGCCGCCCGCCACCCATCGAGGGAGGGAGCGGTGTCGCCCACGTCGGCGACCTCGGCCGGCAGGCCCCCCCATCGCACGAGCACGCCCGCGCCCACGGCCACGAACAGTGCCGCGGCCAGAGCCAGGGCCTGCCACGCCCTGCGCCGCCGCTCGGCTGCCGCCGCGCGAGCAAGAACGCCCGCGGCGAAGCCGGCTCGCACCCCAGGGAGCGCTGGCTCGGCAAGCGCGGCGAACAGCGCCCGATAGCTGGCCACGACCTGCCGGCACGAGGGGCAGGCGTGGAGGTGACGCTCCAGCCGCTCGCGCTCCTGCGGCTCCAGCTCGCCCTCCAGATATGCCTGGGCGAGTTCGCGGACACCTTCGCAGGCGATCATCGGCCTTCTCCCAGAATGGGACTCAGCATGCGGCGCAGCCGCTCGCGCGCCCGGAAGAGCTGCACCTTCACGGTGCCCATCGGGCGGTTCAGCGCCGCCGCAATCTCGTCGTACGACATCTCCTCGACGTGCCGCAGGGTGACGAGGAGCCGGTAGTCGTCGGGCAACTGGGCGATCGCACGCTCCAGGTGCTCGGCGGCCTCCTGACGCGAGGCCACCTCGCCGGCGTCAGGCGTCGGTGCCACGGGCTCGCGGGCATCGCCCTCGCCGTCTCCAACCATCGGCACGGCCACAGGCCGCCGCTTCTTGAGCGCGTTGATGCACGCATTCGTCGCGAGCCGCAGGAGCCAGGGCCGCAACGGCTCGCCGGGGCGGAAGGTCTCGAGCTTCCGCCAGACCCGCAGGAACACCTCCTGGGCCAGGTCCTCAGCCGCGGCGGCGTCACAGGTCATCCGATAGGCGATGGCGAAGACGGCCCGCTGATAGTGCTCGACGATTCGCGCGAACGCCCGCTCGTCGCCCCACCGCGCCGCGGCCACCACCTCGGGCGCCACGTCGGGGACCCGCGCCTCGTTCCCCTTCTGCCTACTCATACACCGCCCCCTGGCTCGGGGTTTCGCGCCATTCTAGCCGAAAGCCATCGCCGCCGGAAGGCCCGCGCAACGGGTGCCACAGCAACCCGTGTGCCGAGACAAGTCGCTGCGGGCACGCGCGGCTGAGATGCCCCTCGAGGCGGCGCATTTCGCTATAACGTCCAGAGAGACCCGCGCGAGCGCGTCTCTGCGTGAAGGCGCTAGACCGCCTGCCTGTAGGGGAAGCAGCAGTTCCGGCAGGCGGTGTGTGGCGAAATCCAACACGCGGCGAACTCCCGAACTCGCAGTGGGCGGCCAATCGCCGCGCGGGGTAATGCCTCAGTTACGGGGGGACAGGGAGTGACAAGTGTTCGTAGTGCGGGCTTTAGCCCGTATCGGTACGGCCTGAAGGCCGCACTACGAACGCCGGGGCCGTCCTGTCGCTACCCGTAACTGAGGCATCACCGCGCGGGGCGACTGGCCCTTGACCCCGGCCGGCGTGGGCGCTAGCATCAGGCGAGTCGTGCAGAGCTACTCGGTCGCCACTTCCACGGGGATCGCCCGATGCAGGTCATCGCCGGCAGTGCGCGTGGTGTGCCCTTGCGGGTGCCGCCAGGGCTGCGGGTGCGGCCCACGAGCGGGCGGGTCCGCACCTCGCTCTTCAGCATTCTGGGCGATTCGGTGGTTGGCGCCCGTGTGGCCGACCTGTTTGCCGGCAGCGGGGCGCTGGGCATCGAGGCCCTCAGCCGCGGCGCCGCCTTCTGCTGCTTCGTGGAGAATGCCCGCCCTGCCCTCGCTGCGCTCAGGGAGAATCTGGCGAAGACCCGCCTGGCCGACAAGGCCGAGGTCCTGGCCTGTGACGCTTTCGCCGCCGCCTCCCAGCTCGCCGCCTGCGGCCCCTTCGGCCTCGTCCTCCTCGACCCACCTTACCGCCTCGTCCGCGGAGGGGGCGACCCATTCATCGCACTGCTCGACCGGCTTGCCGCGGGCACGGCCTTGGCGCCGGGGGCGCTCGTGATTGTCCAGCATGACACGGCCACCCCCCTCCCGCAGACCATCGGTCGCCTCGCCGTGAGCGACCAGCGCACCTATGGCGACACCACGCTCACCTTCCTCGAATAGCCGCTCCCAAGCAAGCGGGCGGCCCCTGCCTTGCAGAAGCCGCCCGCCAGCGATCCGACCGTTCCGACCGATCCGACGGATCCGACGGATCCGTCCGATCGGGAACCACCCGTGCCCCTCACGTGGTGGGCGGGTAGAAGCACATCACCTCGAGCGGCTTCGCGCCCTCGGAGACGAGGCTGTAGGGCTTCGAGAGGCACGCGGGCATGAAGTAGAACTTGCCCTTCGCCAGCGGTGCCTTGCCCCACGGGCCTTTCATCGCGCCCTTGCCGCTTATCCCAGCCACGCAGTAGAAGCCCTGGTCGCCAGGCATCGAGAGCTTGCCCCTGACGATGAAGCGCTTGACGTCGAAGTACTGCTTCGCCTCGTCGGGCACGAGCTTCTCCTCGACGCTCTTGCCCTCGCGGCGGACCACCTCGGGTGTGCGGCGGACATAGCCGTTCAGGTAGTCGAGCGGCATCTTCTCGAACTTCACGGCCTCCAGCGCCGTGTCCCAATCCAACCCGCAGGCCGCATCCTGCTTGCCGAACGGGAAGCCCTTCCACTCCGCCAGGATGTTCCAATCGGTCGGCTCCTGCGGCTCCATGATGCACACGCCGGAGCCCAGGCTGTGGGCATAGCTGTCGCGCAGGAAGATGATGTCGCGCGGGTGCGGCACGAACTCGTGCATGTGCCGCAGCATCTCGTCGCGGTCCTGGGCCTCGAGCCACTTGCGGAAGTCCTTCGCCTCAATGTCCTCCTTCCACCCGATCCAGGTCTTGGCCTGGGGACGGGTGTCGAGGACGACCCAGGCCTCGTTCTTCCCGTAGGGGTCGTTGAGGTGCTTCTGAGAGAAGGCGGGCGAGGGGTGCCAGTGGACTGGGATGTGCGCGTCGTCGCCCACGTCGAAGATCTTCACCAGGATGCCGAGCTTGGTGCCGAAGCGCTTGTGGTGCTTCTCGCCCATCGCCTCGATGGGCAGGGCCTTCAGCAGGTCATGAAGGAGGACGACCTCCTTGTTCGGCAGGTAGATGCGGCTGAAACCCTTGTCGGGCGGGTTCTCGCGGCCGGGCGTCACCGCGCGGTTGGTCGAGAAGAACCACTCCTCGGAGCGGAAATCGTCCTTCGGGTTCTTCTCCCCCATGAACTTCGCCCGCAGCTTGCCGCCGTTGTAGAAGTGCAGATACGTGTGCGGCGCGATCGGCACCGGCTTCTCAATCGCACGCTTCATCAGGTCCAAGTCCGCCATCGCTGCCTCTCCTTGTCCACAGGGGTTCGGGAACGCCGGCCCCCGGTGGCCGGCACTGCTAATCTAAGCACTTAGGGGGCGCGTGTCAAGCCCCGCTCGCTTTGAGCGTGGCCCCCAGTCCTGGCGCCCCTTCTCTGAGCCCCAACGGGGCGTACTATGACAGCCCAGGGCAACGCCTTCATCTTTGCCCACATCTCCCGCCGCCGTAGCCCGCGAATGCGGGCGAGCCAGCCGTAGCCCAGGGCGACCAACGGGAGCCCTGGGATCGGGCGCCCGCACGGCATAAGCCCCCGAAGGGGGCGTTTCAGGGCGACTGAATCGCCCCCGTTGGGGGCTCCATGCCAGGTTGGCCTTGTCCCAGGGCTCCCTTTGGTCGCCCTGGGCTACGGCTGGCTCGCCCCCTTCGGGGGCTGACCAGGGGCCACGAGAAGATGTGGGCAAAGATGAGGGCAACGCCCTGGGCTGTCATAGTACGCTCCTTCGGAGCTGAGAGGCGGCCAGCCGGGCGCCAGGATTTGGGGCCATACTCGCCCTTTGGGCGCGCGTGCTCACCCCCGGGTGACCTCCTTGGGGACCTCCTCAGGGGGGCGGCCGCTTCGTGAGCGGTCCGCGGGACCGGGCGGTCACCGGCGGCCGAGCGCTGCTGAGAACAACATTCCACACTTGTACAAGTGTGGAATGTTCTTTCAACGCCCCACCCGCACTCACGCGGCTGGTGGCCTCTCTGCGCGCGAACCACGGTGAGGGGCGTATCAGAGAAGAGCAACTGCCTCACTCGCCATCCTCCGCTTGCGACTGCGGGCATCCCGGCTTATACTCTCCCCCAGAGCCAGATGGCTTCCGGCGATTCGGCTCATTCGAGCCGAAGACTGCCTGAAGGCAGGACTCCAAACACGTGTCCCTCTGCGTTCGGAGTCCTGCCTTTAGGCAGTCTTGGTCGCGCCCAGAGCCATTTGTGCGTGCCAACGCTGCAAGGAGAGAGAGCGATGAGCGTGCTCGGCCTGGACATCGGGACCACTGGGACGAAGGCCGTGGTGTTCGCGGAGGACGGCAGGATTCTCGCGTCGGCCTATGAGGAGTACCCGCTGATCTTCCGCCGCCCGGGCTGGGCAGAGCTGGACAGCGCGGGCGTCTGGGCCGCCGTGCAGCGGGTGGTCGCCAAGGCGGCCAGCAGCAGCCCAGACAAGGTGAAGGCCCTCAGCGTCACCTGCTTCGGCGAGTCGTTCATGCCAGTGGCCAAGGACGGCCAGCCACTCTACAACACGATCCTCTCGTTCGACGCCCGCGCCGAGCCGCAGGCCCAACAGCTCACCGAGAGGCTGGGCCGCCGCGGAATCTTCCAGCTCACGGGCATGCCGCAGCACTCAAGCTACACGGTGAACAAGATCATGTGGCTGCGGGACAACGAGCCCGAGGTCTTCAAGAAGACCTGGAAGTTCCTGCTCTGGGAGGACTTCTTCTTCCTCAAGCTCGGCCTGGAGCCGAAGATTGACCACTCGCTGGTGGGCCGCACGCTGGCCCTCGACGTGCGGACGCGCACCTGGGCGCAGCCGGTGCTCGACGCCGCGGGCATTGACCCCTCGGCCCTCGCCACCCCTTGCCCGTCCGGCGAAATCGTGGGCGAGGTGAGCCGCAAGGCAGCCAAGGCCCTCGGCCTGCCCGTAGGGGCAAAGGTCGTCGCAGGCGCACACGACCAGCCCGCCTGCGCCCTGGGGGCCGGCGTGGTGGACCCAGGCGTGAGCACTGACACCACGGGCACGGTCGAGTGCATGACCATCTCGATGGCCGAGCCTGTCCTCACCGACGCGATGCTGGCGGCCAATCACGGCGTCTACCCGCACTGCGCGCCCGGCCGCTACGTATCGCTCGCCTTCCTCTACACGGCGGGCAGCATCCTGCGGTGGTTCCGGGACAAGTTCGGCGCCGAGGCCCTCCGCGAGGCCAAACGGCGGAAGCGCGACGTCTACGACCTCCTCATCTCCAAGGCGCCCGAGGGGCCGATTGACCTCTTCCTCCTCCCCCACTTCGCGGGCACGGGCACGCCCTACCTCGACTCCGATTCCCGCGGCATCCTGGCGGGCCTGACGCTCAACACGACGCCCGCCGACATCACCCGGGCGATCCTGGACGGCGTGGCCTACGAGATGCGGATCAACCTGGAGTCGGTGCGGAGCGGTGGCCTGAAGGTCGGGAAGTTCAACGCCATCGGCGGCGGCTCGCGCTCCGACCGCTGGTGCCAGGCCAAGGCCGACATCACCGGCCTGCCCGTGGACGCTCTCGATGTGTCCGAGGCGGGCTGCCTGGGCGTGGCCATGCTCGCGGGCGTGGCGGTGGGTGTCTGGCCCTCGCTCGACGCCGCCATCAAGCAACTCGTCCGCGTCCGCAAGTCCTTCGCCCCCAATCCCGCGAGCCAGAAGCTCTACGACCGTGCCTTCGGCGTTTACCGCCAGGTCTACAAGAGCTGCGCCGACCTCAACCACGCCATCGCCGCCTTCGCCTCGGAACTTCACGAGATTCGCAAGGCGTGAAACGGCGCAAGGAGCGCTTGACAGGCGCTCAGCCGGCCTATAGGATGGAGTTCGTGGCGGGAGGAGAGAGGACGGCCCGGGCATGATCACGAGGACCGTGAAATCAGAGCTGAGGGACATCGCCAAGCGCATGCCCACGTCAGCCACCTATAGCGATGCGATGTACGAACTCTACGTTCGCATGAAGATCGCGAAGGGGCGCCAGGCGGCGGACGAAGGGCATGTCGTCTCCCACGAGGAAGTGCGACGCAGGCTGAAGGTATGAGCCGCATCGTCTGGACCGGCCCCGCCCTGAAAGACATGGAGGGCATCCGCGCCTACATCGCGCGGGACTCTGAGTGCTACGCCGGCGCGCTGATGTTGGACATTATCGGGGCAGTCGAGCGGCTGGCCCAGTTCCCACGCATGGGCCGGTTCGTCCCCGAACTCCACGATGGCCACACACGCGAGATACTGGCGGGCAGCTACCGCGTGGCATACGATGTGGTGGGGGACGCTGTCCGGGTCCTCACTGTCCTCCACGGAGCGCGCCAGTTCCCTCTGCCGTGAGGAGAGCACTTCCCGCGTGGCCAGGCAACGCCCTAGAGTGAGGAAGCTCGACCCCACAGCGAACGAGGGAGTAGCACACATGGCAGATGATGCCGCCAGCAGCATCGGGAAGAAGCGTGGGAAGGGACTCGCGTGGCGCCTCGTCGCCATCGCCATTGTGCTGGCCGGCTATGCCGCGTTCAGGCTTCTGTGGCGGCCATCCCCAGAAGCCCCGCCCGAGTCGCCCTCCGAGGCGGAGATGGCAGCAGACAGGACGTTCGACGGCGATTCGTCGAAGCTCGAACGCACTGTCGTCGTGCCCACGCTCGACACCCCCATGCCCAAGGGGAAGAACGTCATCTGGTGCGCCTCGTTCCAGATGGCCTGGAACCATCTGCGGGACGACGCGATCAAGGAGCCGATTCGCCTCGCCAATGGGCAGGACGTCGCTGACCGCCTGAACAAGGCGCCGCAGGGCGAGGCCGACCTGCCGAAGGGCTCGTACTACGCCGCCGCGGGCTACGTCAGCGATGGCATAGTGCCGCGAATCCAGAAGGAAATGGCGGCGCGCTTCCCTCACGGTCGTCAGCCGGACTTCTCGGACGCCATGGGGCAGACCGTGATCGTCGCCTATGCCTACTTGGTCGCCCACGTGAAGTTCGCCATCCCCTTCTCCGACTGGCGCAAGCCCTTTGCCTTCAGGGACTCCATCAGCCAGGCGACCAATCTGCGCTCGTTTGGCATTTCCTGCATTGACCCCGACCCCACCGGCAAGCTGCACCGCCAAGTGAGCATCCTGCACGCATCAGAAGAGCAGGAACCTGCTGAGGGCGAAGCGACGCGGCCAAGAGAGTTCGTAGTAGACCCGTGCAGGGACTCTTCTCCGAGCCAGATCGTTCTCGCCAGTGTGCCCCCGAAGGAAACCCTTGCCGCGGTGCTCGCAGATGTCGAGGGGAAGGTAGGGGGCGAGCACCGGCAAAGTGGTCTTCACCACAACGACTTGCTTCTGATGCCGAACATGTCCTGGAGACTTGATCACCACTTCCGGGAGCTTGAGAGGCCGGACGCAGTCATCCTGAACAGCGCAGCGGAGGGCATTCCCGTCCGCAAAGCGTGGCAGATGGTTCTCTTTCGACTGGATCGCAGTGGGGCACAACTTGAGTCCGAGGGGATTGTGGCTCCCGCGCCGGCCGTGCCCAACTACTACATCTTCGACCGGCCCTTCCTCGTCTACATGAGGAAGCGGGGGGCGGAGCATCCGTTTTTCGTGATGTGGGTGGACAACGCCGAGCTGCTGACGAAGTGGAAGTAGTGCGTCCTGGCGCTCTTGTGGCGACCCCCCAGCCTGTCAGGAAATCCAGACAGGACGCGCCATGGCGTGGCGATCCTCATAGTGTGGCGATGCGCACCGCCACACTATGAGGGTCGCCACACTATGGGGCCCCCGCACAGAGGAAGGGCATCACTTCCTCGCCACGTAGTCCACGACCAGCACCTTGTCGAGGATGGGCTTGAGGGTCTCGACAAAGGCCTTGTGGGCGGGGTGCGGGAGGTAGGCGTCGCGGGCCGCCGCGGTGTCGAAGGTCACAAGGAAGCAGTGGGTGAAGCCATCGCTGAGCTTCTCGGGGCTCACGTCGGTGCCCCACTCGAAGTAGCGGACGCCGCCGACCTTGGCGGGCAGGGCGCGGAAGCCGTCCTCGACGGCCTTGATCTGCTCGGGCTTAGCGTCGGCCTTGAACTTGAAGAGCACCACGTGGCGGAGCTTGCCGCGCGTCGTCTGCTCGTGGATCGGGCACACGCGCGTGAACGGGCAGCAGCCGGCCAAGAGCAGTCCCACAATTCCCAGACCGATCAACTTCCTCATCGCGCTCTCCTGTGAGTGTGAGACACCTCCACTCCGATGGCACCTACGGCAGTTCCCTGATCCGCACGTTGCGATACCAGACGGGCAGGCCCTCGTCCTGGAAGCCGATGTAGCCCTCGGGCGGCCGGCTCTTCAGGGGCGACTTGGCGAGGTCGAGGTCAATGGTCTGCTCGCCGTTGAACACGACCGTCAGGCGGCTGCCCTGGCAGGTGATGACGTAGCGGTTCCACTCCCCGGCAGGCTTGGCCATGTTCTTCGACGGCCCGGCCGCGCCGATCACACCGCCGCAGTCGTGGTGGCCCGGGTTCTGCTTGCCGTGGGTGTCGAGGATCTGGATCTCGAAGCCGCTGGCGACGTGGTCTTTCGTGTTGCCGACGCGCAGGAACACGCCCGAGTTGCCGCCCTTGTTGATCTTGAACTCCAGGTCGAGCACGAAGTCCTTGTACTTCCGCGCGGTCGTCAGGTAGGCGCCGTAGCGGGTCCAGCCGTGCTCGCCGGGCCGCGGGCGGAGGGCCACCACGCCCCCTTCCTCCACGATCCAGTTCCCCGTCGTGGTCCAGCCCGCCAGGTCCTTGCCGTTGAGGAGCGGTACGAAGCCCTCGGCTGCTCCCGGTGCGCCTGCCTCGCCGTTCGCCCCCGGCGCCGGCACGCCGCTGAGCGGATGGTGCGTCACGGCGTCCCAGGCGATCTCCTGGAGCAGGCGGTTGAGGTCCTCCTTGTACTTGCCCGCCAGCCGGGCCGGCATGGGCAGGCCGATGGGCGTGCGGCGGTAGACCACGGCAAACTCGCAGTAGCCCTCGAGCATCTGAAGGACCGGCCCCGGATGGCCGAGCTTGTCGGTGAAGAGTTCGGACTGCTTTGCGATTCCTGGCGCCTTGCCGGCGATGATCCTCTCGCGCAGGGCGAGCACCGCCTGCCCCATCGGCACGATGTGGAGCACCTGCTTGCCCAGGGTCTTGTTCAGGGCGGCGACGTAGTCGTCCATTTCCTTGAAGTAGGGCTCGTGCAGCTTCCGCAGCTCCTCGGCGGTCCGCGCATCCACGTCGGCCCGCTCATTCTTCCCCTTGAACGGCCATTGCATGGAGTCGAAGGGCAACCAGAACTCGAGCACGGTCACGCGGACGTTCGGGTTGTGCTCCAGGGCGAGCTTGGCGAACTTCTCGATGCCGTCGTCGGGATGGTGCATCGGCGAGAGGGTCAGCATGTCCACCTGCCCGGCCTTGATGGCCTGCTTCGCCTTGTTCTTCTCGTCGGGCACGTTCCAGTGCTGGATGACGCGCGAGCCGCCGATCATCGAGGTGCCGACCACCTGGTGGCCCGTGATGCCGGCCGCCTGGGCGAGTTCGCCCAGGATGGGGGCCACCCACCAGTGGAAGCTATGGCCGCACGTGAAGGCCCGTTGCCCCTTGGCGACCGGCTCCGCCTGCCCCGCGCTGGCGGCTGCCAGCGCGAGCGATGCCATGACGGCCAGGAAGCAGACCAGGGGA
>Ga0194125_10007688_pt1 | contig 15473 bp, 12 predicted proteins | sample TA2KigC250mmetaG_FD_148626 | JGI IMG/M metagenome (GOLD analysis project Ga0194125, IMG submission 148626) | Freshwater microbial communities from Lake Tanganyika, Tanzania - TA2015034 Kigoma Deep Cast 250m | ecosystem: Environmental > Aquatic > Freshwater > Lake | place: Tanzania: Lake... | reverse complement strand
ACCGCCGAAAGGCACGCCCTCCGCAGTCAGCACGATCCGCTCCCTTTTCTCACGCAAAAATCAGGAAGACTGAACCACGAACTCCCCTGTGAAAGCATCTGAAACGGAAAAATCACCCAAACGCCGCGCCGCGTTCGGATTGGGGAACTCGGATACTGCGCGGCCGCGCTATTTCCGGGACGAGCCCGGTGGGCGCCGTGAAGTGATAAAGATAGCCGGCCCACTGATTCTTGCCACCGGTTCGTTGACGCTCACGCTTTTCGTGGACCGCCTTTTCCTCGCGTGGCACAGCGAGGCTGCGGTTGCCGCGGCAAGCCCGGCCGGAATTACCTATTTCACCCTCTGTTCGCTCTTTATGGGGACTGCCCAGTACGTGAACTCGATTGTGGCCCAGTTCCACGGCGCCGGCGATCGGCCTGCGTGCGCGCGGGCCGTATGGCAAGGGGTGTTCTTTGCGGCTATGTCTGCGCCGTTCATTTTGGCGTGCATTCCGGTGGGCTGGTGGATCTTTACCTGGAGCGCGCATGGTGAGAAACTCATTGAGCTTGAACAGGACTATTACACCATGCTCATGCTGGGAGGGCTCTTCTTACCGATGAACGCGGCCCTCTCGTCCTTCTTTTCCGGCAGAGGAAAGACGTGGACCATTCTCTGGGGGAACGCGCTGGCAAACGGCGTGAACATGGTCCTGGCTTACGTGCTCATCTTCGGGAAGCTGGGATTTCCGGAGCTGGGCATCCGAGGCGCGGGGATCGCCACCGCCGTCAGCCAAGTATGCCCCGTCTTGTACTGGGGCTATCTTTTCCTTGCGCCTCGCCACCAAGAAGCGTACGAGACCCGTCGTCAGTTTCGGTGGGACCGGGGGTTGTTTCAGCTCATCATTCGGTACGGCCTTCCCGCTGGATTGCAGCTCTTCTTGGATGTAGCCGCTTTTGCCCTCTTCGTCCTTTTGGTGGGAAGGCTGGGAGAGCGAGACCTCGCGGTGAGCAACATCGTGGTGAGCATAGAAATGCTCTCCTTTCTTCCTATGTGGGGCATGTCCATCGCCACCGCCACCATGGTGGGTCAGTACGTCGGCGCAGACAAATTGCAGCTTGCCGAAAAGAGCGTTCGGTCGGCCCTGACCCTGGCGTTGGCGTACATGGGTGTAATGGCGTTGTGCTTTCTCCTTTTCCCCGCGGTGTTCTTGGAACTCTTCAGATCCGGGGCGCATTCGGAGGAAGGCTTCCAAGAGATCGTGACCAAAGGCGCGGTCATTCTGAGGCTCGTAGCAGTCTATAGCCTGTTCGATACTCTGTTCATCATCTATTCGGGAGCCCTCAAGGGCGCGGGGGACACACGGTTTGCGATGTGGGCCCAAGTGCTGCTCGCGTGGTTCGTCTTTGTCCCGCCTGTCTACGCGCTGATTCATTACTTCGATGCGAGCTTGACCACCGCCTGGACGTGGAGCGTGGTCTACGTGATCCTTCTGGGGCTGGTCTTCCGTACCAGATATCGGACAGGGCTCTGGAAGCAGATTCGGATGCTCAATCACGCGTGATGGCCTGAATCTCGGGAGCGCGGCCTCGGTAGATGAGGAGTTCTTGGGGAGGGGTCTGCGAAAGGCGGCCCTTTTCGCAAGAAGGGCCCCCCCGCGTGCTCTTCCAGACGCTCGCAGGCTTTGCGGTCGCTCTTACTCTATTTCAACCAAGCCTTGCGGGTGGGTTTCCGTGACTTCGCCGACTTCCGCCGCGATCTCCACTCCTTCTTCCTGGAGCGTGTCTCTCAGTTCTTGGGACCGAGCCGATGGAATTCCCAGTATGAGCCCTCCGGAAGTCTGCGGGTCAAACATCACATCGATCATTTCCGGCGAAAGCGTTCTCTCGAAGGAAATCCACGTGGAAAAGAATTTTCGGTTTGAGTGGGCCCCGCCGGGGACCAGCCCTGTCGACGCCGCATCCAGCGCGCCCTCAAGCAGCGGAACCGCGGCCGAATTCAGCCTGAGCCGGCAATGGGACGCTCGGGCCATTTCCACAAGGTGACCCCCGAGGCCGAATCCGGTCACATCCGTGCAACACCTTACCCCGAAACGAACGGCCACCTCTGAGGCTCGCCGGTTCAAGGCGCACATGGATCGAACCATCGCGTCGATTGCAAGCGGGCCGGCTAAAGACGCCTTGAGCGCTGTGGCGATCAGGCCCGTCCCCACCGCCTTGGTCAAGATGAGGCGGTCACCGGGTTGCAGGCTGGAGTTCCTCATAACCTGGTCCGGATCAACCAGCCCGGCCACGGCCAGCCCATACTTGGGCTCCGCATCCTCCACGCTGTGCCCGCCCACCAGGGCCACGTTCGCCTCTGTGAGCGTTTCCAAGCCACCGGCGAGGATCTCACGGAGCGGCTCCAATCCCAGCTTGCTCACCGGGAAGCAGACCACGTTCATCGCGGTCACAGGCCGGCCGCCCATGGCGTAAACATCGCTCAGCGCGTTGGCCGCGGCAGCCCTGCCGAAAATCCGCGGATCGTCTACAATAGGTGTAAAGAAGTCTATGGTCTGAATGAGCGCGGCGCCATCGTCCAGGAGGTACACTCCGGCGTCTTCTGATCCACGAATCCCGGCAAGGACTCGCGGATTGTCCGGAATCGCCAAGCCGCACAGCGCTTGATCCAGGTCCCCCGGACCCACCTTTGCGGCTCAACCGGCCGTCTTGGAGAAGCTCGTGAGCCTTATCTTTTCGGGCGCCATACGTTATCCCTTCCTCGGTTTTCTCATCCCACCGACAGTCACTCGCGCCGCTCACCCGGAGGCGGTCATTGCCGCGACCTATCGGCTACATCGACTTTATCTATATTATGGTTTCCAGGGATTATGTCAACTGGGATAGTCTGCTTGTCGGCTAGCCCGCTGCGGAGAGGCGCAAGAACCGGCAAGAGTCCACCGCCGTCCGCTCGCACCACAACACGCGGCAAGGATGACTCCTTTGTTCGGACAGGCAGCAATTGTGCGCCGCATTGATTATAAGTTGACCCGCCGTATTATCTCACCTCGGGTAGAAATCGTCGGAATACAGGAGTTTTTTGGGAGGGGTCCGGAGAGGCCCTTTTTTCAAAAGGGCCTCCCCGGCCACTTCTTCAAAAGCTCATGGTTCTACGACCGCTTTTAGTTGACTATCGTGAGGCGCACGGGCGCCAGGAGGGTGACATAGGTCCCATTTTCGCCGCTGCGTCGGCCGGCGATACCGATGTGCGCCTTGATCAACGCCGCTACCGTCCGAGCATCTTCCGGGAGCATGCGGACGCACCCGTGGGACTGATTTCCTCCGATGCTTCTGGGCGCGTTGGTGCCGTGGAAGCGGTATCCGTAGTCGTCCAGCCGCATCTTGCCTTCCACGAAGTCTTCCGACACAGTCTCAGGCTTCTTGACGCGGGCCGCTCGCTCGGGCCTCTTCTTTAGAAGAGGGGCCATTGTCCCGCCGTACACGGCGCGGCTCGGCCTCTGACCCGCAGCCCACGCGCGATTGGGAGGCGGAATCCAAAGAGGTGAATCATCATAGATGTGGGTAACATAATAGACGCCCTTGGGAGTAGGGAATCCGGAGGATCCTAATCCTACCCTGGTCTCGAAGAGGACGTCCCTTCGACCCGGAGCGCCGTGGCCGATCACCTTAAGCCGGTGCTTGGAATGGCTCACCTCTATTTCCACGAGTTCATACCCGCTCTTGGACGATGGAGAGAGCCCGGCCGCGGAACGGCCCCCATCCTCGCGCAACGAGCCATCTCTGGCGCGGGAGCGCGGGATGAGACGCCTATTGCTGGGGCCGGCTTCTCTCACGCTGTACAGACCGGTGGGTAGCCCGCCGGGAGAGCGAAATATCGGGAAAGCAAGACGAAGCCAATCTCCCGCATTGCGAAGGACCGCGTCCGATTCTTCCTGTATGCCTGTTGAAATGCCCGGCGAGTTTGCTAGAGCAAGCGGCGCCTCCCAGAGCGACTCCGCAGCCCCGGGAAACCACTGGAACTCGTCCGCCGGAGACTTGTTAAGAGCGGCCACCAGCGGAAGAAGAACGGCTCTCTCTGTGGTGACCGGACCCGAGGACCGTTCGGGCCGAGACGATTTGGCGGCCGCGCCCTTAGCAGAGCGTTGTTTCTTGATGACAGCCTGTTTGGAAGAAGCCGATTCTTCAGCGAAGAGGGGGTCTCCCGACACAAGCGCTGACATACAAACCATACCCAAATACAGGCACAACCATCGAAACATGACTGTATCTTCTTATTTCCAAGCTCATCATAAGAGGATATTTAAAATATTTTACATTATTTCAAGGCCGAAAATCAACGAAAAATCCCCTTCTCCGCTTGACTGGTTTGTAGAAGACCACTGTAGAACACTGTAGAACACCATTGTAGAACACCATCCAAAACCGGACAACGGACCGCGCAAAACCGGACCATGGCCCGAACCAGCGCGGGAATCCGCACGATAGACGAGCGAGTGTCGGGAAAGCGTGCGCCAGGTTTCCCACGCCGGATTCGTGTTCCCGTTTTCACGACAATGACGCTCTTCGCAGGGATGACGGAATGCGCCCAGGGCAAATCAAGATAGGAATTTCAGCGCCGGGCAAAACAAATGCGTCTGGGACATGATTCCCAGAGGCCAAGGATCTTTCCCGGCGCCGAGAATCGCCCACATTGGTGGGATAGAGAGTGTTCTTATTGACGAATTTGCCCGGTTCCGTGAGATAATGGGGCCTACAGTTTCAATCGCCTTACTTTAACAACTTATCTGTTTGCCACCCAGCCCATACGAGGCGCCGAGCCGATGTCAAAAGCTCCAACTCAACGCAAATACGAAGCGGTTGTGCCAGGTGATGTCCTGATGCATCCGCCAACCATATGGCTGTGAAAACAGCGGAATTAGTTAAATGACCCCCGGCAGAGCCGGGGGCATAGTTCTGTTAGCCCCCCAAGGGGGTCGGATCAGGAGCCCCCTGAAGGGGACGTCTCACCCTGAACCAGGTTGAGTTGTTCGAGGCGTGCGTCTTCGGCTTCCTGCTGGCGGATGTACACTCTGATAGACTCTTCGTCCAATCCAACGGTTGAAACGTAGTAGCCGCGTGCCCAGAAACTTTCTCCTGCAAAATTCCGCTTTCTCGCCGTGAAATTCCTGGCGATCGAGATCGCACCCTTGCCCTTGAGATAGCCGATGACGCTCGACACCGCAAACTTAGGCGGAATACTCACGCACATGTGGACATGATCCGAACACAGATGACCCTCGACTATCTTGGACTCCTTCTGCCGGGCCAATTCGTGAAATATCTTCCCAAGGTACTGCCGGATGGCCCCGTAGATCTGCTTCCTGCGCCGCTTGGGTATGAATACCACGTGATACTTGCAATCCCACTTAGTGTGGTTTAGGGTCTGATAGTCTTTCATTACAACCTCCCAGAATTGAAAGCTTGGTGTGTTCTGGGAGGTTGCCTCCTACTGCCTCACACGGTCAAACCTTAAGGAGTCGCCCCGGCAAAGCCGGGGGCTTACCGTTTCTTGGTTACATGCGGGAGTCAAGCGCATCTAACCTGTCATTGTGTGGACCCCGAAATCTATCCGGGGGAGGGAGCAATCCCCTCTCTTGAAGGCTGGGAGATTGCTTACCCCGCTATTCAGCGCGGGAAGCAATGACATTCTCCTCCACGCCTAACTGAACGATTCCCTCCGGAGTCCCGGCGTCATTGCCCAGGCCGGAAGGCACGTGACTTGCACCAGCTTTGGTGTTTCTCCGCATAGGAACTTTTACCTAAGCGGGTTTTCGCGGGAGGAAAGAAAGGACCGGTGAGATGGAAAAGCCCAGGTTGCTTCTCGTGGATGACGACATTCCCTTTGTCACGAACTTGTCAAAGCTCCTGGCCCGACGGAGTTACGAAGTTTCCACCGTATATGACGGTGATAGCGCGTTGAAGATCGTCGAGGAAAAGGAGTTCGACGTGATAATTCTGGACCAGAAGATGCCCGGCAAAGACGGCCTTACCGTGCTCAAAGAAATAAAGAAGAAACGGCCCCGCCTTGAAGTAATTATTCTTACCGGCGTTGCAACGGTCGATACGGCTTTCAACGGGCTTCAGCTTGGCGCATTTGACTACGTGGCAAAGCCGTTGGAGTTGAGCGATCTGGAAGAGAAGATCGGCCAAGCGTTTCACAAAAAACTAGGGCAGAAATGACGGTTCACCCTATTGCCAAATCCGTTTACACTTTGTAAAGAAAACTGACACGACGATTTCCTCGTATTTCCGGTGGGTTCGATTCGCTCCCAACCAAGAGCGCGTCTCGCACGCTTTTGGTCCCGCTTTAATTATTTCTATTGCTTTAATTCGACCGTGGGTCGGGACGGATTGGCGGAACAATCCCGCGCCTCGCAGGATTTTCTGATTTTCTGTCGATTTTGGACAGGCGAGACGCCTGTCCCACCATGCTTACGTAATGAAAGGTTGCAGCAAGCGATAATTAATATTGTTGTCGGTTATCCTACCCTTTCCCCTTTCTGATAATCGCTTACATTGATACCCGATTTCCTCAAACGGTATTGCGAGGCTGAGCAGGGCAGCCCCAAAGTTTTCGCCCCGCCGCGCGCGTCTCATCACACTCCTGCCTTTAATCAGGGCTCGCCCGAACAAGCACGTTTCGCGGCCGCAAAGTAAGTAAGAGGCTCTGTCTCGGAATCCTACAGATTATCGCAAGCCGGTCCTAACGGAAATGATGTTAGAGTTTCCTGGCCGGGGCTTGAACGATTTTTCCTGGAGAGGTTTGGAAAATAGTGGCATTATTAGTGGTCTCCTATAGGTGGCAAGAACAGTGGATGTAGTTCTGAAATACGGCCGGGGAGAATGCCGGCTCCGGATTCCCGAGAGAGCGGACGTGGAAATCCTTCAGCCGGCCGCGCTGCCGCCGCTGGCAAACGTGGAAGCGGCCCTGGAAAAAGCTCTGGCTCAGCCTCTGAACCGGCCTTCGTTCGACCGGATGATCCGGGAGATCGCTCCAAAGACTGTTGCCATCGCGGTCCCGGACGAGACCCGACCCGCGCCGCTCGGCGTGATATTGCCCGTGCTCCTGAGAGAGCTTCATGAAGCTGATCCGGGCTTGGATTCCTCCGCCGTGACCATCGTGGTGGGAGGCGGCTTGCATCCGCCTCTTGAAGGCCAGGCGCTCTGCAGGGTCATTCCGGCGGAAATAGGCGCGCAATGCAGGGTTGTAGCTCACGACGCCCTGAGAGCGCGGATGGTTGATTTCGGTCTTACCAGCCGGGGCACGCCACTCCGGGTTAATGCTGAATTTGCAGACGCGGATCTGAGAATCGTCATCGGGCAGATCGATCCGCACCAGTTCGTGGGATTCACCGGCGGCGCCAAGGGCGTGGTGATCGGGCTGGCGGCCGCGGAAACCATTGAACGCAACCACGGCCTCATGTTCGATCCTCAAGCTCAGGTAGGCCGCCTGTCGGGCAATCCGGTGCGTGAGGATATGAACGAAGCAGGCCGCATGGTGGGTATCCATCTTGCTATTGATATGATTCTGGATCCCGACAAGCGGCCCGTGAGTATTCTGGCCGGCGACCCGGAGGCCGCGCTCGAACTTGGAGCTGACGTTTGCCGCTCGGTTTATGGTGTAAAGATATCTGAGAAATTCGACGTAGTCATCGCGTCTTGCGGAGGGCATCCCAAGGATATCTGTCTCTACCAAGCCCAGAAGGGACTGAATCTGGCCTCGCAAGCTCTCAAACCGCGTGGAAAGATACTCCTGCTTGCCGCGTGTCCGCAAGGAGTGGGGGACGACGTGTACTACGATTACGTGGGCCGATTCCGGTCGCCTCAAGAAGTTCTTGAAGACTTCCAAGGCCTTGGATTCAAGATGGGCGCGCATAAGGCCTATCTGTTCGGCCGCACGCTTGACAGCTTCGATGTGGCTATCTCATCGGAACTGGCCGCGGAGGTTCTGGATCGATGCCTCCTGCGCTCTGTCGAGCCCGAGGCGCAGATTCGGCGATGGATCGACGAGTTTGAGGACAGGCCGCGGGTAGCGGTCATTCTCAACGCCAACACCACGTTCTTTATCGTGGAATCGATATAACCCGGGGTCTCGATGATCGCCCGGGAGCTCTACTCAGCTCAAAATCCGGAAAGGAGAGATCATGATACAGTTTCTGGTTCACGAAAAATCAGACAATGTGGGCGTGGCCACGGTCGATATCAAGGCCGGGGAGATCGCGAAAGGGTTGTACACGGACACCCAGGCCCCGATCGACATGAAAGCCTTGAATGATATTCCTCTTGGTCACAAGATCGCGCTCATCGACTTCAAGGCTGGGGTCACGGTCACCAAGTATGGGCATGACATCGGGAGAATCGTTGCCGACACCGCGGCCGGCGCCCATGTGCACATTCACAACTTGAAGACAAAGAGGTGGTAGCGATGAATATACCTAAGTTTACCGGATATCGGCGCGAGAACGGAAGGGTCGGCGTTCGGAATCACGTGGTTATTCTCCCTTTGGATGATTTGTCCAATGCCGCGTGTGAGGCGGTCGCCAATAACATCAAAGGAACAATGGCCCTTCCCCATGCGTATGGGCGCCTGCAATTCGGCGAGGATCTTGAGCTGTTCTTCCGCTCTATTATCGGCGCCGGCGCAAACCCCAATGTGGCCGCGGCGGTGGTCATCGGCATCGAGCCGGAATGGACGGAAAGGATCGTGAACGGTATCGCCGAGACCGGAAAGCCGGTGAAGGGCTTTTCCATCGAGCGCAGCGGGGACATCAATACCATTGCCGCGGCCTCTCGCCAGGCATTGGAATATGTTCAGTGGGCGTCGGAACTCCAGCGGACCGAATGCGCTATGAACGAGCTGTACGTGTCGGTGAAGTGTGGTGAATCGGACACCACATCGGGCCTGGCATCCAACCCCACGGTGGGTAACGCCATCGATAAATTGGTGGAAATGGGCGCGACGACCTGTTTTGGAGAAACCTCCGAGATCACGGGCGCGGAACACGTGTGCAAGGAGCGCGCGGCCACCCCGGAGATCGGCGAAGAGTTCATGCGCGTCTGGAATGCGTACAACGACATTATCGTGAAGTTCAAAACAGACGATCTTTCCGGGTCTCAACCCACGAAAGGCAACATCCGAGGCGGACTGACCACGATCGAAGAGAAGGCCTTCGGAAATCTTCAAAAGATTGGTAAGAAGTCTCGATATGTGGGGGTGTTAAAACCGGCCGAGGCGCCCAAAGGAAAGGGCTTATGGTTCATGGACACCTCATCCGCGGCTGCGGAGGCGGTGACCCTGTGGGCAGCATCAGGCGCAGTGGTCCATTTGTTTCCGACCGGCCAGGGCAACATCATCGGGAATCCCATACTGCCGGTCATCAAGCTGTCGGCGAATCCCCTCACCTGTCGGACAATGAGCGAACATGTCGACCTGGATGTATCGGCTATACTCAGGGGTGAGATGACTCTTGACCAGGCCGGTGACAAGCTCCTGGAGATGATTGCTCGCACGGCCAACGGCCGCCTGACCGCGGCCGAAGCGCTCGGCCACCGGGAATTCGTTTTGACCAAGCTGTACGTCAGCGCATAGGAGTGTCAGGGCGTACGATACGGGAAATGGACCACATGTTCCTCTAGAGGAGAAGATCGAGAGTCGCCTTGCGCCGAAGCGCCGTCAAGGAGGTGAGACCTTGTTCTTGGTGGGGCAGGCATCCTGCGTGTCGTGGTTCCGGAGAATAGATCTCTTTACCGACAGGCGAGACGCCTGTCCCACCAATGCCATAGTCTCTTTTCTCGACTCGGTGGAAAAATATAGCCTGAACCTGATCTCAGTCTTGGCGAAGAAAACAACGCGCTGAAACGACTTGCTTGGCCCAGACCCTTGAGGATCTTCTTTTAATTCGGCGCATTTCTCCAGCGCAGAGGGAGAGTCCACATGCCAAAGACACAAAGCTGGTATGATCGGATTGCAGCCCTTTTCTTCTTTGGTGTGGGCTTGTTCTTTGCTCTGTACGCCCGACGGGTTGAAATCGGAAGTTGGAACGAGCCCGGGCCGGGATTTCTTCCCTTTTGGGCGGGGACTACGTTGTGCGTCATGGCTGTGGGGCTTTTTGTCGGCAGCCTGCGACGCGCCGGGACTCTCGTTCCTCCGTTCTTTCCTCAGATCGATTCCTGGAAGCGGGTTCTGGTAACATTCCTCGCGATGGTCGTATACATGCAGATCCTGAATCTTGTGGGCTTCACAATAGCGACCTTTATCTTTGTAGGCTTCCTCGTGAAGTTTATCTTTCCTCAAACCTGGACGCGAAGCATCATCGTGGCGGCGTTCAGCGCGCTGTGCGCTCGCCTTCTCTTTATCAACCTATTGAAGACCCAACTCCCACGGGGTTTTGTCGGGTTTTAGGCCTCCTATGGATCTACTCAACCATATGGCTATGGGAGCTCAGGTGGTCTTCACGCCGGTGAACCTGCTTCTTTGCTTCCTTGGCGTGCTCCTGGGGACTTTGGTGGGAGTGCTTCCCGGACTGGGGCCCACGGCCGCGATTGCCTTGCTTTTGCCCAACACCTTTCACCTCTCCCCCGTGGGCGCGATCATCATGTTGGCGGGTATCTATTACGGCGCCATGTACGGGGGTTCCACCACATCCATTCTCGTCAACATTCCGGGAGAAGCAGCGTCTGTGGTAACCACCTTGGACGGGTACCAGATGGCCCTGAAAGGACGCGCGGGGCCTGCTTTGGGAATTGCGGCTTTCGGGTCTTTCATTGCGGGGACCATCTCCGTCATGGGGCTCATGTTGGTCGCGCCGCCCCTGGCCAAGTTTGCTCTGGCATTCGGCCCTCCGGAATATTTCAGCCTGATGCTGATGGGCATTCTCATCCTGATCTACCTGGCGTCAGGCTCTATTCTCAAAGCGCTCATGATGGCGGTCTTGGGGTTGCTGATCAGCACCATCGGCATGGATTCCATTTCCGGCGTTCAACGCCTCACCTTCGGAATAATAGAACTCAGCGACGGAGTGGGCCTGATACCCGTGATTATGGGGCTGTTCGGAGTGGCGGAAGTCATCTCGAACGTGGAGCAGGGGATCAAGCAAGAGTTGGTCACATCCAAGGTGCGTGATCTTCTCCCCTCCCTGCAGGACTGGAAGGATTCCTTCTTACCGATCATTCGCGGCGGCTTCCTCGGCTTCTTCTTGGGTGTTCTTCCCGGTCCCGCGCCCGTGATCTCCGCCTTCAGCTCCTATGCCTTGGAAAAGAAGCTCTCCAAACACCCGGAGAAATTCGGAACCGGCGTGATCGAGGGCGTCGCCGGACCCGAAGCCGCGAACAATTCCGCGACCGGAGGCGCTTTCATACCGCTCTTTACGTTGGGCATCCCGGCCAATTCCGTGATCGCCATTCTATTGGGCGCGTTCATGATTCACGGCATCCAGCCCGGACCCCTGCTTATTTCCCAGCACCCCCAGATCTTTTGGGGAACGGTCATCAGCATGTATGTGGGCAATATGATGCTCATCATACTGAATCTGCCTTTGATCGGTCTGTGGGTGAAGCTATTGCGCGTCCCCTACCCCGTTCTCTTCCCGCTCATTCTTGTTTTCTGCGTGGTGGGCGTGTACAGCTTGAACTACAGCTTTGTGGAAGTGGGCCTGATGATCGGGTTCGGTGTGCTAGGCTACATAGGTCGAAAATTCCGCTTGGAGATGGCCCCGCTGGTCTTGGCTTTGGTCATCGGACCCATGATGGAACAGAATCTGCGCCTGTCGTTGGTGATCTCACAGGGTAGCCCCTGGATCTTCATCGAACATCCCATTTCCGCTAGTTTTTTCGCTCTTTCCCTGTTCTTGCTCCTTTCACCTCTGATCCCTTGGATTGGAGGTAAGCGCAAGAAGCTCCAAGAAAAAGTTGAAGGTGAAGATATCTAACCAAGAAAGGACAACAAGATGAAAAAACTGAAACTACTCTTCATCGTCGTCGCTCTCCTCGCCCTGGCGGGATCGGTGTTCGGCGCGGAAAAATTCCCCACAGGGCCTATCACTTACATCATTCCGTTTAATCCGGGAGGTCAGTCGGACGTGGAGGCCAGGCTCCAGCAGCCATTTCTCGAAAAAGACCTTGGACAACCCATCGTGATAACGTACATGCCCGGCGCCGGAGGAGGCTTGGCATGGACCAAGTTCGCGCAGGCAAAGTCTGACGGTTACAGCATTTGCGGAATCAACATTCCGCACATCATTCTCCAGCCCCTGAGTCAAACCGATGTGGCCTTCAAAACCGAGGACCTCAAGCCCGTCTGCATCTTCGAATCAACTCCCATCGGCCTGGCGGTCAAGCAAGGATCCTCGATCAACAACGTCAAGGAATTCATCGAGTTCGCCAAAGCCAATCCAGGCAAGGTTACCGTGGGCATGTCCGGCAAGTTCTCTGGCCACCACATGGCCGCGCTCCAGTTCATGAAAATGACCGGAACCAAGCTCACTCTGGTGACCTTCACCGGCGCGGCCCCCCAGGTGACCAACTTGCTTGGAGGTCACGTGGAGGCGATCTTCGGAAACTCTTCAGATCTTGTCACCTATGCGACTCAGATCAAAGTCTTGGCAATCGGTTCAGAGAAACGGATGGATCAGCTCGCTAATGTGCCGACGTTTCAAGAGGAGGGGTTGAAATTCTTTCCGCGCATCGATCGAGGAGTGGCAGTGCCCAAAGACACGCCCACGGAAATCACCGCCAGGTTGGAAAAGGCTTTCTTGGATACGGTCAACATGGATGCGTATCGTTCCAAAATCGTGGCCGCGGGGTTTGTGCCCATGGGTTTGAACAGTGAGCAGTCGAAGAGTTACATCGCGGAACAGACTGAAGTCTGCCGGCAACTGCTCAAGGAACACGATCTTCTCTTGAAGAAGTAGAGGCGCCCCTGCTCTCAGTCAAAGTTCCCGGGACGGTTTCAGGCGGAGGGTTTCTCGAATTACTTGCGAGACACCACACCACTCATCTATCGAATTCCTGTGGAAGTCGTCGGGATGAGCGCCGCTGTTTGGATTTGCGTATGGGGTGGTTTGGAGGGGAGATGAGTCTCCCCTCCAAATTATTGCGCAACGATGCGCTCTTGCTGCCAGTCTCCGAGGCGAAGCCCCGGAGTGTTCGCCAAAGCCGAGGGCTTTCATGATTCGTTGTAGTTCTTTAGCTACGGGAGTCGGCATTACGGTTTCGGGCCGGCCTTGGGACCTCCGGTAGGAGCGGGCTTGGCCGGCGCGTCCTCCCCGGTCACCTGAACATTCATCTTCTTCTTCAGCTCATCTGCCAACTTCTGATAAAATTCCTGCTGCTTGCGGAAGCCGATCTGCTCCTCGATATACTCCTTCACTTCGTCAAAAGAATTGACCCTTTCGGGCTTCTTGTCCTCCAGGTACACCACGTGGTAACCGAATTTCGTCTGCACCGGCCCCGTGACCTCACCCTTGTTCATGCCAAAAGCCACATCCTCGATCTCTTTCACCAGTCGGCCGCGGGAAAGCCAGTCCAGGTCTCCCCCCCTGCTCCGGCTGGGGCAAATCGAGTGCTTCCCGGCCAGGTCCGCAAAGTCCCCGCCCTTTTTCAGCTTGGCGAGGATGTCGTTGGCTTCCTTGTCCGTCTTGACCAGGATGTGTCGTAGGTGAACGCTCTCGGGACTGCGAAACTGATCTTTGTTCTGCTCGTAGAAGTCCTTGGCTTCAGCTTCGGTGGTAGCGGGCACATCTTTGGTCTTGCCTTCCAAGAAGAGCCTGGCCATGAGATCCTTCTTGGCAAAGGTCATCAACCGCTGGAACTTGTCCGAGTTCGGGAGGCCCTGCTTCTCCGCCTCGGCCGCGATGACATACACGTTCACGATATAGTCCAGCGTCTGTTTTCGGCCCTCAGGGGTCATATAGAGCTGGCGAAATCTTTCCGGCACCGAGTCGGCCATGATCTGGAGGTCTTTCTCCGAAATCGTTTCGTTTCCGATTTTGGCGAGCACCTTGTCCTTTTCCTGGGCTGAACCCGGCGCGACCGCGGCGCCCCAGAGGATACAGGCAATCGCTGCGCATAAAATAGCTTTGAAGAACATATGGTTATTTCTCACGTGACACTCCTTACCTTAAGTTTCTTGAATAACTTTTTACTATAACGAAATGATCTTGTCCCAGCCGGGAAAAGCTTATATCACAGCAGTCTTCCCAAGTCAAATACCGCCACAGCTTGGACACTCGGGTTTCTTCCTCTTATACCGATGCTTTTTCCAAAGGGCAAGACGGTCTTGACGGCGAGCCCGGGATCTTCGGAACGTGAATTCGCGGATTTTGCGTCGTTCGGAGTGAAGGAGATCCGGGACTATAGCCTTTCGGAGGACATCTGCTTGAAAGAACATGGGCATTAGGGGCTATCTAATGAAAATATTGTCCTATTTATCTGGCATGTTGATTTTCTGGCGCAATTAGGATAAGTTAAACGCCGGGAAGGAGGCACGGAGGAAAATTCCATGCCTTGTGAGCCAAACAAAGCTGCCATTTCGAGCGCGTCGATCTTGCCACTCACCCTGGCCTGCCTCTGCGCACTTGTCGTCACCGGCTGTCAGGAGATCGAAACCGTCAAGCGCGAGGTCCTCAAGAAGATCAATTCCAAGCTGGTCAAGACCAAGAAGCCGTTCACACCCAGAGACGGCATCACCGTCCAGCCCGCGCCCTTCTATCGCTCCGCGAACCCGAATTCGGAAGTGATCCGCAGCCTTCCCGCGGAGACCCCGCTTCACCTGGTTGACAAGGTTGGTGAGTGGTATCGAGCGCGCACGCGCGACGGCCGTGAAGGATACATCTCCGAGAAAATTGTAGGCGGAGAAGATATCATCCGCATAACCCACGACCTGCGGCGATCCATCGAAGGGATGCCCGTTCAGGCCGAAGGAGTCATCAAGAATAAGGCCAACTTCAGACTGAGTCCTGGGCGCCACCAGCCGGTGGTGGATCTCCTCCCCGCGGGGAGAAAGTTCGAGATGTACGAAAGGGTGGTCACTGCCCGCCAGAACTCCTCGCCGGGCAACTCTGCCACCACGAGAGGCGGGCAGGATGAGGAGTTTTCCGCGGGTGAGCCGCGATCGGCCGGATCACAATCCGAAGATGAGCTTTCGAAAAAGGACGTGTGGTACAAGGTGAAAATCGAGGACGGCCGAGTCGGTTACGTTTATACCCACAACCTTACCTTTACTCCACCGGAGGACCTGGCCCGGCAGGTGCCGTACATGCGCCTACTTGCCTGGAGACCTGTCGGGGCCACGGACGACCCGGACCTTGGGGCCAAGAGCGATTACCTCACCGCGTTCGCGCCGATGGGGAGAGACCCCGGGTCCGATTATACTCATCTTTACCTATTCGTTTGGTCCAAGATGAAGCGACGCGAGATTGCGTGGCGCATGACGGTTCACGGAGTACTCCCGATCACTGATTT
>Ga0194125_10007686_pt1 | contig 15480 bp, 17 predicted proteins | sample TA2KigC250mmetaG_FD_148626 | JGI IMG/M metagenome (GOLD analysis project Ga0194125, IMG submission 148626) | Freshwater microbial communities from Lake Tanganyika, Tanzania - TA2015034 Kigoma Deep Cast 250m | ecosystem: Environmental > Aquatic > Freshwater > Lake | place: Tanzania: Lake... | reverse complement strand
GCCCGAGCTGGCGCGCCCGGATGTGCCTGAATCCTAACGGCCTGCCGGGCTGGCACGCGGCTTGCTCCTGAATGGGGCGGAGATCATCATGAAGAACTGGCTTTTAGTGGCTGCAACTGGCGTTCTCGGCACGGGGTTGACCGCCCTCGCCCAGGCGCCGCCCTCCGGAAACGCTCCGGCTCCAGCGACACCCCAGGTGATGGGCCGGGGCCGGGGCGGCGCCCCGTTCGCGTGGAACGATCGCAACAAGGACGGCATCTGCGACCTCACCGGCCAGCCGGTGGGTCAAGGCCGGCCGCTCGGCTTCGGCCGAGGGCGGGGCCGCGGGGCCGGCGCCGCGGCATGGGGACGCGGAATGGGTCGCGGCTGGAGAGCCGCGCCACCCGCTCAAACCCCGCCGCCTCAGCCTCTACCGCAGAAGTAGCGCTCCCCGGGCCTTGACGTTCAGGCCCGCCTTCGCCCCGGAAGCGGCCTTGCCCGCCCGCTGCGTTCTCGCCTCTTTGACGAACCGCGCCATGGATTTCGACACGTGCTCCAGGACCTCGGCCCATTCCGCGAGGTGCCGCTCGCCCTGGGCCGTCAGCTTGTAGACGCGCCGCGCGGGCCCGCTCTGCTCCACTTCCCAGTCCGAAACCACGTGGCCGTTGATCTCCAGTTGACGCAGCGTCCGGTAGAGCGCGGCCCGCTCGATTTCGGCGTCCGTCAAGGCATGTTGCTGAAGCTCGCCGGCCAGGTCGTAACCGTAGGAGCGCCCCTTCTTCTTGAGCAGGAGCAGCACCACGGGCTCGACGAAGCGGTAGAGGTTCCCCATCGCGCACGTGCAGGGGTAGTCCCGGCCATGGCGCCGGCAGTGTCTGCGGCCCACACCAGCCTCCTTGAAGCGTGATACGCCTTACCGTAGCAGAGGCTGCCCCTAGATGCAAGGCCCATCTATTCACAGAATCGCGGGGCCGCCGCTGGCGCCTAGGTGTAATTTGCTGCTATAATCCCTGGCTGGAACGCAAACAGAGGAGGTCCATGCCCGAACCGCTGATTCACCATCCCGAGCAACTGGCGGAGGTCCGCCAGCGCTACCTGCGGCTGTACACCGGCGCCATCGCCGACATGCTCGACAAGCACGGCTGCCGCCAGCAGATCCTGCCGCACTACGTCAGACCGCTCACCACCGCCAACCGTCTGGCCGGAGTGGCCTTCACCGCCCGGGGCCGGCCGGTGGCGGATCCCGCCAGCAACGATATGCCCACCCGCCTGGCCATGCTGGACAGCCTCACGCCCGGCGCCATCACCTTGTGGTCCTGCGGCGGGAGCCTGGACTGCGCCCACTGGGGCGAGATCATGTCCACCGCCGCCCGCCAGCGCGGCTGCACCGGGGCGGTCCTGGACGGCGGAGTCCGCGACCTGGACTTCGTCAACGCCATGGGCTTCCCGGTCTTCGCCCGTTACAGGTCTGCGGGCACCTCGATCGGCCGCTGGGAGATCCAGGACTACCAGGAGCCCATTCGCATCGGGGAAACCACCATCCGACCGGGCGACTTCGTGTTCGGCGATATCGACGGCGTGGTGATCGTGCCCGCGGAGTTAACCCTGGAGGTGCTGGCCGCCGCCGAGGACCTCTTCAGCCGGGAGGGCAGCATGCGCGAGGAGCTCCGGCGCGGCGTCTCCATCCAGGAGGCCTACGCCAAGTACGGCTCGCTGTAGAAGGCGTGAAAGATTTCCCTGCGCAACCTGAAGCTTACGCCACTCGGCCTCGCAGTTGTGGAGCCGCAACGTGGGACATGCTTTAGCTTGTCCGCGCATAGCCTGGCAGACCGGGTCTTTCACACCTTCTGTAGCCCCCGCGCGCCGGGCGGCCGCCGCTACGGCTCACCCTCCGGCCGCTCCTTCGAGAAGCGGTCGTCAGCCAGCCGCCGCTCAGAGGCGGCGCCCTCCAGCCAGCCGGACTTCGCCTCGGGGTAGGAGTCGAACTCCGGAACGTAGGGCTTGATGTCGAGCAGCGGCGTTTCGTCCAGCATGTCCACGCCGGACACTTCCAGCACGGCGCCCTCGATCCGCAGCAGCTCAACCGCCGACAGGCCGATGCGGGTGGGCCGGCACGGCGCCCGCGTGGCGAACAGCCCGCGCTCCGCCGTGTCAAGGAAGGGCGTCACGCGCAGGCGCGCGGCCGGCGCCAGGTGAAACCAGTAGAGCAGCCAGATCCGGTCGAAGCCCTCCAGGTCCCTCAAGGCTTCGCGGTACTCCTCGAACACCGTCACCGTCCCGCGCGCTCCCCGGGACCGGGAAGGCTGGATAGGGGCGCCGGCGGCCTCCCGGAAGGGAGTGCGTATGATTCCGATGGGCCGGAGTTGCAGCACATCCGGCGCGGGCGGGTCTCCGTTCATGCAGCCACCTCCTGGTTGTCGGCTGAGGGCGGTTGACAAGCACCCAGGGAAATTATACTATAGGTGTGAGTTACACCTAATTTGAACAGGAGGTCCAAACCCATGCCTTGTGGAGATGGAACCGGGCCGGCGGGGAGAGGTCCTGGCAGCGGACGCCGGGCGGGCCTGTGCGCCAGCCGCGGCGCCGGCGATGCAGCCCCTGACAGAGGAGCCGGGCGGGGATCCGGTCGCCGCGGCGGACAGTGCTGGCGTCACGGGAACTGGGCTGCCGGGCCGGCCGCCGGCGGTGGTGGTCCGCAACCACCTCCGCCGCCCCCCGCTGACGAGCCCAGTCGCGCCTGAGGACCTCGTCAGCCTCGCCTTGCCTTTCGCCGCCGGGCGGCTGTGGTATAAATGTAGGGAAGTCCCGCCCGTGGGCGCGTAGCTCAACTGGCAGAGCAACTGACTCTTAATCAGTAGGTTCCAGGTTCGATTCCTGGCGCGCTCACCACTGCCAGGCTCCACGCAACGATGCGACCGCCAACCTCACCCCGGCCCGATGTCACGGTCCGGCACGGGCGTGCAGGAAGTAGGTTCCCTGGCGCGATTCCAAAGCCTTGGCCAGAACCACGTACGCGCCGGGCCCCAGGGTCCTTTGGATGCGCGCGTTCAATCCTCCCCCGCCGTCGTCGTCGGTGGCGATCTGGTTGCCGTTGGCATCGAGGAGGATCAGGTAAGGGTCAAAGTCCGTCGAGCGCATGTCGATGACCACGGGAGTGCGCCTGGAGAGCTTCAATTCGTACCGGGCCGCCCGGTCGTTGTCCGCGCCGGAGCCCAAGAGCTGCTGCACGGCGCAGTCACTGCCGGAGAGCGTCATCCGAATCTCCTGGTCCAGCTCCAGCGTCCACCACGGGCACTCGGGCCCGCGCTGAGGCGGCTCTGGGGCCGGGCGTCGCGCGGGTGTGAAGTTGGTGATCAGGGTGTAGGCCCCGACGCCGGGCCCCAGTGACCGCGCCACGACGCTATAGTTGCCCGGTCCCAGCTCGAGTGATATCCGGGCGTCCCGACTGCCCGCATGGTCGTCGTTCCTGGCCAGTTCACGGAGGCTCGCGTCCAGCAGCATGAGGTAGGCGTCGAAGGCTGTGGATTGCAGGTCCAGCGTGAGCGTGCCCCGTTCCGTGAGCGTGACGCGGTGGTGTTCGGCGGGGATGCCGCCTGAGCCCTGCGGAGTTATCTGCTGCTCGGTGCACGCCCCGCTGGTGAGCGTGCCGCTGGTAGTCCGGTTCAGTTCCAGTGGTCGCGGCACGCAACTCGTTCCGCCCGCGGGCGTGCTGTACGACGGAGTGTAGGGCGTGTACGGCGGTGGGCCATCGTTAGAGCGGAGTGCGGCCCAGATCATAACCAGTATGCACACGAAGGGAAACGCCGCCCAGCGTGCCGCCGAGACGACTTTCGGGTTCTTGTACCAGGGTTCCGGAAGCGGCTGAAAGGGGCCCCCAACATCCTTCTCTCGCTCTTCCGCCTCCCTGTCCCGCTCGGCCTGCTCGCGCGCCAGCCGCTCAGCCTCGGCCCGCGCGGCGGCTTGCCGTTCCGCTTCCGCCCGCTCGCGTGCTAGCCGCTCCTGTTCGGCTCTCTCCCGCGCCTCCCTCTCCCGTTCGGCCTGCTCGCGTGCCCGCCGCTCGGCCTCGGCTCTTTCGGCAGCCTGCCCTTCCGCTTCCGTGCGTTCCCGCGCCAGCCGCTCGGCCTCCTCAAAGGCGCTCAGGAAGCTGTCGGCGGCGGCGCTGACTCTGCGGCTATCGTCGTCTCTCAGCTTGAGCAGCTCCGCATGTGCGGTAAGCGCCAGGCCTTTGTTCCTGCCGCGCAGCAGGCGGTTGAGCTCGTCCGCCGCCCGCACCCGGGCATCCACGATGACGCTCTGGATCGCCTCCCGCAGCCCCGGGTCCAGCTCGACGGGCTGGGGCAAAACTGGCGTCCGGGCAATGAAGATGTCGCCTTGAACCTCTCCCGCTCTCCGCGGGGTCTGCTGCGGAAATTCCCGGTGTACGCTTTAATAAGCGTAGTGATACAGCTCGTCCAGGCCGACAAGCTGGTCGCCGTCCTCGTCGGCCTTCCCGGTTTCTATCCCTTCCACCAGCGCGCGGGTGAAGACCGAACAGACCCCGGCCGGCCCGACCTCTTCTCCTTCGTAGGAGTACTGAAAGGCGTCGGAAGCCGTGAGGGTCACGAGTCCCTGTCCCTGCCGGAACTCATCCATGACGCCCACGGAGGTATCTCCCTTCGCCAGAAAAGCCTTCGAGAATGCCCCGCTGTAACAGCAGTCCAGGAGCAGGACCTTGCGCCGGGACATGCTTCTCCCGATCAGGTCGTTCACTTGGTAGGCGGCGATGGCGGTGGCGACAAGGCGCGTGTGCCGGGTGTTCCTGGCGGCGTAGTACAGCCGTCCTTGCTCGTCCTTGATGCCGTGCCCGGAGAAGTACAGCAGCAGGAGATCGTCTCTCTTGCGGTGGTCGAAGAACTCCTCAATCTCCAGAATCAGTGACTGGCTGGGCTGGTTCAGATGAACGCTAACGCTGTCAAACGCCCCCATGGCTGGGTCGCTCAAGACGCGCCGGAGCGCTTCCACATCTTGGGCGGGGGCTTTGAGCGGCCGGAAATACGAATCCTCGTATTCAGAGCTCGCGATGAGGAGCGCGAATTTTCTTTCCGGCATAACCGCTCACGAATCTCTGCCAGCCTTCAGCCATTCCGCAATGATCTGTTGCTGCTCTTTAGAGAGCGTCCCCGTAACCGTGATCTTCTGCTCCCCTCTCTGGAGAGTGAGGCTGGTACGCTCGTGGCGGGTGAGCCAGGACTGGAGCGCGGCAATCAAGCCGGTGAGCGCGGTCGGGGCCAGAGCGATCAAGAGGCTGGCCAGGGTGACCGCGTCACCCTTGGAGCCGGCTGGGGCTTCGCCGCCGTGGAGCCGCTCGACCGACTCCGCACCAGCGTCAATGAGGTCGTCCCGCAGGCGGTCGGTCAGTTCCGAAAGCCGCTGCTCGTCCGCGTCCGCCTCGCCACCTACGGTGAGCAGTATGCCGCTGCGCTGTGACGTCATGTGGGTCAACCCCCTTCTATACCAATAGATCGTGAGGGCTTCGAAGTCAAGGCATTACTTGGGCTGGTTCCCGGCGCCCAGTGCGAGACTCTGTGCGCTGGGGTGGCTTTGGCCGGGGCTCCGCGTCTGGCAACCAGCCGCCACTCCGCCTGAGGCTTGCCCGGAGCGATACTGGCAGAGATGGCCGCGGTTGATCCGGGCCCGGGGACAGACGGAACGGTCCCCGCGTCGGGGAGCGTTCCGTCTGTCCCCACCGTGCGGCCTCACACCGTGGGTGCGCCGTGGACTTCGAGTTCGTCGGGGGCCACGCCCACGGCGGGGGGCTCGGGCAGCCGGCCCCGCCAGTCGAGCAGGCCCCAGTAGAGGGCGGTCAGCGAGCTCAGCACTCCACTCCACAGGCCGATCACGCGCGGGCTGACCGTCTGCGAGGCCAGCCCCGCCGCCAGCATGGACAGCATCATGGTCGCCCAGGTCAGCGATTCCATGGTCGAGAACACGCGCCCGCGGTAGGCGTCCGAGACGTGCCGCAGCAGTTGCGACATGTTGAGCACCGAGCTGACCGCCACGCCGGCCCGCGACAGGGCGATGAACAGCAGCGCCAGGCCGAAACTGGGGGCCTGGCTGAACAGCACGTAGGCGCCACCGTGGACGACGTAACAGGCCACGATGGCGCGCTTGTACCCGGTGAAGCCGGTGCGCTGGCCGAACCAGTGACCAAACGCCGCGCCGACCAGCAGCCCGATCCCCGCGAAACCCCAGATGGTTCCGATGCCCACCGCGCCGCGATCGAACACCAGCTCGCCGAACAGGCTGAAGAGGATCTGCGCGGCGCCTCCGCCGCTGGCCCAGCCGATGTGCACCACGGCGATGCCCAGGATCAGCGGCGTGGCGCGCATGTAGCGCAGCCCGGCGGCGTAGTCGCGCCAGGGCCGCGCCACCTCGGCCTCGGTCAGCGCCACGCGCTGCGCGCGGAAGTGGCCCGCCGCGGCGCGCAGCCTCGAGATGGACCAGGCCGAGTACAGGAACGACACCGCGTTCAGGAAGAACGCCCACTGGTAGCCGAACTGCATGATCGCGGCTCCCGCCAGAAAGCCGCCCAGGGTCACCGTGGTCCACTGGGTGGCCTGGGTGAGCGAATTGGCGGTGTGCAGCTCCTCGCGGCTGGCAATCGAGGGCAGCAGCGAGGCGCGTCCGCTGGTGAAGAAGGGCGAGGCGAACATCAGCAGGCCGCTCAACAGGTACAGCAGCCACGGCTCCGGCCGCCGCACCAGCAGGATGAAGGCCGCGGCGAAACCGGCGCGCACCAGGTCGCTGGCGATCATGACCCGCTTGCGGTCCAGCCGGTCCAGAACCACTCCCGCCAGCGGTCCGGCCAGGATCACGGCGGCCGCCCGCGCCAGCATGATGCCGCTCACCACCAGGCCCGAGCGGGTGGCGGCCAGCGCCAGGCTGAACACGGCCACGTTGTTGAAGTGGTCGCCCACCTCGCTGACCACCTGCCCCAGCCAGGTGTAGCGGTAGTTGCGATTGCGGCGCAGCAGCTCCGCGAAGGCGGTCATAGACAGCGTTCCGTCAAGCGCAAGAGAGCGTCTCCTGGCGGACGGTAATCTGGCTCATGAACTCCAGGTCCAGCGCGTAGCCGAAGCCCGGCTCGGCGCGCACCTCGATGGTGCCGGCGGGAGTCACCTCGACGGGCGGAGTGATCACATCGCGCGCCCAGTAACGGCGGCTGGCGGAGACGTCGCCGGGCAGCACGAAGTTGGGCAGCGTGGAGAGCGCGATGTTGTGCGCGCGGCCCACGCCGCACTCGAGCATCCCGCCGCACCACACCGGGACGCCGGCGGCGCGCGCCACGTCGTGCACGCGGCGCGCCTCGCGGAATCCGCCCACTCGCCCCAGCTTGATATTGATGATTCGGCAGGCCTTCAATCGGATAGCCTGCTCGGCGTGCCGCGCCGAGCGGATGCACTCGTCCAGGCAGATGGCCGTCTCCAGGCGGGCCTGCAAAACGGCGTGGTCGATGATGTCGTCGTGGCTGAGCGGCTGCTCGATCATCATCAGGTGGAACTCGTCGAGGCGCCGCAGGTGCTCGGCGTCGGCCAGAGTGTATGCGGAGTTGGCGTCCACCATGAGCTTGCAGTGCGGGAACTCGCGCCGCACCTCGCGCACCACCTCCACGTCCCAGCCGGGCTTGATCTTGATTTTGATGCGCTGGTAGCCGGCGGCCAATTCTCCCTCGATCTTCTTGAGCAGGTCAGGGACGGATTCCTGGATGCCGATGGAGACGCCGCAGGGAATGGCGGAGCGCGCGCCACCGCCGATGTGCTTCCACAGCGGTAGGCCGAGCCGGCGCGCCTCCAGGTCCCACACCGCCGCCTCCAGGCCGCCGGTAGTCATGCGGTGCCCGCGAATGTGAGCGACGAGCGGGGCCACCGCTTCCGCGTTCTCCACTTCCCCGCCCAGCAGGCGCGGCGCGGCGAACTCGCGCAGGACCAGCCACGCGCCGTCGGTCCACTCCTCGTTGTAGAAAGGCCGCTCGCCGCAGGTCACCTCGCCCCAGCCGGAGACCCCTCCGGCGACGGCCTCCACCAGGATGATGCGCCGCTCGGTGGTGCGTCCGAAGCTGGTCTCGAAGAAATGCACCAGCGGCAGGCGGATTTCCCGCAGAATGATGCGCTCTATTCGGATTGCCATTCGCCTAACAGATACACGCCCGCGTGTTCTTCGCGCTGGAAGCCCACCACCGCCAGCCCGCGCGCCAAGTGTTCAAGGAACTGTTCGCTGACCGCGCTCTGGATCTCGCGGGCCCGCCGGGACTCCTCGCGGCGGATCTGCGCGATATCAGCAGGCACTTCGATTCTGGCCGACACCGGCGGCCGGGGAAGCGGCCGGCCGGACATGATCGCTTCCACGCGCGCGCTGCCTACCCACCACTCCGCCGTGCAGCGGTCGGTGGGCAGGCCGCCGTGCAGGTGGCTCGTGGTCGTGCCGTACTGGTTCAACACGTAGCGCCGGACGACCACGCCCAGCCGCTCCAGGTTGAAGTAGGCGTTCTTGAGCTCCAGCGGGTCGAAGGTCCACTCCACCAGCGAAATCCCCCGAGAGAGCGCCTCGTCCCGCTGCGCCACTTTCAACAGGCGTCCCACGCCCAGGTTACGATAGGGCTTCAACACCCCCATCATGTGGCTGTGCAGGTAGAGCTGGCCGCCGGGCTTCAGACCGGGCACCGCCAGCAGGAAGCCCACCATGCGGTCGCCGTCAAAGGCGCCGAAAGTCTGCCCGCCGATGTGGGAAGCCACCACGAACAAGCGCACGGGGAGCAACTCGAGCTCCTCGAAGCCCCACACGTGTTTCTGGACCTCGACGGCCTCGGCGAATTCGGCCGGTGTGGCAAGGGCGCGGACCTGGATCGCGGGGGACTGGCTCATGCGCGCTGAAAAAGCGGCTAACTCATCACTGTAGCAGAAGGCCGCCAGGGCGTTGCCGTGGGCGAGACGCATCGACTAGTCTGAGAGGTGGCCATGGCCAAGCCACTGCCGGCGGCGATCGGGATCATAGGCGGGATGGGTCCGTGGGTGGACCCGCTGCTGCTGCGCAAGCTGCTGGAGTATCAGGCCGCGCTGGGCATGCGCCGCGACCAGGACGCCGTCCCGGTACTGCTGGCGCAGTATCCCGAGCTGATCGAGGATCGCACCGAGTACCTTGTGTCGCTGGCGCGCGGCGCGCCCCTGGAAAACCCTGCGGTGAACGTGGCGCGCGTGGCGCGGATGCTCGCGGCGGACGGGGCCTGCGTGCTCGGTATTCCCTGTAATACGTTTCACGCGCCGCCCATCTTCAGCCGCTTCGAGGAGGAGCTGGCCGGGCTGGAGGTCGAGTTCGTTCACATGATCCGGGCCACGCTGGCAGGCATCACGGCGCACCGGGTGGGGATTCTCTCGACCAACGGGACTTACCTGCACCGGATCTACGCGGGCCCCATAACCGAACGCGGGCTGGAGCCGGTGACGCTGCCTTTCGACCCCGCGCCGGGACAGCAGGGCCCCAGCCAGAACGATGTTCATGAGGCCATCACCAGCACGGAGTGGGGCGTTAAGTCGGGGCGCGAGGCGCGGCTGGGCTACCCCGCCGCTCGCGGCGTTCTGAAGGCCGCTGCGCGGCGCCTGCAAGAGTTGGGAGCGGAAGTCATCATCCTGGGTTGCACCGAGATCCCGCTGGCGCTGGAGCCCTCCGATGTGCCGGATCTGCCGCTGCTGGACCCCCTGGACGCGCTGGCGCGGGGGCTGGTCGGGGCGTACCGGGCGCGGCTGCATCCGCTCCCTGACGGTCGCGGCTCTGTAGCGTGCGGCGAAGCTGTAACCGAGCCGCGAGCGTGAGCGAGCGGTAGTCCTACTGGCGTTTCGCCTCCTGCCAGAGGGCTTCCATTTCCTCCAGGGTGGCCTCGCGGAGCGGTTTGCCCCGCGCGGCGAGTTGGCGCTCGAGATAGCCGAAGCGCTCCCGGAAGCGGCGGTTGGTTTTGCGCAGAGCCTGCTCGGGGTCCACTTTGAGGAAACGGGCCACGTTGACCAGAACGAACAGCAGGTCGCCGATCTCGCTTTCGAGAGCTTCCTGGCCGGCGCCTTGCCGGGCCTCGGCCAGCTCGGAAAGCTCCTCGGCGAGCTTGTCGAGCACCTGATCGGCGTTCTGCCAGTCGAAACCGACCTCGGCGGCGCGTCCGGCCACTTGGGCGGCCTCGACCAGCGCGGGCAGGTTGCGGGGCACCGCATCGAGCAGGGCCTCCCCGCCGCGTCCCTTGCTCTCCCGCTCGGCGGCCTTGATCTGGTCCCAGCGGCGCTTGACCTCGGCGGGGGTGTCAGCCTGGGCGGCGCCGAAGACGTGCGGGTGACGCCGCACCAGCTTCTCGTGGATCAGCTCCAGCGAATCGCTCACCGTGAAGCGTTTCTCCTCGGAGGCGATCTGGGCCAGGAAGACCACCTCGAGCAGCAGGTCGCCCAGCTCCTCGGCCAGGGCCGGCCAGTCGCGGGCATCCACGGCCTCGAGCACTTCGTAGGTTTCTTCAAGCAGATAGGGCTTGATGGTGTCGAGGGTCTGCTCGCGGTCCCAGGGACAGCCCGCGGGCGAGCGCAGCCGGGCCATGATCTCGACCAGGCGCTGGAATCCTTCTCCGGGGGACGGCATGGAAGCTCCCAATCTAACACACGCCCCGCGGGCGCTCACTACAATGGGTATTTATGAGCGACACAGAGACCCCCGTACCCGAGCCCGAGGAGACCCCCGCGTCCGAGCCGGAAGAGGCGGAAGCGCCGGAGCCGCCGCTGCCCCCGGCCAGCTTCGAGTTCCTGGTGCTGTCGCTGCGCTGGCAGGCCGAGATGCAGCTCGGATTGATCGGCCTGGGCGGCGAGGAGAAGCCCAAACCGCACCTGCGCGGGGCGCGGCACACCATCGACCTGCTGGGAGCGCTGCAAGAGAAGACCCGCGGCAACCTGAGCCTGGAAGAGCAGCGGCTGCTGGAGAACTCGCTGACCGAACTGAGATTCCGCTACGTGCAGGCGGTCGAGGAGGAGGGAAAGGCGAAGTAGATGGCGGCGCCTTCCCCTCCGCTGCGCATCCGGGTGCTGGGATCGGGCACCAGCGTGGGCGTGCCCACGCTGGGCTGCCGCTGCGCGGTGTGCCTCTCTGAGGATCCCCGCGACCAGCGGCTGCGTCCCAGCGTGCTGCTGCGCTACGGCGGGCGCGCGGTGGTGATCGACACCACGCCGGACTTCCGCACCCAGGCGCTGCGCGCCGGGCTGGACCACCTGGACGCGGTGCTGTTCACGCATGCCCACGCCGATCACATCCTCGGTCTGGATGACGTGCGCCCGTTCAACCACTGGCAGCGCGCCAATATCCCCATCTACGGCGCCCCGGAGGCGCTGAAGGTAATCCAGCGGGTATTCGACTACGTGTTCAACCAGGTCCCGACCGAATCCTCGAAGCCGCGCCTGGAAGCGCACGCCCTGGACGGCGGCCCCTTCGAGTTGTGCGGGCTGGAGTTCCTGCCGGTCCCGGTGCGGCACGGCAGCGTTCAGATCTACGGATTCCGCTTCGGGCGGGCGGCCTACCTGACGGATCACAGCTCCATCCCGGAGGAGTCGCTGGAGAAGCTGGGGGGACTGGAGGTTCTGTTTCTGGACGCGCTGCGGCGCCGCCCGCATCCCACGCACTCGACGGTGGAGCGGGCGCTGCGCTATATCGAGCAGCTCGCTCCGCGGCGGGCTTTCCTCACGCATATCTGCCACGAGCTGGCGCACGAAGAGACGGAGCGCTCTTTGCCGCCCCACGTGCGGCTGGCCTACGACGGGCTGGAGATCGAGGTGGTCTGATGACGCCGGATTTCCGCCTCTACCGCGGCCTGGAAGAAGCCGCCGGGGCCTTCGGCCCCTGCGCCATCAGCATCGGCGTCTTCGACGGGGTGCACTGCGGCCACCGGCGCATCCTGCGGCGGGTGGTCGAGACGGCGGCCCAGCAAGGATGGGAAGCGGCGGCCATGACTTTCGACCCGCACCCCGCCGCGATAGTCGCGCCGCAGCGGGCGCCCAGGCCGCTCACTACGCCCGAGGAGCGGGCCACGCTGATGCGCGAGGAAGGCATCACGCGGGCGCTGGTGGTCCCCTTCACGGTGGAGTTCTCCCACCTGAGCGCGGACGAGTTCGTGCGGCGGGTGCTGCTCGAGCAGCTTGAGGCGCGCGCCGTGCTGGTGGGCGACAACTTCCGCTTCGGCTACCGCCACGGTGGCGATACCCGCCTGCTGGCCCAGCTTGGGCAGCGGCATGGATTCATCACCGAGGTGATCCCGGCGGTGCGGCGGCGCGGGCGCATGGTGTCCTCGAGCGAGATCCGCCGGCTGATCGAGGCCGGCGAAGTGGGCAAGGCGGCCCGGCTGCTGGAGCGCCCGCACGCGGTCGAGGGAGAGGTGGTCGCCGGCCACGGCGTCGGAGCGAAGCTCACCGTGCCGACCTTGAACCTGCGCCCGGGCGAGGCAGTACTTCCGGCTCGGGGCGTCTACATCACACGCACCCGCCTGGAGTGGAGTGAGACGGCGCCCTGGCGGCCCTCGGTGACTAACGTGGGCCACCAGCCGAGCTTCACGGGGCGGGCGTTGGCGGTCGAGACCCATCTGCTGGAGGGGCTATCGGGGGAATCCCCCAGACGCATCCGCGTGGAATTCCTTAGACGCCTCCGCGAAGAGAAGAAGTTCGCCTCGGCCGAGGAACTTAGGGCGCAAATCCTGCGCGACTCCGCCCGCGCCGCTAGGTTCTTTCGCCAGCTTGCGGCGCGCCGGGGCGCGTGTTAGCGTGGAAGTTAATTGCCTCGCGCCTGCGTTGCAGGCCCCAATGCCAACAAGGAGAAATCGAGAATGCCGCTAGTTTCCATGCGCCAACTGCTGGACGAGGCCGCCCAGGGTGGATACGCCATCGGCGCGTTCAACGTCAACAACATGGAACAGATCCAGGCCATCATGGAGGCCGCGCGCGAGACCCGCTCGCCGGTGGTGGTGCAGGCCAGCCGCGGCGCGCGCTCTTACGCCCAGGATCGTTACCTGTATCACCTCATGCTGGCCGCCGTCGAGCTGTATCCGGAGATCCCGCTGGTGCTGCACCTGGATCACGGCAACAGCCCGGAGACCTGCAAGTCGGCCATCGAGATGGGCTTCACCAGCGTGATGATGGACGGCTCGCTGATGCCCGACGGCAAGACGCCTTCGACTTTCGAGTACAACGTCGAGGCCACCCGCAAGGTGGTCGAGATGGCCCACGCCCGCGGCGTCACCGTGGAGGGCGAGATCGGCACGCTGGGTGGCATCGAGGATGGCCACGGCGCCGGAGTGGATGCCCTGTCGCACCTCACCGATCCCGACCAGGCCGCCGAGTTCGTGAAGCTCACCGGCGTGGACGCCCTGGCCATCGCCATCGGCACCAGCCACGGCGCCTACAAGTTCAAGGAGAAGCCCACCGGCGAGACCCTGCGCATGGACCGGCTGATCGAGATACACAAGAAGCTGCCCAACACCCACCTGGTAATGCACGGCTCCTCGAGCGTGCCCAAGGAGCTTCAGGACATCATCAACGCCTACGGTGGGAAGCTGAGGCCCACCTGGGGCGTGCCGGTCGAGGAGATCCAGCGCGGCATCCGCAACGGGGTGCGCAAGATCAACGTGGACACCGACAACCGGCTGGCCATCACCGGGGCCATCCGCAAGGTGTTCGCCGAGACGCCCGAGAAGTTCGACCCGCGCGACTACCTCAAGCCGGCCCGCGAGGCCATGCGGCAGGTGGTGATGGCGCGTATGACGGCCTTCGGGCAGGCCGGTCACGCCGGCGACTACGCGCCGCTTCCGCTCGAGGAGATGGCCCGGCGCTACGCGGCCTGAGGCGGCGCGGCTTGTACCGGGCCGAGGGTTCGGCTCAGATGCCCAGGGCCTGGCCCCGCCAGCCTGTTCGTTACTCTGCCGTCCCCAGAATCAGAGCCTCCGCCCAGTGCAGCACCCGCTTGGCCAACTCGATGGCCTGCTCGAGCTCCTCCCGGGTCACCGGCTCGGTGAGACCGGGATAGCGAATGTCCACCGCATATCCCGTGAGGGCGTCGGCCTGGCGAAGCTCGTCTGGCAGGTCCATGCCGCTAGCCCGCAAGAGACCAAGTAAGGCGTTGATGTCGTGGGTCTTGGGGAAGCCGACCCGGTGGTACACCAGCACCGCCTTGAGGGATTTCTCGGCAGCCTGCTGCGCGTCAAAGCAGAGGTCCTCATACAAGACCTCGGGAAGGTCCCGGTCGGCTTGGGCTCGTGCCAGGTTACTCCTGGCTCTGCGAAGCCATTCCGTGGGGTCGCCGGGACCCCTTCGCTCAGGAGGCATAGACCACTATGCCCTCGCGGAGCGCCGGGGCGACGGCCGACCCGGGTTGCTCACCGAAGGCTTCGACGTCCTCCGGGGTGAGCACGATGATGTCCACCGGCGCCGTGATCCCGAACAAGCTCCGGTGGATCTGTTGAGCCAGCCGGCGGCGATGAGGCACTGCCGCCTTGATCACCAGGAAGTCCAAGTCGCTGTCGGGACCCAGCTCACCTCTGGCAGCGGAACCGAACAGGATGATTCGCTGCGGCTGCGCCACTTCGACGATGCGCCGGACTATCTCCTGGAGAACAGCCGGCTCGGGGCGGCCCTCCCTTCCGGCGTCGGCTGGGCGGTGCATTTGCCTTCCAATTGTACACACTCCTGGCAGGGCCGGCAGACAGGCGAAACCGCCCCCTCGGCTATAATGCTCCCTGGAGCGCAAGGATGAGTCTTTCCCCCGGCAAGTTGGAGCGGATGAAGCGGCTGGCGGGGCCGGATGGCGTCATCGCCGCCCTGGCCATGGATCAGCGCGGCAGCCTGGACAAAATGCTGGCCCAGGCCAAGGGCTGCCCCCGCAACCAGATCACCGCGGAAATGAAGACCGAGTTCAAGACCGCGGTGTCCAGGATCCTGAGCCCGCACGCCACCGCCATTCTGCTGGACCCGGAGTTCGGCCTGGCAGCGGCTCAGGCGCGCGCCGCCTCCACCGGCCTTCTGCTGTCCTACGACAAGAGCGGTTACGACAACCAGCGGCCCGGACGCCTGCCGGACCTGCTGGACAAGGTGTCCGTGAAGCGCATCGCCGAGGATTTCCGCGCCGACGCCGTCAAGATCCTCCTGTACTACACGCCGTTCGAGGAGGCGCGCGTGGACGGCATCCCGGTCAACGACATCAAGCACGCCTTCGTCGAGCGCATCGGCGCGGAGTGCGAGGCCTGGCAGATTCCCTTCTTCCTCGAGTTCGTGGGCTACGACCCGGCGGGCGGCGACGAGAAAGGCTTTGAATACGCCCGGATCAAACCGGAAGTGGTGACACGCAGCATGGCCGAGTTCTGCCAGCCGCACTACAAGGCCGACGTGCTGAAGGTGGAAGTGCCGGTCAATCTCCAGTTCGTGGAAGGCAGCGGAGTCTACCAGGGGCGGACAGCGTACTCACGAG
>Ga0194125_10007685_pt1 | contig 15487 bp, 14 predicted proteins | sample TA2KigC250mmetaG_FD_148626 | JGI IMG/M metagenome (GOLD analysis project Ga0194125, IMG submission 148626) | Freshwater microbial communities from Lake Tanganyika, Tanzania - TA2015034 Kigoma Deep Cast 250m | ecosystem: Environmental > Aquatic > Freshwater > Lake | place: Tanzania: Lake... | reverse complement strand
CATGATGATGACACCGTCCTGCGTCTCAAACCCATCCATCTCGACCAGCAACTGGTTCAGCGTCTGCTCGCGCTCGTCGTGGCCGCCGCCCAGCCCGGCGCCGCGCTGCCTGCCGACGGCGTCAATCTCGTCGATGAACACGATGCAGGGCGCGTTCCGCTTGCTCTGCTCAAACAGGTCCCGCACCCTGGCCGCGCCCACGCCGACGAACATCTCCACGAAGTCCGACCCGGAAATGGAGAGGAACGGCACGCCCGCCTCGCCCGCCACCGCCTTGGCGAGGAGCGTCTTGCCGGTCCCGGTCGGACCGACGAGCAGCACGCCCTTGGGGATTCTGCCGCCGAGCTTCTGAAACTTGTGCGGCGCCTTCAGGAAGGCGATAATCTCCTTCAGCTCCTCCTTGGCCTCCGGTACCCCGGCGACATCGTTGAACGTAATCTTGGGTCGGTCCGAAGCCATCGGCTTGGCCCGTGACTTGCCGAAGGTGAAGGCACGGTCCTGTCCGGACGACATCCTCCTCATGAACAGCAGCCAGACGACCAGTATCAACACCCAGGGCAACAGGTTGATCAGGATAGTGGTCCACTGCGACGGCGCCTTCGCCACGATCTTCACGTTGGCCTCGCGCAACTGGGTCACGAGCTGCGGGTCGTCCGGCATATAGGTCCGGAACTCCCTGTACTTGACCGTGCCGCGTGGAGTTGCGGTCTCGACCTCCTGCTTGAGGGAACCGCTCAGGTCGCGCTCGACCATAGTGACGGCGTCAATATTCCCCGCCTGCAACTGAGTGGTGAAATCGGAGTAGTCGATTGCGACGCGGGTCCCCCGCCTGCCGGCGAAGAAGTTCCACGCGGCCCACGCGGCCAGAAAGACGAGCAGCCATACGGCCAGCGGCCCGAGGAACCGATTCCGTTGGGTCTTGTCAGGCATCATTCTCAAGAGTCTCCTTAGCTGCGCTCAAATTCAATCATCCCCCGGCGCCTGTGCGCCCGCACGCCGCAGGTCAAAGCCAGCCTCCCGCCAGTGTCGCGATTGCAGAACTCAAGTACTCCCTCCACGGCCTGCGAATCCAGCTCGGGGAGGACGAGTTTCAGAACCCGCCGTTTCAGAATGTCATTATAATCCTTGAACTTAAGTATGTCAATCCGCACGCCGCCCTCATCCGTCTCTGCTGCCTCGCCGACTGCCTCCTTTGCCAGCCGATCGAGGAACTCACCCTCCTCAGCCAGCAATTGTGCGGCCCTCCGGGCATTGGCCACCACGTTTGGATTCAGCCGGACGAGTACCGGCACGACCTCGCGCCTGAGGAGGTTTCGACGGTACTTCACGTCTTCATTCGACTCGTCCTCGACCCACCCGATGCCCCGCGCCCGCAGATGCTTCTCCAGCGCCCCGCGTTCAATGTCAATCAACGGCCGCACGAATTTGATGTCCGAGACCCCTCGTGCCTTCGTGCCTTTGTGGCAGAAACCCGCTTTCCTGGTCACCGGAATGCCGGCCAACCCGCGCGGCCCAGCCCCACGCGCCAGGTTCAAGAGTATCGTCTCGAGGTTGTCGTTGGCAGTGTGACCCAGCGCAATGACGCCGCACTTCAGCTTCCGCGCCACGCGGATCATGTGCCGGTAGCGCAGTTCGCGCCCCGCCTCTTCGATACCCGTCTTGTGCCGCTTGGCGTATCCAGCCACGTCAGCTCGCTCGACCTCGAGGTCAACTCCCCAATCACGGCAGAGCTTGCTGACAAACCCCTCGTCTCGCGTCGCCGTCTCACGCAGGCCGTGGTTAAGGTGGAACGCCGCCAGGCTGAGCTTGAGCCGGGGCTGCGCCAGCCGCAGCAGATCGAGCAGGCAGACCGAATCGGCGCCGCCCGAGACCGCGGCGAGGACGCCCGAGCCTTCGGGCAGGAGTCCGTACTCCGTCACCGTCGTGAAGAAGCGACCCGGAACCGAGAGCTTCCCGGCGCTCATGCCTTCTTGTCGAAACCGGCAAGGACCTTGCCGATGACCTCGGCGGCGAAGTCAACATCCTTTTCCGTCGCGACCAGGGGCGGCCTGACCGCGACCTTATCAGCAGACAGCGCGTGAAGCAACAGGCCAAGTTCGCGGCACTTCTGAACCAGACCCACGGCCACGTCCTTGCCTTTGCGAAGCACAATGGTCCGCACCAGCCCGACGCCCCAGAGCTCGGGCTCTAGCTTCGGGCTGGACAGAACGCCGAACCTCTTCTCAAGATACGCAGCCAGCTTCCGGCCCTGCTCAAGTAATCCGACCTCAAGCAGGCGAATGACCTCAAGCGCAACCGCGCCTCCAATCGGGTTCCCGGCGGTCGAGTTCTTCCAGCGCAGGTTGGAGTTTCCTGTAACGCAGGCACCGAACATCAGGCCCGCTGCCCAGCCTCTCCCCAGTACGTGGATATCCGGCCTGACGTCGGACAGCTCGATGGCGAGCATGCGACCAGTTGCCCCGGGCCCGATGCCCGCCTCGTCGTCAATCAGCAAAGCACCCGCCGCGTCGCATGCCTGCCTTGCGTGCTTGATGCGCCCGTCCAGGGGATGCGCCACGACCGCGGCGGCGCGAGTCATGACTGATTCCGTCGAGGAATCGGATCGTGTCCCAAGCCCCTCGGCAATCTCAGACAGGTAGACCACACTCTGCCTGCCAGTCTCATTCCTCGCCAACTCAATCGCCCGCGCCAGCGCCTCGCGCCCTGACTCGCAGACAAGCACGCGCCGGTTCATGCCGCCCGGAACCAGTTCAGCCATCTTGTGCATCAAAGCGACTTCGTCATGCGCAACGACACCATCGGTTGCGGGTGCGTGTCCAACCTGCTTCAGGACTCTGGATATGTCAGAATGGTTGCGGCCGAGCGGCGAACTGCCACCCGATGAAAAGTCGAGGAGCCTCTTGCCTGAGTCATCGACAATCCACACCCCCTCGCCCTTCTCAGCAATGACGGGCTCCGACGCATCAGGCCCCATCGGCCCAAAGCGCCGGTACCACTGGCGCAATTCATCGTTCTTCACTTTGAGGGAATCATAGGCCGCGGTGCGGCCAAGTCAAACGCCCGCGGACGCGGGCCATGCGCGGCGACGCTGCGCAGGACCGAGAACCTTGAGAACTTCACCGGCCAGGTAAAAGGAGCCAGCGACGACAACAGGCATTGCAGATTGCAGATTGCAGATTGCGGATTGGCGTGCGAGAAACAGGGCTGCGCGTATGTCAGGAGCGGTAACATGACCGATGCGGAGGCGTGAGAAGACCCGCTTGAGTTCGGCCAGCGGCATCGCGCGTGGATTGTCCGGCTGGACAAGCACCGCTCTGTCAACGAACGGTGCGAGCGGCGCGACGGTCTCCTCCACGAGCTTCCCCCCCAGCGAGCCGTAGACCAAGATGACCCTCGGTGATTGGCGACCCTCACCCCTTCCCTCTCCCTCTGGAAGAGGGCGAGGGTGAGGGAGTCGACGATTGGTGGTTCGAAGCTTGGGGAGGTGGTCGCGGAGGACGTTGGCGAGGGCGCGACCCGACTCGGGGTTGTGGCAGGAGTCGACGATGACAAGCGCTGAACGATAGGCGCTGAGTGATGAGCGCCGGACCACCTGGCACCGGGCTGGAATCGATACGGTCCCCAAACCTCGGGCGACTCGCCCGAACTTGATGCGGCGGTCGCGCATCGAGAGCTCGTTGAGCACCGCCAGCGCGGTTTGGCAGTTCTCGACTTGATGATGGCCGAGCAGCGGCAAGACAATCTCGCCGGCTCCATGCCGGCAGCGTGCGCGGAAACTCAGACCGCTCGCAGTGGCCTCGGTGGATCGAACCGACACCGACGATTCGGAACGCACCAACCGTGCGCCCGCATCGCGCGCCTTGCGCTTGAGCGCCGCGAGCGCTTCGGGTTCCTGCTCGCCGATGACGACCGATCTGCCCTTGCGCATGATGCCCGCCTTCTCCCCCGCAATCTTGGTCAGTGTGTTGCCCAGCACCTTCAGGTGGTCGTACCCGATGCGGGTGATCACTGAGATCTGTGGATCGGAGAGGTTTGTGGCATCGAGCCTGCCACCCAGCCCAACTTCTATGACCGAGTAGTCCGGCTGTCTCTCGGCAAAGAGAAGAAAAGCCATGGCCGTGGTCATCTCGAAGTAGCTGACCGGGACGCCGTCGGTGCGAGGGACCAGGGACGAGGGACGAACTGAGGACACAAATGGAGCGAGGCGGGCGGCGAGCGAAGCAAACAGACGCTTGGGAATCGGCCTGCCGTCAAGCTGGATTCGCTCGCGGACGTCGAGGACGTGCGGCGAGACGAACATGCCGGTCGAGAGTTTGCAGCCGCGCAAGGCTGATTCAAGCATGTAGCAGACTGAACCTTTGCCCTTGGTACCGGCGACGAGTATGACACTGCGCATCCTGCGTTCGGGACTGCCGGCCAGCTCAAGCAGCCGGCGGATATTGTCGAGCTTGAACTCGTTGCGAGGCCCGGCCAGCTTCTCGTAGTTGACGAGGCTGTCGAGGAACTGGACGGCCTGCGAATAAGTCATATGGGCGGAACTCCGCTAGCGCAGGATCAGCTTCTGCGGCGCGCTACCAGCGACTTGCACCATGTAGACCCCGCGACGCAGATGCCGCAGGTCGAGCAGGTCGCCGGAATTGGGCTTGGCCACGAGCGCGCCGAAGGCATCAAAGACCTTGACCGAGTACCGGCCGGAGGGGACCATCCGCACGACTCCGCACGTCGGGCTAGGCAGCAGGCGAACCCCGGCCAGCGCAAGACCACGCCCTTCCTCGAAGACTCCGGGACCCGGTCCCTGAAAGACATACAGAGTGTCGTTCATGCAGCCAATGTAGACGCGCCCGCTCTCTCCTACTGCCGCCGATGACCAGATGTTGCTGCCAACCACATGGCTGTCCTGCACCGCAGAGTCGGGTGCAATGCAGTAGAAGGTACTGCTGCCGCTGTCGGCCGTGCCAACGTAGACATTGCCCGCGGCATCCACGGCCGGCGAGCAGTAGTTCGAACCACCGATTATCCGTCGCCAGCGCACGACAGAGTCAGTGCCTATGCAGTAGAGCCTCGCCCCGGCCAAAACGTACAGCGTGGATTCGTTGGCGACAGCCGGACAGGACCGAATTGCCGCGGCCAGGCTGTCGCGCCACTTGAGCGTCCCGTTGGGCCGAACCGCGTAGAAGTAGCGACCCGCCCCGATGTAGATGGTCGAATCCGGGCCGACGGCGGGCGATGCAAGTTCGGCTTCGTCCGCGAGGTTGAAGGACCAGTGTAGCGAGCTGTCTGGATTGAAGCACAGGAGCTTCATGCTCAGAGTGTCGCGCGTCGTGCCGACATAGATCCGGCCATCCAGACCCACTGCGGGCGCCGAGTTGACCGACGCGCCGAGATTCCGCGCCCATGCGAGCGTGCCGTCCGGGGTCAGGGCGTACAGGGAGTCCGAGTAGCAGGCGAAGTAGATCTTGCCGTCCCGCCCGATGACCGGTGAGTGGCTGATGGAGAGCGAGTTGTGCGCAGGCCATGACCAGAGAACTGCACCGTTGTCGCTGACCTTCACAAGCCTGCGACTGGTGGTGATGTAGGCGTCGCCCGCATCGTCCAGCGCGGGTGAGGAATAGTAGATGTTCGACCCGTAGGGTGTGAGGTCGGCGACCCAGAACAGCGTGTCGAGTTCCGGCCCGAGGCAGTAGAGCTTCACGTCGCGTGCTCCCACCAGTACGCTGCCGTCCTGTCGGACAACCGGAGAACTGGAAATCTGGCCACCAAGACCACGGGCTCCGGTTCGGGTCAGCGGCGCGCCGACCACGTTCGCCGAGCGTCCGGTGTGTTGCGGATCACCATGGAAGCATGCCCACGGATGGCCCGATGCCAGTGCCACGGCCAGACCTGAGAGCAGCGCGAAACCCCTGCTCACGACCACTCCTGTTCCTCTCGCCCGCAGCGCAACTCGACTCCGCGTTCGCTGGAACGAATGAAGCGGATCAGTTCCTCCAGTTCATTTCTTCCGCCGCCCCCCGCTGCGCTCTGCGGCAGCACGTCGGATTCGATCGTAGATAGAGCCTGGGCCAGATTCAGGCCTCCTCGGTAGATTGCCCGATAGGCTCGGCGCAGCAGGCTCTGCACGGACTGACTGATCCCGGCACGTCGCAGGCCGACCGAGTTCAGACCGCGCACGCGGCACGGGTGGCCGGCGGCCAGCATGTATGGAGGGATGTCCTTGTTGACGTATGTATGCGCACCGACCATCGCCAGCGTCCCGATGCGACAGAACTGGTGGATGCCGACGAGCCCGCCGATGTTGGCGAGGTCACCTACCTCGACGTGCCCGCCCAATTGGACGAGGTTAGTTATGACGCACCCATTGCCGACGCTGCAGTTGTGTGCGATGTGGACATAGGCCATGACGAAGTTGTCGTCGCCGATGACGGTCGCGTTCCCTTTCCCGCTTGCGCGGTGCACCGTGGTGTACTCAAAGAAGGTGTTCCCCGAGCCGATGCGCACCTCGGTATCTTCGCCCTCGTACTTGGTATCCATCGGCGCGCCACCAATCGCCACGCCTGCCCCAAACCGGTTTCGTTCCCCGGCTCTGACCCGTCCCTCGAAGTGACAGAATGGGCCAACGTCGCAGCCGGGACCGAAATCGACTCGTGGACCGACTACGGAGGAAGGATGGATACCACCAGACAAAGGAAACGAGGGATCGGGAGATCGACTGGTCAGGTTCCAGTACCTACCCACCGGTCAGCGTGGAGCACCAAGCACGCGGCGTGCTACCGCAGCGCGCCGATGACAATCGCCTCGCAGGCGAGTTCGTCGCCCACCTTCGCCGTGCCGTGAATCTTGTAGACCGAAGACCGACCACCCACGATATCGGCCGAAAACAGCAGGCGGTCGCCGGGTGAGACTTGACGACGGAACCGCACGCTTTCGATTCCGGCAAAGAGCGTCTTTCGGCCGCGTCGCTCCTCGCGGACCTTGCACACGAGCATGATTCCGATCTGGGCAATGGCCTCTACCATCAGCACACCGGGCATCACCGGGAACCCGGGGAAGTGGCCGGCGAAGTAGAACTCCTCTGCCTTGATATCCCGATACCCCTCAATCAGATTGGATTCGAGCTTCGTAACGGCGTCAATGAACAAGAAAGGTTCGCGGTGCGGCAACATCTCCTTGATCTGTTCAATACCAAGCACGATTTCACTCATCGGACCTCCAGTTCTTTCTCGACTTCACGGACAAAAGCGACATTCAATCGGTGCCCTGGCAGGTACGCGAACACCGAGGCATCGAGCCGCCTGCCGAGCAGGGCCAGATCGCCCAACAGGTCCAGAGCCTTGTGCCGGCAGGGCTCATCCCTGAACCGCCACCGCTCGGCGCAGACGAACCTGCCCACGCGCCGGAGCCGAAAGCGCAGGCCGAACCTCTTCCGGAACTGAGCCGGCGACTCGTCGGTTCGTGCCAGAGTCCGAGCTCGAGCCAAGGCGCGTCGGAATGACGTCGGGGTGACGACGAGCGCGCCAAACTGCACCCCGAACTCGGGAAAACGCGCCAGGCAGTTGATGGCGAGACCTTTGGTCGGGACCGCGGCGATGAACCGCGAGCCCTGCCGTACCAAGACCGGCCGCTTCAGTCTCGCCGGTTCTGGTCCTTCCTGGTACTGAACGATGCCTGCCCTGGTAAGCACACGCACGTAGGGTTGGGCACTGCCGTCGCCGATGGGCAGTTCCGCGCCGCTTGTCTCAACCGCCAGGTCGGTCACACCCAGCCCGTGGCACGCGGCGAGCAAGTGTTCAACCATCCGGACCCGGCGGCGACCTCGACCCAGACAAGTGGCGTGTTCACTCGTGCTGGCGTTGCCGGCCGTGGCCTGGACGCACCCGTTGAACCAGATACCCGCGCCCGGACCGGCCGGACTGAGGCGCACTTCCACATTCGCCCGGCCAAGAGAATCCTTGCCGGTGAGGCGGGCCGCTTTCCCAATCGTCGCACCCCTCATATCCGCCCGCCAAACCGTCGCCAGAGGTTGGCCCAGAGCCGCTTCATCTCGGAGTGCGGCCGTGCGGGAATGCCCGAGTAGTGAGCGCCGGCCGGAACCGAACGGAACACCGCTGACTTGGCGTGGATGACCACATCATCCCCGATGGTGACATGGTCGCTCACTCCGACTTGACCCGCGAGGCTCACCCGGTTGCCGATGATCGCGCTGCCCGCGATTCCGACCTGGCCGGCGAGGACGCAGTCCTGGCCGATGGCGACGTTGTGGCCTATGTGCACAAGGCAGTCTATCTTCGTGCCCCGGCCGATGCGCGTCTCCCGGCCGGTCTTTGCCCGGGCTATCGTACAATTCGCGCCGATATCGACATCGTCCTCGATGATCACTCGGCCGCCGTGCTCGAGTAGCCGGTAGCGTCCTACCTCTCTCTCGTACCCGAACCCGGCGCAGCCGATGACGGTACCGGGACCGACGCGCACGCGTGCGCCGATGGATGTCCGGCCCATGATGGTGACGTTCGACTCCACAATTGAGCCCGGGCCGATCTCTACGTCCGGCCCGACGTAGACGAACGGGGCAATCGCAACGTCGGGCGCAAGCTTGGCGCCCGGTTCGACCCGCGCCGGTTCAGGGCTTTTCAACCGCTGCGAGAAGTACGCGGACGACGGTGCCAACCTGAACCTGCAGGTCCTCGGGTCGAACCGCGTCACCCTTCTGGGTCTTGAGCAGAGTGCCGAGTCGCGCTTCTGCAATCGAAAGCTCGAACTGGATCCGCTTGTCCTGCTTGCTCGCATTCCCGAAGATAACGTAGTCAGCATCGAGCGCGCGGCCCGCTTCCAACGCCTTGTCGAGCACCACCTGCTGATTGGAGAGACCGCGGGACTGAAGCTGCTGGTCGACCTTCGCGTTCGCGACCATATCCACGTTGGGCTGCGCGCTGACCAACTTGTAGACAAAATCCCGTATCGAGGTTCCGACGCGATCCTGCGCTGCCTGGTCGTTGGAATTGAACACGGGCATGAGTGCATAGACCTTGGTGCCGGTAACCGACGGCCCGACCGGTGCGAACTCGCGGTTCAGATCCTCTATCACCAACTGGGTCAGGTCGAGTCCGGCCTCCGAGTAGACAATCCCGGACTTCGACGCGTCCAGTATCAGGGCGAACCCTTCGTCTGCCGAGAGCTTGGCCACGGCCGAGTCGATCCTGCCGACAATCGGCGCAATCAGCTCTTTGTAGCGCTGGTCGATGAGGCCACCCTTGCCGTAGACCTCCGCGATGTAGCCGTCGTAGCGACGCTTCCGCTGGTCGACCTCCGCGTTCTTCGCGCGCTTCCCTTCTTCCGAAAGAGTGAGCTGCTGGGACTCGTACTCGGCCTTCGACTGCTCCCACTCGCCCTGGAGTGACTCGGCCTGTGCCTCGAAACTCAGGCGCACTGTGTCCATTTCGCTCTTCGCATCAACCGCGGCCTGGTACTTGGCGATAACCTGGTCGTAGTCAACATAGCCGATCCGGAATTCCTTGGCCGTCAGAAGCGGTCCTGAAGCCGCTAGGCCGAGGATGATTGCCAGCCGGATTGTTCTCACGAGACTCCTCCTCTACTCAGGCTGTCATTGGTTGTGTCGTCGCTCACCAGAAAGCAGCTTAGGGCGATGACAGGCGCTTGTCAACACGGGCCGCCGGTCAGGGCCGCGTCTTCCTGCCCGATGAGCAGGCTGACGAGTGCTTTCGGTTCGAATCGCCCGGCGCGCGTCAATCCCAGTCGCAGATAGTTGTCGGTCAACGCGGTGCGGGTCGTCTCGACAATCGACGGCCGGGCTGTCCCTACGAATCGCGCCTGGTACTCTTTCCGGCGGCGGTCGGAGAAGACTCGGAGTTCCGCGACCCGCTCGCGCGCGACCTGCGATCGCACGGGTTCGTCGCTCCCCTGCTCGGTTCCGGGCCGGGGCGAAAAGGGAAAGACGTGCAGATAGCAAACCGGAATCCGGGCAAGGTAATCGCGGGTCCGCCGAAACGACTCCTCCGTCTCGCCGGGATACCCGACGATCACGTCCATCCCGATGTTCACGTCGGGTCTGATTCTGATAATGCGCTCAACCAGCCGTCCAAATTCGGCCGTTCCGTACCTCCGGTTCATCCCCGCCAGCACGGCATCGTCTCCCGACTGCAAAGGAATGTGAAAGTGCGGACAGACCCGGCTATCGGCAATAGCACTCACGAGATCGTCATCGAACGTGTCCGGTTCGACGGACGCCAGCCTGATGCGCGCATCGCGGCACACTTCTAGCAGCCTGTCCAGCAGTCCGGCAAGAGTCGTGTCGCCGTCATGGTACGTACCAAGGTTGAGCCCGGTCAACACCACCTCGTGAAAGCCCCTGGCCAGCAATTGCTCAAACTGCTTGCGTACGTCGGAAGCCGGCACTGAGCGCGGCTCGCCGCGCAGCCCGGAAACAACGCAGTAGGAACAGCGCCGGTCGCATCCGTCCTGGACCTTGAGTATCGCCCGGCTACGGACCGGCGCCGGGTCAATGCCCGCGATCTCGGCCTGCTTCTTCTCGTTGCTCCAGACTTCCCCGACACCTTCTATCCGCCTCACCTGCTCCGGTGAACGTTCTGCCAGGCAGCCGAGCACGATCACGCGTGGCCGATGCTCGGTCCGGCAGGCACGCCGCACCAGCTGATTGGAGCTCCGGTCGGCCTGGCCGGTCACGGTACAGGTATTGACGTAGACGGTGTCGGCTTCTTCCGGAGACTCGACAACGGCGACGCCCTGAAGCATCAGTCGGTGCCTCAGGGCGTCGCTCTCGGATTGATTCAGTCGGCAGCCGGCGGTCAGGATCACCGCGGTGGGCTGCTTCACACCAGGGTCCGACTCATCGGACAGTCAGACCGGTCTGACCGTCGGTCTAACCTTCCAGGTCGCGCTCTTCCTCGAACTCGCGGAGATGGTCTTCGAGCGTGAACCTGTCGTTCAAGTCGTCTTCGCGATACCGCTCGCGTCCGCCGCGGTCACGGTCACGGTCGCGCTCGCGTTCCGAGCGCTCCTGCATCTCCTCAATGGGCGGCTCGGCCTCGGGATGCAGGGCCCGCTCGCTCAGCGCGATCCGGCGGTGCTCAGGGTCGACGCGGATGACCCGCAACTCCAGCTCCTCGCCGATCTGGTACTTCTCCTTCGCCTTCTTGCCACCGCGCGCCAGCTGGCTCAGGGGAACGAAGCCCTCGATATCGTAGTTGAGACTGACCACCACACCCGGCTTGGGCAGGTCGACGATCCGCGCCTTGACGACGTCGCCTTCCTTCAGCTCCTTGCTGATGCTGTAGAACGGGTCCTCCAGGGTCTGCTTCAGCCCGAGCGTGATCCTGCGGTTCTCCCGGTCGATGCCGAGGATGATGGTCTCGGCACGCTGACCCTTCTTCAGCTCCTCGCGCGGGTGCTTGATGCGCTTGGTCCAGGAGATGTCGGCGTTGTGAATCAGGCCCTCGATGCCCTCCTCGATCTCGACGAACGCTCCGAACTCCTTAAGCGCCCGCACCTTGCCGTCCACCCGCTGCCCGACGTGATACTTCTCCTCGACCAGCGACCACGGATCGGGAAACGTCTGCTTCAGGCCCAGCGATATCCGTCGGTTCTCCTTGTCGATGTTCAGGACGACCGTCTCAATCTCCTGGTCCATCGCGAGGATCTGCGACGGATGGTGGATGGACTTGATCCAGGACATCTCCGAGATGTGAATCAGGCCTTCAATGCCCTTTTCCAGTTCGACGAACGCACCAAACTCGGCCAGCGTCGTGACCCGGCCCTTCACCTTGTTGCCCACCGGGTACTTCTCCTCGACCCGCTCCCACGGATGCTGCGTGAGTTGCTTCAGCCCTACCGTGATTCGGCCGGTGTTCGGGTCGGCCGATAGGACCTTGATCTTCAGCTGGTCGCCGACGTTCACCACCTCGGTCGGGTGCACGACCTTGTTCCAGGCCAGGTCCGAGATGTGCAGCAGGGCGTCGACGCCGCCGATATCGACGAAGGCGCCGAAATCGGTAATCGTCTTCACCGTGCCGTCGATGACGTCGCCGACAACGAGCCGGCTGAATAGCTCACGCCGTATCTCATCCTGGCGCTCCTCGAGCAGCAGGCGCCGCGACACCACGATGTTCTTCTTGTACCAGTTGACGGAGAGGATCTTGACCTCGAGCTGCTTGCCGATGAGGTCGTCAAGATTCGGCACCGGCCGCAGGTCCACCTGTGAGCCGGGCAGGAACGCATCCAGGCCCAGAATCTCGACCGCGAGCCCACCCTTCACGCGCCTTATGACCGTGGCGGGCACGCCCTCGGCGCTCTCCGACTTTTGCTTGATGGTCTCCCAGGCAAGCTGGAAATCGGCCTTCTTCTTCGAGATGACCGGGAAACCGTCGCGGTCCTGGAAAGACTCGAGGTATACCTTCACCTCGCGGCCCTCGGCTGCCTCGTCGCGGTGCCGGAACTCCTCGACCGACAATACGCCCTCGGCCTTCAGCCCGATGTCGACCAACACGGCGTTGGTCAGCCGCTTGACCACGCGGCCGGTGACGATGTCGCCGATCCGCAGTTGCGGGAACGACTCCGCGTAAAGGTCGGCGGTTGTCTTCGGCGCCGGCGGCGCCGTGGGCGGCTTGGCTTCCGGCGGGACGGAACTCGGTGCTTCGGACGCAGGCAGGCCAGATACGCCTACCTGATTGCTATCCTCAACTGACATTAAGACGGTCCTCCTTAGCGGGATTTCTGACAATATCAACGATCTCTCTCACCACCCGTGACGGCGTGGACGAACCGGCCACCACTCCAACTCGGCCGGCTCGGGCGACGATCCGGCGCGGGACCTCGGCGGCCCGTTCCACGAACACGACCTGACAACCCGCATTGCGGGCTATCTCGGCGAGTCGGGAGCTGTTGGCGCTGTTGCGGCCGCCGACCACGACTACCAGGTCCACCTGCTGCGCAATTCTGGCAGCGGCCTGTTGTCGGGCGGCCACCTCCTCGCAGATGGTGTCGAAGATCCGAAGCTCAGTATAGCGGAACCGGGAAAGGTTGGCAACAGCTTCTCTTAGCCGCTCCCGGGACATCGTAGTCTGGGCAACGACCCCTACTTTGCCCCCGCGCAGACGCATCCGCGGCGAGTAGACCCGACCCCGGCCCTCGCAATGGCCGAGAATCGACTTCACCTCGGGGTGATTCCGCTCACCCACCACCACCACGGTGTAGCCTCTCTCCTTCAGACGGCGGGCGACGTTCTGGACCTTGCGGACATAAGGGCAGGTCGCGTCCACGACCTCGATTCCGAGCCTGCCGCACTCGGCCAGAGTCCGGGGTGGAACGCCGTGCGCCCGGATGACGAGTGCGCCCTCGCGCACCTGCCCGACGCTGCGTACCGACCGGATGCCTGCGCCCTCAAGCTCATTGAGCACCAGGGGGTTGTGCACCAACTCGCCCAAGGTTGATACCCGACCAAACTCCTTCTTCCCCGACTTGGCAAGCCCGATAGCCCGTTCCACCCCGAAACAGAACCCCGTCGGCCGTGCAACGATGACCTTAGACCTTCGACCTTGTGCCACCGACTTCCGGCCTTCGCCGTTCGTCCGACCTCGGCCCGGCACTCGACCGCTTGACCACTTGACCACTAGGCCACCTCCTCTGCCAGCGCCCTCACTCGTCTCTCCACCTCCTGCGTCAGGTCCAGATACCCCTGCCGGTCCGCTGCGAAGCCGTCCGGATACACCGGGTCGGCAAAGGCGATGCGGATGCCATCGTTGCGTTGCGGCTTCTTCCGATACCCGCGCTTCACAAAGTCCTTGTCGACCAAGTAAGAGATGATTGAGCGCGACACACAGCCTAGATGAACCGGCACGACCGGTACGTGGTTAGTTATCGCCAACATCCCTATGCCGGGTTTGAACTGGTTGATCTCCCCTGTCTTGCTTCTTGTCCCTTCCGGGAAAAGCACTATGGTCTGGCGCTTGCCGAGCAGCCACGAACAACGCTTGATTGCCAACGAGTCTGCCCCACCTCGCCTTACCGGCCACGCATTGTAGGTGTGAATCAGCCACGCGAACAGCCGCGAAGCCTCGAACAGTTCCTCCTTGGCGAGGAAGTGCACCTCTCGGCGCGCGCCCAAGCCAACGAGCAGCGGGTCGAAGTTCGAGACGTGGTTGGATGCAAGTATCTGCGGACCCGGAACCAGCTTGTTCCGGCCGGTAACGCGCACCTTCAGCACAAACTGTCCGAACGCGTAGACAATGGCGTACCCCGCCATCCACCTCAACCTCATCGTGAGACTTCAGACCTGCCGGGTTCCGCCGCTTTGGCTTTTGGCTCTTGGCCTTTGGCTTTTGACTTGAGCAACCCCGCCTTTCGGCGCGCCAGACCGCACACTACCTCTACCTGCTCCTCGATCGTGAGTTGCGTCGTATCGAGGAGGACCGCATCCGGCATCCGGCGCAGCGGGCTTACCTCCCGGCCCGAGTCAATCCGGTCGCGCTTTAACAGGTTGTCTCGAACGGCCCTGCGGGATGCCGGCGCGCCTCGTCCACTCAGCTCCAGTTGCCGCCGCCTCGCCCGTTCCTCGGTATCGCACTCAAGGAATATCTTCAGGTCCGCATCGGGAAAGACGACGCTGCCGATGTCCCGCCCCTCGCACACGATAGAGTGCCCCGCTGAAACTCTCCTCTGCTCAGCCACCATCTTCTTTCGCACCGCCGGAATCGCCGACACCTCGGAAACAAGACCAGCGACCTCGGGCGACCGTATCTCCTCGCTCACGTCCTTCCCGTCCAGAACCGTCCTCATCCCCCGCTCGTCCCACCTGACGCTCACTCTGGTCGCGCGAAGCGATCTTTCCAGCGCCCCCAGATTCAGCCCTCCGCCATTCTGCCTTCTGCAATCTGCCCTCTGACTTCTGCCTTCGGCTGTACCTTCGACAACGTCCGTGCCCTCAGTCTTGGCTTTTGGAGTTTGGCTTTTGGCTTCTGACTTTCCTATTCTCCATCCGTCCGCTTCCGTCCACTCGATCCCTCTATCCCTCGATCCCTCTATCCCTAGCCTCAGTATCTTCAGCGTAGTCGCTCTATACATCGCCCCCGTATCCAAGTGTCTGAACCCCAGTCTCTCCGCAACGAGCCTTGCGGTCGTACTCTTGCCCGAGCCGGCAGGTCCGTCAATCGCCAGGACGAATCCGCGAGGCTGCTTCACAAAGGGCACTATACCAAAGAACCAGCATCTTTCAAGCCGACACGGCCGTCGAGGCTTTCTCCGCGCCCGTTCATCGGCCTCGCGCCTAGACCGCGATTGGACCGGCCAAAGCATACAGCAAAGCTCGTCGGAAAGCTCAGTCGAAAGCTTATTCGAAAGCTCTCTTCAAAGCTCATTTCATAGCTCAGCGCATTGCTCGCTCAGAAGCTCCTCGCAAAGCTTAGCGCATCGCTCATCTCAAAGCTCAGCGCATCGCTTCTTTCATCGCTGGTCTCGAAGCTCA
>Ga0194125_10007682_pt1 | contig 15490 bp, 13 predicted proteins | sample TA2KigC250mmetaG_FD_148626 | JGI IMG/M metagenome (GOLD analysis project Ga0194125, IMG submission 148626) | Freshwater microbial communities from Lake Tanganyika, Tanzania - TA2015034 Kigoma Deep Cast 250m | ecosystem: Environmental > Aquatic > Freshwater > Lake | place: Tanzania: Lake... | reverse complement strand
ATAACTTTCGGGTTAGTGCCTGTAGTCTCTTTGGTTTTTGGCATAGTTATCGTTAAGCAGCCTGTTGTTCTCTTTTACTTGCATTCAAGATAGTAATGCCGATGATCTCGCCCTTTTCATAATGAAGCCGAGCATAACGGGATACCTTAACCGATCCATTCAACTTTTACTGTTTTCGACAGTTTTTTGAATTCCGGGTCGCCTGTCACTACTTTAGACTTTTTCATCACTCCGAGTGCAGCAGCAAAACAGTCAGCATAGGCAACAGGATACAATGCTTTTAGTCTGGCAGCCTCCATTGTGAGAGATTTTTCTGCATCAATTACTATTATGGGAAGTTGTTCAACAATAAGCTTTGTTTCGTTTGCTTTTTCAATTCCCCTTTCTCTCATAGTGTTATAGTAAACCTCTCCAAAATTTATAACCGACAAATATAATTTAGTTTTTCCATCCCTGGCTGCTTTGAGAATATTTCTGACCCTCTCTCCGCCTGGTTCGTCTTCAAAATGTGTAATCAGAGCATAGCTGTCAAGAACATAGGAGTTATCCATGTTTTGCCTCTTCCTCTCTGTCTTTTAAAAGCGCCTTCAGTATGGACGTCTTTCCTTTCAGCATTCCTTTTGACGCCTCTATCGGGTCTTCAGGGAGGGGTTTTATAATAATGATGTTTCCTTCGCCTTCATAGATGCTCATCCTGCTCCCCTTTTTTATGTTAAATTTTTTCCTGAGTTCGGCGGGTATTACAACTTGTCCCTTTATAGTAACTTTAGCTATCATGTTATACCTTCTTAATTAATGTTATATAATAATATAATAAAGTATTACTATTTTTTCAATAGTCTTACCTTAATCACAAAATAATATCTTGATCTCCATCTGTTATTGTCATTCCCGCTTGTCGGTTTGCCCCATGCGATTCGCCGAGAAGAGAATCCTTCTTCAAAAGTTCTGAAAGGTTCATGTATATGCAACGATACAGTAGGGACTTCAAAAGATGTATGTTTTTTCCCCTCTGTCCAGATTAATTGCTGGTCAAGAGATGAGTCGCATGGATAGAGTATCTTCTTTGGTTTAGCCTCGTCTTCTTTTACAAAATCCTGCAACTCCGCAGTGGGGATGTTTTTGCGTTTGTCTTTTTTATGGACGTGGGCTTCAACTGGGGTGGCAATTTTGTTTTTATTTTTCGGCGGCATGCGGCGTTTCTCCTGATGCAATGTCGTCAAGAATTTGCCGAATGTGAGATTTTAGAGGAGGGAGTTTTACTGTTGCAACTTCCCATACACGTTCCAAGTCAATTCCAAAATAAAAGTGCGATATTTTATCCCTCATGCCGGTAAGATATTTCCATGGGACCAAGGTGTATTTCTTCCTTACAAACATTGGAATGTTTTTCGCAGCTTCACCGATAACCTCGACACACCGGACCACCGCAAGGTTTGTCTTTGCGTCCTTTACAAAGTCTTCATAGTTCATGCCGACAATGAAACCTTCCATTGTTTCAATATGCTCAAGAATATCCTGAATGAAAAGACCGAATTCCCTTTTCATAAATAGACTACCTCTCCGAGAATAATCTCTCTGAGTTCAGGTCTGATATTTTTTCGCGGAACAAGATCAACCTTGGTTTTTAGTAATTCCGCAATGTACTCTTCAGCATCAATCCATTCAAAAAATCCGATCGGTTTATTAAATTCAACCAGAATGTCCAGGTCGCTTCTTATCTTTTGCTCTCCGCGGACATACGAACCAAAGATGCCAATTTCGGTTATGCCGTATTTTTCTCTGAGCTCATCACGATGCTCAGCTAATATTTTTTTAACTTTATCGATTTTTTTCATTTCATCATCTGCTTTTGTTCAAATAGTAACATTAAGAACTCCAATTCATTTTATCATAATAAATTCAAGGAATTTCCTGATTTCTGTTTTTGTATTCCACGGATCGCGTATTTCAAGAAAGCCCCCTTTTCCAAAACCTCCATTGTTATTAACAGCGGGTCCCCGGATATCTTATGAATGATCCCCAGTATCCAGATTTCATTTTCAACAATTTTATTTTTCCACAACTATCGTTGGTACAACGGACATTCCGATACGGAGGATATGGCCCGGGTCTGTATCCTTATCAAGCATTATCTTTACAGGTATCCTCTGCACTACTTTGACATAGTTACCTGTTGCATTCTCTGGTGGGAAAAGGGAAAATACTGCGCCAGTCCCTGACATAATGCTTTCAACCTTTCCTGTAAATTTCTTACCCGGGAAAGTATCCACTTTGATGGTAACCTTCTGTCCTGTTTTCACCTTTTCGAGCTGGGTTTCCTTGTAGTTTGCAGTTACCCATATATCACCAAGAGAGACAATCGCCATGAGCGGTTGTCCTGCCTGAATCTGGTTTCCGAGTTCAACTGATCTTTTGGTGACGTACCCATCAGATGGTGCATATATTTTTGTATATCCATAATTAAGCTGGGCAGCATTTAACTTAGCCTCTTTCTCTTTTATAGCTGATACCTGGGCTTCCCTTGACATCTCTGCCTGTCTTACAATTGCCCTTTGCGTTTCAATTGTTTTCGCTGCCTGTTTAAGCTGTTCCCTTATAACCTTTACCTGTGCAAGCGCTACTGTATAAGCAGTCATTGTTTTTTCATAGCGCTCCTTAGAAATAACCTCTGTTTTATAGAGATCCTCTGCCCTTTTGTAATCCTTTTCTGCCTGGTTGAGATTAGCCTCCTGGAGTTCAAGATTAGCCCTTGCAGCATCTATAGCTGCATACAGTTCTGAGAGTTGACTTTTTGATACCTCAATCCGGGCTTCGATCTCTGAGAGTTTTCCCTTTTCGGCATTTACTCCTGATAATGCCTCGTTTACCTTTACTTCATAATCAGCAGGGTCTATTTCTAAAAGAATCCCTCCCTTTTTAACAGGTTGGTTGTCCCTTACATACAGAACCTTTACTGTCCCTGTCACCTTTGACGCAATCGTATGTATATGGCCATCAATAAAGGCATCATCTGTTGTGATATGAGTCTTTTTATACTGTGTATACAGATAGCCGGATATGCCACCTATTATTGCAATAATTGCAAAAATCAGGATTGCAATCTTCTTTTTTTTCTTGTTTGCTGGAGGCGGTACTTTTATTTCTTCCATTTTGTTCTCCATCAAGATTCTAACCCTTTTTCATAAACTTTTCCTGCAAATCATCAAACAAATCATAGACCACAGGAACAACTACAAGTGTTAAAAAAAGTGATGAAAGAAGTCCTCCGATTGTTGCAATTGCCATAGGTGACCGGGTCTCAGCACCTTCTCCAATGCCAATTGCAATAGGCATCATGCCAAAGACTATGGCAAAGGTTGTCATGAGTATCGGTCTTAACCTTATTGGTCCTGCAGTAAGGATTGCCTCTTTCCTATCCATGCCTCTTGACCTTAAGGTATTCGTGTAATCCACAAGAAGTATCGCATTTTTTTTGACAAGTCCCATAAGAAGGATAAGACCTATAAAGCTCATGAGGTTCAGGGTCTTCCCGGTTACTAAAAGAGCAGCAAATGCGCCAATAAATGATAGGGGCAACGATATAAGAACAGTCACAGGATGGATAAAGCTCTCAAACTGAGAAGCAAGGATCATGTATGCCATAACAACACCAAGTATAATGGCAAACATCAGGTAATAAAAAGACTCGCCCATTACATCGGCCATACCTTTATAAATACCAGAATAGTTAGGTGGTAAAATCTTTGCTGCTATCGAATCAAGTTCTTCCTTTGCCTGCCCCAGGGGCTTCCCTTCGAGGTTTGCAAACACTGTGACTGCCCTCTGTCTGTCAACCCTATTTATAATGCTCGGGCCTCCTGCCTCCTGTATTCTGACAATATTTGATAGCTCCACAAGCCTGCCGTCTTTAGCTCTTACATAAAGCCTGCCAATGTCCTGGGGATTAGATCTGTCCTCAGGAGTTAGTCTTGCCCTTACATCATATCTTCTTCCCTTTGTCTCATCCTTAAATTTGGTAACATCCACTTCTCCTCCAATGAGGAAATTTGCTGCCTCAGCTACCGTAGTAACGTCAACCCCTAAATCTGCTGCCTTATCCCTGTCTATATAGACCCTTATTTCCGGCTTTCCTGTTTCTAAAGAGGTGTCAACATCAACTATGCCCGGGAGTTTTGAAAATTTTGAGACGATTTCTTTTGCATATGACTCCACTGCGTTTAAATCACTTCCCCTGATAGAATACTGTATCGGAACATTTCTAATCCCGCCTCCGATTAATGAAACTTCCTCGGCAGTCCCCTCAATGCCTATAATATTTCTAAATTTCTTCCTTACCTCTGCCATGATCTCCTGCTGTGTCCTTTCCCTCTCTGACTTGGGTTTAAGAGAAACAAACATTATACCCCTATTCACCTGTCCTGACATAATACCCTGAGCATAGAAGCAGGTCTGAACCTCTGGAGTGGATCTTATGATTTCCTCTGCCTTCCTGAATAATCTATCCACTTCATCAACTGAATAGTCAATCTGTGCCTTGAGCCTGACCATAAACCTTGACTGGTCTTCAGGTGGTACAAACTCCTTACCCATAAACCCTGTTATGAAAAGGCTGAAGATAAAGATACCTGTTGCAGTAATTATCACAGTTGCTCGGTGATTCAGGGCTATCTTCAACAATCTTCTATAAAGGTCTTCGGTTTTTTTGTATCCCTTATTAAGATTATCAGCGATTCGAGAGAATAATCGTTTTAGTGCTGAGTGCTGAGTGCTGAGTGCTGAGTTTTCTTGATCCTTGCCCCCTGCCCCTTGCCCCTTTAAATATCTCGAAGCCATCATAGGCGTAAGGGTAAAGGAAATGAATAACGATACCATTACCGAAAATATAACTGTAAGTGCAAATTGCAAGAAGAACATTCCGACAATACCTTTCATAAATGCCACAGGCAGGAATATTGCAACTATGGAAAGGGTTGTAGCCATGACTGCAAGCCCTATCTCCTGTGTTGCAAAAGAAGCTGCTTCTATCGGATTCATACCTCTATCCATATGGCGGTGGATATTTTCTATGACGATTATTGCATCGTCTATGAGTATGCCAATCGAAAGTGAAAGGGAAAGCATGGTCATGTTATTGAATGTAAATCCAAAGGCATTCATCAGTGTAAAGGTTGAAATAACTGACGTAGGGATAGCCAGGGCACTTATCAACGTTGTTCTTAGGTCTTTGAGGAAAAGAAAGACTATTAAGATTGCCAGAATTCCGCCGTAAATCATGTGGTACTGTACTTCCCTGATAGAGCGTTTAATAAAATCTGACTGGTCAAAGGATATATCGAGCTTCATTCCTTCAGGCAGGGTATTTCTAATATTGACAAGTTCTTTCTTAATCCGGTTTATAGTCTCTACAGTATTTGTACCTGATTGTTTCTGTATCCCCATTCCCACGGCAGGAAGACCGTTAAATCTTACAATGGAACGCTTCTCATCCATTGCATCCTCTGCCCTTCCGACATCCCTTAATCTGACAGGTGAACCTTTAGAGTAAGCAACTATGAGGTCATTGAAATCCTGGATTTTAGGAAACTCGCCTTTTATCTTGATTGTGTATTCCTTTGTTTCACTTTCAATCCTTCCACCAGGCAGTTCTACATTTTGTCTTCCAAGGGCATTCATAATATCATGTGCAGTTATCCTATAGGCATTGAGTTTATCCCTATCAAGCCAAAGCCTTGCCTGCCTGAGCCTGAGCCCACCAAGCCTTATAGCACCAACACCATTTATCCTTTGAAACTGTTCCTTTAATACCTCATCTACATAGGTAGAGAGTTCTCTTGCAGATTTTTCCCCTGAAAGTGCAAACCACATAATAGGGGTTGCATCAGGGTCAACCTTCTCAATCACAGGGTCATCTATGTCCCTTGGGAGAGACCTCCTGATAGCAGAGACCTTTTCCCTCACATCCTGGACCGCAAGATCAATATTCCTTTCGAGGACAAATTCAACTGTAACTGTAGAGACCCCTTCAGTGCTTGTTGAGACAATACTCTTCACACCGTTTATGGTATTGACTGCACCCTCTATCTTGTCAGTAACATCTATATCCATAATCTCAGGGTTTGCACCCTTGAGGATAGTGGTAATATTTACTATCGGGAATTCAATCTTTGGGAACAGGTCAACCCCTATCCTCGGATAACTCACAATACCAAGTACAATAAGGCCGAGGATGACCATAGTCGCAAAAACAGGTCGTTTTATCGAGGTATCAGCGAGCCACATTTACCTTTGCACCTTCAAACAAATTCTGCTGTCCCACTGTCACAACCAACTCTCCTTCTTTAATACCCTCGATAATCTCAGCAAATTCCCTGACTCCTGAATTTAGTTTATATTTCTGCCCTATCCTTACAAATCTTTCTTTTGCCCTGTCTCCCTCAACAACAAAGATTTTAATCTTGTCTCTTTCATAAAGTAATGAAATATCAGGGACTACAATTGTAGACCTTTCAGCGCCTGTATAGAGTGTCACATGGGTAAAAAAACCTGGTTTTAATAGTCCATTTTGATTCGGTACCTGTGCCTCAACCTGTAAAGTCCTTGTATTTTCCTCAAGGCTCGGATAGATTGTTTTTAATTTCCCTTTAAATTCTTTATCAGGGAAGGCATCTATATTAAAAAGAACATCCTGTCCTACCCTAAGTTTCCCGACATCTTTTTCTGTTACAGTGAAATTGAGTTTGATAGGATTGCTATGGATTATCGTAAAAAGTGGTGAGCCATTTTTTACAAAATTTCCCTTTTCGACCTTCTTTTCCTTTACCGAACCTGATAAAGGCGAATATATCATTGTCTTCAAGAGCTTCTGCTTTGCCAGTGACAGCGAAGCCTTTGCCCTTTCCACATCAGCATCTGCAAGTGAAAGCCTTGTCAAGACATCATCAAACTGTTGCTGAGTCACAAGCTGCTCTTTATGGAGTGCTTCTTTTCTCTGATACTCAATTTTTGTATTCGAAAGAGTTGCCTCTGCCTGTTTTAAAGCCGCCTCAGACCTTTTGACCTCAAGGTTATAATCAGTCTCATCAATCATCGCCAGAATCTGACCTTTTGAAACCAGAAAACCCTCATCTACCCTGACATCCTTTACAATCCCGTCAACCTCAGTACTGATAATAACTTCCTCATAGGGATTCAACGTTCCGACTGCTTCTATAAATGGCTTAAGGGATTTTTTCACAGCAGGCTGAACCTGAACATTTATTACCTTTTCTGTAGTTGTCTTTACTTCCTTTTTCTTACAACCCGTCAAAGAGAGGAGGCAGTAGGCAGCTAATAGAATACAGCCATAGAATAATAATGACGTTTTTCGCATTTTATAATCACTCCTATTTCGTACTTTTCATGAGATCTTTAACGCAGGCTAAAGCCTGCGGCTACTTTGTCTTATGGTCATCAATTTTTATATCCTGACTTCTGACTTTTGACTCATGACTGTCTTTAACAGTGTTCCTGTAACCCTCTTTAATCGTAATATTGACAATTGATAGGCATATCGTGCATCTGCCAACTGCCTTTCAGAAGTTACCAGCAGGGTATTGGCATCCATTACATCTATGCTATCGGAGAGACCAAATTCAAACTGCTTTGAAACTGCATTATAATTATCCCGAGCAAATATCAACTGGTCTTCAAGGGATTTTAATATCTCTTTTTGTGTCAAGTAATCGAGGTGGGCATTCTCGACCTCGATACTAATATTCTTCTTTAAATCCTCCAATGCAAGTTCAGCCCTCCTCTGTTTTGCCCTGGATTCCATTACCTCTGCCCTCCGGAGACCTCCTTCAAAAAATGGGAAGTTCAGATTAAGTCCCCCATAAATATTTTCCTTATTTAAAAAAGGAGAGGATGGATCTTCGTCTCGTCTTAGATAAACACCCTCAACAGAGAGACTTGGCCAATATGAGCCCTGTGCATATTTGACCTGTTCTTCAGCAATCTTCTTCTGAAATCCGGAGGCCTTTATTTCTGCCCGTTCCATTAAGGCTGTCTGCCTGAGAGACGCAATTGTTTCTATTCCTTCACTGTTTACTGTATTCTGACTACTCTTTACTGTTTCTTTAAGATCATAGTTTCCGCTTAATCCGACCAGCCTTCCGAGAATTGCCTTTGCTAATGTAAGAATATTTTCTGCCTTCACCATCTCTGACCTTGCACCTGATAATTCTGCCTCTGCCCTGAGGAGCACAGTTTTTGTTACTTCTCCTACCTTTAATCTCGTCTGGGCCGAATCCCTGTGCTTTGTCAGTCTGTCAACATTTGCCTTCGCGATCTCAACAGCTTTTTGTGCCCTTAAAACATCGTAAAAGGCAGAGGAAACACTGAAAAGGTATTCTTCTCGCACGGCATACAGATCAAGGGTACTTTTTTCAATATTTTTGTTTGAGATCTGAACAGCAGTCAGTTCCTGTCTCCCTAACGAAATTGATTGATCAAGTCTTAATCCCCATGAGGTGGAAGATTCGGGTTGGGTTACAAATCCTGAAGAAGAGGTCTTTTCCCCGCTGTACCTAATATAATTTCCAAAGGCAGAAAGCCGGGGAAGTAAGCCAGAGAGAGCCTTATCCTTACCTTTTTCTGCTATGAAGAGTTCTTCCTCTGATATCTTTATCCTCTCGGAGCGTTCAAGTGCAATCCTGTAGAGGTCATCAAGTGAATACTCCTCTGCAAAAAGATTTTCAATGGCAATAGTCCATGAAAAGAAAATACAGTAAATAAGGATATACCCTATGAATAATCCTTTATGATTCTTCCTTTCAACCATGCGCCACCTCCGTTACATATTGGCAATTACTAATACAAACGCATTAAATAGAGTGTCATTGCGAGGAGCGGGGCGACGAAGCAATCCCCTCAAATATGAGATTGCTTCGCTATCGCTCGCAATGACAATGTAACACTACTTAGTACGTTTACTATAATAAGACCATAAGAAAACCACATCCTTCTGATGATTTCTGTCATTGCGGCTTGTCCGCAATCCTTTAGGAAAAGATTCCCGACAAGCGGGAATGACATACAACGTGACCTTACTTATGAACTCCTTAGTATCTTTTGAATGTTCCATGTTCGAATATATCCACAAACTCAGTTACGATCTTTTCTCTTTCTTTTTTGGTGATAGTACGTCCCCTCATAATCTCTTCTCCCAAGAAATAGGTGAAGATCATCCCAAGAAACGCCATAGTAGCCGTGTGAGAGGGTACCTGTCTGAGCATTCCCCTCTTCTGCAAGGAGGCTAAGTAGTCAGCGAGGGTTCGTATGAGTTCGTCTAAAAAACTGTTATATACCACCTTAATCTTATCAGGATACAGGTTCATCTCAGAAAGCATTATCCTGACCATGGATTTTTTCTCCTTTAAGGTCTCAAGAAACCTTATTCCAATCATTCTGAGGGCTTTATCATAGGAAAGTCCCTCAAGTTCTGGCAAAAGCTCCTTGAGTGTAGGCAGAAAGGTATACCTTTTTAGGACCTCCCCAAAAAGTTTTTCTTTTGAGCCAAAGTGCCTGAAAAGGGTAATCTCTGTAACACCAGCCTCATGTGCTATCTCTCTCGTTGTTGCACCAAGATAGCCCTTCTCTGATATCAACCGTAACGTTGCCTCTAAAAGCCTTTTTTCTGTGATCGATTTATTCATAATTGTGAAGCTCGACGAGCAAGCTCGGAGCATCCATGTAAGTAATTGCTAACTATACATATAGAACAAAAAAATGTCAATATACGAGGCACATCTATACCTGCACATATTCAAAAGTGTTAGCAATTTTTTAAAAGTGAACTCTTTAAGAATCAAAAGTGAACTGCTGTAAGTTTTTATTATTTGTTTATGATCTGTCATCCCACGGCTTGACCGGGGAATCCAGGGGGCAAAAGACACTGGATGCCCGCTTACAACCTGCGGGCATGACGGACAAGAGACTTCGATGAGTCTAATAATATCAATTCGATTATGAGCCCGTTAATAACTACATGATTACTGGTGTTCACTTTTAAATTGTAATTGGCATGCACATTTTCAAAAGTTGACAAACAATCGAAGGATAACGTTAAATAATGGAATCCCGAATATATGATTTGAATAGTACATATAATTTTTCTGAAGAGGTATAGAATGATTAAGGCGAAATATTTCATTGTTTTCTTGTTTGTATTTGTCTTTTCTCAAAGTGTATTTTCCCAGGAGATTCAGACAGCTCCAGCAACGTCTACTGCTCAACCATCTATGCCTGTACAATCAATACAGGGACAACAGCCAACTTTGCAGCAATTGCAATCGATACAGCCTACTATTCAGCAACTAATTCCATCTCAGCAACCATCACAAACTCAGCCACCGGCACCCGAAGCAGTTACACCAGCAGCCATACCATCAGTGCCACAGCCGCCGGTTAGGGAAGAACTCTCAGAGTTTGAACAATTTATTTCCGGCAAGGTCCCTTTAACAGTTTCAACTGCAATTAGACATTTTGGCTATAACCTTTTCAGGCAGCCTCCTTCAACCTTTGCACCTGTTGATAGGGTACCTGTTGGTCCTGATTATGTCATCGGACCTGGTGATGAGATCAGGATAATGGTATGGGGAAAGATTGAAGGCATATGGAATAGTTTTGTTGACAGAGATGGAAATATAAGCCTCCCTAAGGTTGGAATTATTGGAGTAACAGGTCTTACCTTCCAAGAGCTAAAAGACCTCCTCCGCAAGGAATTCTCAAAGTATTTTACCGGATTTGAAATGAATGTAAGTATGGGAGCATTAAGGAGTATAAAAGTCTATGTTGTGGGCAATGCACAAAGGCCAGGGGCATATACTGTTTCTTCCCTTTCAACCCTTGTAAATGCTTTGTTTGAGGCAGGCGGTCCGAGTAAGACTGGTAGCATGAGAAACATACAATTAAAAAGAAATGGTAATAACATAGTCGATTTTGATATGTATGATTTTTTATTAAAGGGAGATAAAACAAAGGATATAAGGCTCATGCCTGAGGATGTAATATTTATACCCCCGGTAGGCCCTGTTGTAGGTATTGCAGGTAATGTTAAGAGTCCTGCAATATATGAATTAAGGGGTGAAACTAAGCTTTTTGATCTAATCCAGATGGCAGGAGGACTTAATAGTGTTGCATTCAAAGGAAGGGTGCAGGTTCAAAGGATAGAGGATCATCAATTTAGAAATATCTTTGAAGGAGATTTGATTGAAATAGAAAAGTATCCTGCAAAGAATTTTATCCTTAAGGATGGTGATTTAGTAAAAGTTTTCCCTATTGTTGAAGTAAAAAATACGATAATTTTAAGCGGAGCAGTAGCAAATCAGGGGGAATATGCAGTTACACCAGGGGTAACAAAAGTAAAAGATGTTATATCTCAGGCAGGTGGTTTACTCTACTATGCATCCAATCAGGCTGAGATAACAAGGGTAAAGGTTACTCAGGCAGGCCCTCAGACAGAAAGATTTTCTATTGACCTTCCAAAGGCATTAGCAGGGGATCCTCCTCATAATATACCACTGGAAATAAATGACTACATCTTTGTCCGCACTGTCCCTGAATGGCAGCTTTATCAAACTGTAACGATATATGGCGAAGTTAAATTTCCAGGCATTTATACTATCAAAAAAGGTGAGAAGCTATCATCCATATTGGAAAGAGCTGGTGGTTTTTCAGATAAGGCGTATTTAAGAGGAGCGGTATTTACACGGGAGAGTGTTCGAAGGATTCAGCAAAAACAGCTTGAGGAAATGTCAGAGCGGCTTGAAAGAGAACTCTTAGGAATGGGGACTGCCGAAATCGCAACCGCTCTGACACCCGAAGAGGCACAGATTAAGGAATACGAGGTCAAACAGAAAAGAGAGTTCGTTGGAAGACTGAAGACCATCAAGGCAAAAGGCAGGATGGCTTTAAAGATAGATCAACCTGATGTCTTACAAAAAACTCCTTACGATCTTGAATTGGAAGAAGGGGATACTTTATTTATTCCGACAAATCCCAGCAGTATTCAGGTCATAGGGGCTGTCTATAATCAGACAGCCTTTATCTATGATAAGGACAAAGGCATTTCAAACTATATTGATATAGCTGGCGGATATACCGAGAATGCTGACAAAAAGAAGTTGTACGTTCTGAAGGCTGACGGGACTGCTATAAGGCCTGGTGGTGGTTTTTTAGGTATATCCTGGAGTAAGGATTCAACCAGATGGGAATTTGGTAGCAGGGAATTAGAGCCAGGAGACACCATCGTAGTACCTGAAAAACTGGAAAAGGTCGCATGGATGCGTGATATTAAAGATATTACTCAGATACTATACCAGATTGCGGTTACTGCTGGAGTGCTGATTGTTGCATTTTGATTGAACATGCATCCAGAGGCGGAGAGCCTATTTAGAAAATATCAAAATACATTCTTCCTGAAAGGGATCATCCATGCCTTCAGAATTGCATCAGGTTTTCTCCCTGTATGGTTTATGCGTGCTTCAGCAGTTTTCATTGTAGTCATCTTTATTCTCTTTAACCTAAATAATTTCAAGGCTGTCATGACAAATATCCAGAGAATACGACCGAAAAACAGGTTGATAAAAAGGATATTTTCTGCATACGAAATGTTTTTGTTCTATTCATTCTATCTTATTGACCTTTTTTATCTAAGCCATGATGATGAAAGGATCCATACCTACCGCATGGATATCAGAGGAAAAGAGAATCTGAAATACCTTTTTTCCAAAGAAAAAGAACAGGGATTTATACTCCTTACGCTTCACATGGGCAACTGGGAGATAGCAGGTGCTGTGTTATCACAAAGTGGCATCATCCCTCATGTCGTATATTCACCAGACACAGAAGATACCATTGAATCTCATAGAAAGGCATTCAGGAAAATCTATAAGGTGTGGGATGTGCCACTTGGTAAAGGGGAATTATTTTCTATAAGGCTTTACAATATCCTCAAAGATGGAGGGGTAGTGGCATTCCAGGGTGACAGATTATTGGGTGACAGTGGAGTTGAAATGGACTTTTTTGGTGAAAAAGCTGTTTTCCCAAAAGGCCCTGTCGTACTTGCAATGGTTTCAAAACTGCCCATCCTGCTTGTCTTTACTGTTATGAAGGGATATAAGCGCTATGAAATCTTCATTGAAGAACCATATACAGTTGCTTTATACTCTTCAAGGGACGAGACGATAGAAAAGGCGTTAAACGATATTGTATTCGTCTATGAAAAATATATTTCGCAATACCCTGAGCAATGGTTTACCTTTATGCCCTTCTGGCTTAAGGATAAAGATACCGAAGAACAAAAACTTAATTTTAACCACAGAGGCACAGAGAATACAGAGAAAGAATAGTTTTAGAAAAATATTCATTTTTAAATCTCTCCGTGTCTCAGTGTCTCTGTGGTTAATAATTATAAAGGAGTAAAGACAAGTACGGCTGTCGAGGATAAAACTTTGAGATTAAAGCTGATATTTCCTGAATGGGGACATTTCCCACTCCTTTATAGAAGATATATTCCTGTACTGGGCATCGCCACTGTTGCTGCCTTAACCCCACCTGAGTGGGATGTTCAGTTTGTTGATGAAAGGATAGAGCCACTCTATATCGACACGGACGCTGATTTAGTCGGGATCTCTGTAATGACCCCACAGGCATTCAGGGCATATGAGATCGCTGATGCTTACAGGTCGCTCGGTATACCTGTTGTTTTAGGGGGAGTCCATATCTCCCTTGCACCAAAGGAGTCAATAACGCATGCTGATGCAATTGTTATAGGCGAATCTGAAGGAGTCTGGCCAGATCTTCTCGATGATTTTCAGAGAGGACAACTGAAAAAAATATATAAATGTAACACCACTGTTTTAAATCCACCTATACCGAGATGGGACCTGAGTAACGGAAAAGGCTATCTGCCTGTGAATCCTGTTCAGGTATCACGGGGCTGCCCTGTCAGGTGTGATATGTGTTCTGTTCCGCAGAGTTTTGGATCCGAGTTTAGGATGAGAGATATTCCATCCTTGATGAGAGAGGTTGAGCACCTTAATAAATATCTCTTTGTTGTAAATGATAACCTGAACCTGGCAAAAAGACGAACATCGGCATTTTTAAAGGCACTTGAAAAGACTTCAAAGGAATGGGTAGGACTTGCTCCGTTGAAAATCGGCAACGATAACGACTTTTTACACATGCTGAAAGAAAGCCACTGCTGGGCAATGTATATTGATCTCAGTCCCTGGATATCGGCTGGACTGAATGATATTGTAGATGGTGTTCAGGTAAAAAAGGCAGGCGAATATATATCCCGAATCAGGGATTATGGCATAAAGGTTATTGCCTCGTTTGTCTTTGGGTTTGATCACGACGATAAAGACATCTTTGAAAAGACCGTAACCTTTGCAAAAAACCACCAGTTAGAAGAGGTGGAATTCCATATCTTAACCCCCTATCCAGGGAGTCGTCTTTATCAAAGGCTTAAGACACAAGGAAGATTGATAACTGATAGATTTTCAGAGTATACTACTTCACAGGTTGTTTTTAGACCTGCTCAAATGTCACCTGACGAACTGTACGATGGATACATGAGGGCATGGAAAGAATTTTACACTGAAGAGTATGAAGATACACCTCAAGGCCCTCTGGTCAGGACATACAGGTGCTTTCCATTCAAAGAAGAAGCCTTTCTGAATTACAGTGAGGGGAAGTGGGTAGAATCAGTTCTCAAAAAGGGGAGAAATTAAGTGTATAAACAGATAAAACCCGTTGTACTCTCAAAGTTACTCTACGGCTTGGTTCAATTGTTATCCATGAGCTCTCCTCACGCACTTATCCATTACACAAAAATTGCAGAGGCAGCCACCACAAGGGAGCATTATAAGAGAGCTATAAAGCAGATACGTAAAATGTGGGAAGAAGGACACCCAAGTCTGCGTGTAGCAATAAAGATACTCAGAAATACCTCGCCACATCACAAAAAAAAGATCATCAGGAATTTTATTATTAACCAGCTCCTTGTGGGGAGCACAAAGAGAAAATTGTTTTCAGAACAGGAAGGCGGGTTTTATCCACCTGGCCTTATGGTAATAAGTCCCACAATGAAATGTAACCTTAAATGCTTTGGTTGCTATGCAGGGATGTACCGTAATGATGAAGACCTTCCTTTTGAGGTTTTTGACAGGGTGCTGAACGAGGCTAAGGAGATGGGGATATATTTTATTGTCGTTTCTGGTGGAGAGCCTTTCTTCAGAAATGACCTTTTTGAGATAATTGAGAAACACAATGATATGTCCTTCCACATTTTTACGAATGGGAGCCTTTTGAATGAAGAGCGTGTGAAAAGGCTTGCCGACCTTGGCAATGTCTTGCCTGCAATCAGTGTCGAAGGGTTCAGGGAAGAGACTGATGCGCGCCGCGGCAGAGGACACTATGATAAGGTGCTTCGGGCTATGCAGCT
>Ga0194125_10007677_pt1 | contig 15500 bp, 10 predicted proteins | sample TA2KigC250mmetaG_FD_148626 | JGI IMG/M metagenome (GOLD analysis project Ga0194125, IMG submission 148626) | Freshwater microbial communities from Lake Tanganyika, Tanzania - TA2015034 Kigoma Deep Cast 250m | ecosystem: Environmental > Aquatic > Freshwater > Lake | place: Tanzania: Lake... | reverse complement strand
TCGCTGGTGATCGGCGTGGGAGCCAACCCGGCCGCGGTGAACCTGGATGAGGAGATCCGGCGCTTCGAGTGGAAGGTCGAGGCGGGGGCCGAGTACGTGGTGACGCAGCCGGTTTTCGACGCCGATTTGCTGGAGCGTTTCCTGCGGCGCATCGAGCACGCGCGCATCCCCCTGATCGCCGGCATCTGGCCGCTGGCCAGTTACCGCAACGCCGAGTTCATGGTCAACGAGCTGCGGGCGCCGGTGCCCGGTGAGCAACTGGAGCGGATGCGGCGGGCCGCCACGGCGGAGGCGGCGCGGCAGGAGGGCGTGGCCATTGCACGGGAAATGGTGACCCGGCTCCGCGCCATGGTGAAAGGGGTGCAGCTCAGCGCGCCCTTCGGCCGCTACCAGACCGCCCTGGAGGTGGCCCAGGCCATCGGGCCGAGTTGAGATGACCACCGACCTGGTCGAGATCGATCAGTACCAGCCAGTTCCGAACGTGATCGAGCGGGCCGCCGAGGCGATCCGGCAGGGCCAGGTGATCGCCATCCCCACGGACGCCTTGTACACGCTGGTGGCCGACCCCTTCAGCTTGCGCGCCGTGGGACAGGTCTTCCTAGCCAAAGGGCGCGAGCCGGACCGTTCCCTGCCCCTGCTGATCAGCGATGTGCTGATGGCCGAGGACCTGGCTAAGGAGCTGCCCGGCCGCTTCTTCGTGCTGGCGCGACGGTTCTGGCCGGGTCCGCTGACCGTGATCGTGCCGGCCTCCGCCCGCGTGCCACTAAAGGTAACCGGCAATACCGGGCGGCTGGCCCTGCGGCAGCCGCGGGCCCCGGTGGCGAACGCGCTGCTCGAGAAACTGGGCCAGCCGTTGATCGCCACCAGCGCCAACATCTCCGGCCAGCCCACTTGCCGCAGCGGTATCCAGGTTTTCGGCATGATGGACGGCCGGGTAGACTTGATTCTGGACGGGGGTCCGTGCTCCGGCGTAGGCAGCACCACTATTGACATCACCGATCCCGACTGGAAGCTGATTCACGAGGGCGCAATCTCGGAGAAGGATATCCGGGAGTGCCTGGAGGCCGGGCACTAGCGGCGCGCTTTGTGCTATCATCGACATGGAGCGTATTCCGAGGGCTCGGGAGGCGGTTCCCAAAATTTTGATCCAACAGTCAATGCTTGGGAGTCCGACTCGTTGCCAGCGCCGGTGAGCAGGCTCCGGCCCCGACGAGGGGAACGGAGAAGCCTAATGGCGCTCGGGGGACACCCACCCCGTTTACCAAACAGGGGTCAATGACGGGAGCCACCCGGGCAGGCGGGGCGCTCCTTTTTTCTAACCGTCGGCAGTGGTGTCCGTAACCAGATGAACGTTCTCTTCGTGGGCGACATCATAGGCGCCCCGGGGCGCCGCATCCTGGCGGAGCGCCTGAGCGGCCTCATCTCGGAGGAGCGCATACACCTGGTGGTGGGCAACGCTGAGAACGCCGCCGGCGGCCGCGGGGTGACGCCGCAGGTGGCTGAGGACCTGTTCAACCTGGGCGTGGACGTGCTCACCTCCGGCAACCACATCTGGGACAAGCGCGAGGTCAACGACTACCTGGAGCGCCAGCCGCGCCTGCTGCGGCCGGCCAACTACCCGGGGCAGCCGCCGGGCCGGGGAGTCTGCGTGGTACGGGCCCGCAACGGGGTCGAGGCGGCGGTCATCAACCTCCAGGGACGGGCGCACATGCTGCCCATCGACTGCCCCTTCCGCAAGGCCGACGAAATACTGCGTGCCCTGGACTCCGCGCTCAAGGTCCGGGTGGTGGATTTCCACGCCGAGATCACCAGCGAGAAGGTGGCGATGGGCTGGTACCTGGACGGGCGGGTCTCCGCGGTGTGCGGCACCCACACCCACGTCCCCACCGCCGATACGCGCATCCTCCCCGGCGGGACGGCGCTACAGACCGACGTGGGAATGACCGGTCCGGCCGACTCGATCATCGGGGTGGAGAAGGACATCGTGCTGCGGCGCTTCCTCACCAGCCTGCCGGTGCGCATGGACCCGGCCAAGGGCCGAATGGAGTTACACTCAGTGGTGATAGAGGTAGATGAGGACACGGGGCGGGCGGTCTCGATCCGCCGGCGGGCGTTGGAACAGGACTGACCACGCATGAACGTCCTGGCGGTTTCGATCGCCGTTGGCGCGCTGCTGCTGGTGGGAGCAGCGGTGTTTTTCTTCCGCCGTTCGCTGGCGCAGCGGGCTGAGTTGCGCCGCTTGGGCTCGGAGGTGGAGCGGCTGCGCAAGGAAGCTGGCCGCGTGGACCTGGATCCGCTGACCGAACTCGCCAACCGCGCCGCGCTGACCCGCTGGCTGGAAGAACAGCACGACTTCCAGGGCTGGGTGGTGGTTTGCGACTTGGACGACTTCAAGGCGCTCAACGACAAGTACGGCCACATGGCGGGTGATGAGATCCTGCGGGGCGCCGGGCAGTTGATCGCCGCCTCGATCCGCCACCAGGACCGCGCCTACCGCTGGGGCGGCGACGAGTTCGTGGTGTTCTTCGGCAGCGCGGAGCGGCCGGTGGTCGAGGCGCGCCTGCGGGAGATCGAGAAGCACCTGCGCAAGTTCCACATCCGCAATCACGGCCCTGTCCCCGTCAGCTTCAGTTGGGGCATGGCGCCTATCGCCGGGCGCTCCCTCAAGCAGTGCGTGGAAGAAGCCGACTGGCTGATGCTGGAGGCCAAACGGAGCCGGCGGAACCGCCAGGCGGCGGGCGGACCGGCTTAGGAGGAGGCTATGGCGAACAAGCTGCGCAGCCAGGAGTGGTTCGAGGAGCCGGGCTACTACGGGTTCTCGCGCCGGGCGTGGCTGCGCTCGGAGGGCTTCGGCGCGGACATCTTCGAGGGCAAGCCGGTCATCGGCATCTGCAACTCCTTCAGCGAGTTGAACAACTGTAACGCGCACCTGCGGCAGGTGGCCGAAGCGGTCAAGCGTGGCGTGTGGACGGCGGGCGGGCTGCCGCTGGAGTTTCCCACCATCTCGCTGGGCGAGATGTTCATGCGGCCCACCACCATGCTGTTCCGCAACCTGATGGCTATGGATGTGGAGGAGTCCATCCGGGCCAACCCCATCGACGGAGTGGTGCTGCTGTGCGGCTGTGATAAGACCACGCCGGCGCAGTTGATGGGCGCGGCCAGCGCGGACGTCCCCGCCATCGTGGTTACCGGCGGGCCTATGCTGGCGGGCCAGTGGCGCACCCGGCGGCTGGGCGCGGGCACCGACGGACGCAAGCTGTTCGACCTGTTCCGCGCGGGCAAGCTCAGCGAAGAGGAACTGGACGAAATCGAGGGCGGCATCGCCCGCTCGACCGGCCACTGCACGGTCATGGGCACGGCCTCGACCATGGCCTGCCTGGCCGAGGCCCTGGGGATGACCCTGCCCGGGTGCGCCGCCATACCCGCCCCCGATGCTCGCCGACTGGCGCTGGCCGAGATGACCGGGCGGCGTATTGTCGAGATGGTGCGCGAGGATCTGCGTCCTTCGCGCATCTTGACGCCAGCCGCTTTCGACAACGCCGTCGCCGTGGACATGGCCATCGGCGGCTCGACTAACGCCGTGATCCACCTGATCGCCATCGCCGGAAGGCTGGGCCTCGAGCTGCCGCTGGATGCGTTCGATGGCATCTCGCGCCGCACTCCGTGGATCGTGAACCTGAAGCCCTCCGGCGAGTTCCTGATGGAAGACTTCTTCGCGGCGGGCGGAGTCCCCGTGGTGATGCGCGAGATCCTGGGACTGCTGGACGGCGGCTGTCTCACCGTCACCGGCCGCAGTGTGCGCGAGAACGTCGAATCGGCCGTGTGCCACGATCGCACGGTGATCCGCACGGCTGACCAGCCCCTGACCGCGGAGGGCGGCACCGTTATCCTGTGCGGCAACCTGGCCCCCAATGGCGCCGTGCTCAAGCAGACCGCCGCCTCGCCGCATCTGCTGCGGCACCGCGGGAGGGCCTACGTTTTCGAGAACGTGCGCGAGATGCGCGCTCAGATCGACCGCGAAGACCTCCCCGTGGACAAGGACACGGTGCTGGTGATGAAGAGCTGCGGACCCAAGGGCGCGCCGGGCTTCCCCGAGTGGGGCCACATCCCCATGCCCAAGGTGCTGCTCAAACAGGGCGTCGAGGACATGGTGCGCGTCAGTGACGCACGCATGAGCGGGACCAGCTTCGGCACGGTGGTGCTGCACGTGGCGCCCGAATCCGCCATCGGGGGACCGCTGGCCGCTGTGCGCACCGGCGACGAAGTCCTGCTCGACGTCGAGAAACGGCGACTGGAGTTGTGCCTGCCCGAGGAGGAGATCGCCCGCCGCCTGGCGGAGTTCACTCCCCCGCCCCCGCACTATGATCGAGGTTACGGGAAACTCTTTCTCGACCACGTCACCCAGGCCCACCTGGGCTGCGATTTTGATTTTCTCAGGAGCTGATGATCTTACAGGCTGAGGGCTGACATTTCTGACCGCCTGTGGGGCGGCTCCCCCAGGACCGCCGCCGGCCCCCTGGCCGGCGCCTTCCGGGGCCCGAGGAGCCGACCAGGGGGTCGGCTCGCAGGCCGGGGAGCCTGCCCCACGAGGTGGAGAAGTGAGATGAATAGCAGAGACTGGAACCGAAGACGATTTGTACAGACCAGCGCGGCGGCGGCCGCGGCCGCGGGCGTGCCCGCCCGGGCGCAGGATGTCGGCATGGGCGCGCGCAAGGGGAGCGGGAAGCGCTTCGAAGCCCCTTACACGCTGGAGATCGAAACGCCGCACGTGAAGTGGGCCAAGCCGCTCGCGGGCGGGCCGATCCGGCTCCTGGCCGTGCCCACGGTGGGAGAGGGACGCACCGTGGTCGAGCTGGCGCAGCGCCTTTCGCTCGACCTCACCACGGTGAGCATCGACCCCGCCTGGGACGTCAACAAGTGGACCATGTGCTTCGGCTCCGACTACGGCGCCCGGGCCGAGCGCGGCAACCTCAAGCTGATCTACTCCTACCTGGAACAGGAGCTGACTTCCGACAAGGAATTCGACGCGATCCTGCTGCCCCTCAGTCACGGCTGGCGGGCGCTGACCGAGGTCTCGCGCCAGGCGCTGGAGCGCCGTGTCAGGAATGGCTGCGGGTTGCTGTTGATTCGCCCCTTCGCGAGTGAGCTGTGCCCGCTCACGCCGGTGGAGCCGCCACCCGAAGCCCAGGACGAGCTCGAACAGCCCCGCGAGCCGGGCAAGACCGAGAAGGCGCCCTGGCGGAAGAAGGTCGAGCACTACATCACCCGGGCCATCCCGGTGGAGGCTTTTCCCTTCAAGCACCTGGACCAGTACGTTTGCCGTGCTTCGGAAGACGCCGAAGTGCTCATCGAATCGGAAACCGGCCACGCCGTGCTGGCGGCGGGGATGCGCGGGCGGGGCCGGGTGCTGGCCTTCGCCTATCGCAACGCGGGAGTGAGCTGGCACATGCCCATGGCCGCTCGCCACGACTTCGTGGATGTCTACTGGGAGTACTTCTACGCGCTGCTGTGCCGCGCGCTGATCTATGCCGCCCGGCGCGAGCCCGCGGGCGTCCCGGATTGGAACGCTTCGTCGGTCCAGTGGCGCTTGCGTGACGCATACGCGCGGGTCCGGTCTTCCGGGCGAGGCGCCTACCGGCCGCCCCGGCCGCTGGACGGTGGCCGCTATTTCCTTGAACAGCAGGCGGATTCCGACTGGCGCGTAACCGTCATCGATGTTCCGCAACCGGACACGGTGGAGGCGCTGAAGGTCTCCACGGAGCTGATCTCGGAGGGCGACCAGGTCGAGGTGAGCTGGAAGTCCGCCCGTCCGGCAAGGGTCGAGCTGATCGACGGTCTGGGCCGGGTGATCGCCCGCGCCGAGGCAGCCGACAAGGCGCAGCTCAAGGCCGGCAAGGCGTTGACCCACACCGGCTGGGTGCGAGCGACGGTGGGTACAGCCGTGGCACAGGTCCCCGTGCGGTTCGCCGCATCGTCCCGCGAGTGGAAGGACTACGAGATCCTCCTCCCCTGGGCGGGGCCGCGGAGCTACCAGCCGTGGATTCCGGCGGTGGACGAGCAGTTCCGGCGCATCGGCATCACCACGCTGGCGACGCCCGAGCGCCATTTCAAGATCATGGTGAGCGTCCATCCGCTGGCCTTCGGCATCTACTGGTATCGGCGCGACAACTACCTGAAGCGCAAGCAGGCGTACGCGGAAACCAGGGACAAGAAGCACCTGACCCGGGAGATCGTCCTGCAATCGGCGGAGTTCGAGCGCAGCGTGCGTGCGCAACTCGACAAGAGCGCCCGCCCGCTGGCCTCGCTCCGGCCGTGGGCCTACTATCTGGCCGACGAGTCGTCGCTCACCTGCTACACCGATCCCTTCGACGTGGACTGGGCGCCGGAGGCGATCGCCGGATTCCGCGAGTGGTTGCGTAAGGAATACGGCGGCCTGGAGGCGCTGAACCGCGCCTGGGGCACGGCGTTCGCGAGCTGGGACGCCGTCGTGCCGATGACCACCGAGGAAGCGCAGCGCCACGGCAACTTCGCTCCCTGGTCGGATCACCGCGTTTACATGGAGCGGGTGTTCGTGCGCGCCTTCGCGCAAGCGCGGGAATGGCTCCGCGAGATCGACCCGCAGGGCCGGGCCTCCATCTCCGGCACTCAGGTTCCGACCGCCCACAACGGCTGCGACTGGTACGAGATCGACCAGCGGCTCGAGTACATACAGCCGTACTCGGGCGGCGGCCAGGACGCCATGCATCACCTGTTCAACCCCAAGCTGCTGATCACCGGTTTCACGGGTTACGGCCTGGTGGGCGAGGCGGCGAAGTATCAGCAGTGGCAGCGGCTGTTCTACGGCCACTCCGGCGCATCCATCTTCTGGCACTACACGCTGATGAACCCGGACCTCACACTGAGCGAGCAGGGCGCCGCGCTGGCCGAGACGTTCAGCCGGCTCCAGGCGGGAATCGCGCGGATCTTCATGAACTCGAGGGTCCACGAGGACGGCGTGGCGATTCACTTCTCGATGGCCAGCATACGCGGCGCCTGGATTACCGACGGCCAGATCAGCGGGGAGATGGGCAACGTCATGCGCAGCTCGAAGGCCTTCGCCGAGCTGAGCAAGCTGCGCGAGGCGTGGGTGCGGGACCTGGAGCGCCAGGGGATCCAGTTCCGGTTCCTCGCCACGCCGCAGATCGAGGCCGGGGAACTGAGCAAGTGCCGTGTGCTCATCCTGCCCTACTCGATTGCCCTGTCCGACCAGGAGGCCCGGGAGATTGAGCGGTTCATGGAGCGCGGCGGAATCGTCTATGCCGACGAACACACCGGCAAGATGGACGAGCGCTGCCGGTGGCGCAAGTCGCCGCTGTGGCGGGACGGTCATCGGGGGCTGGTGCGGCGCGGTCCGGGCGACGTTGAGGTGAAGCCGGCGGTTCCCACCGACGGCCGCTTCCTGGTTACGGTGCGGAACTTCGGGCAGTCGAGACTCATCGGTCTGTTGCCGAAGGAGAAGGTCGTCTACGCTGTGCCGCCGCTCTCGGGCGTGGTGTACGATCTGGTCCGCGGAGCGGTCGCCGGGGACCGCATCGAAGCGTCACCCGGCGCGCCCCTGCTTCTGCTCGTGCGCGACGCGGCAACCGCCCGTTTGGAGATGGACGACAGACTCAACCTGCGGCTGACCGACTCGAGCGGGCGGCCGGTGGACCGGTCCGTGGTGCGCGTCGAGGTCTTCAGTCCGGAGGGCCGGCTGCTGAGGGAGTACTCGACCAATGTGGACATCGTCAACGGTGTGGGCCGGGCCGAGATTCCTTTCGCGGTGAGCGACGCCCGCGGCGCCTGGCGGGTGCGCGCCCGCGACGTGGTCAGCGGCCTTGGCGCCGAGCGGACGCTGCCGCCCGGGTAGGGGTTCGCTGCTAGAATGATCGGCTATGCGCAAGCCAGCCGGCGCGGCGCGGGGAAACATGCGGGCTGTCCCCAGGTTTGGGGGCGCCGCGCTGCTGGCAGCCCTGCTGCTGCTGTTTCTGATCGCCAACCGCGGCGCCTATGAGGGCTACTTCTCCGGCGACGACCTGAACAACCTGGGCTGGACCCGGTACGGCCATCCGGCGGGCTTCGTGCCCGATCTGCTGTCACTGCGCTTCTACCCCAATAACTACCGGCCTCTCGGGCACCTGTTCTATTCCGCGATGGGCCGCACGGCCGGGCTGGAGTATCGCTGGTACGTAGCGGCCATTCACCTGCTGCACTTCGTCAATGTCGGGCTGGTGTGGCTGGTCGCGCGACGGCTAGGCCTGAAGGCCGGCGCGGCCACGGCGGGGGCGCTGTTCTTCGCGTTCCATATGGGCGTCTTCGATGCCCTGTGGAAGCCGATGTACGTTTTCGACGTACTGTGCGCGCTGCTGTGCCTGCTGAGTCTGCTGGCGTATGCGGGCGGCCGTTGGGTGATAAGCCTGGCGCTGCTGTGGCTGGCTTACAAGGCCAAGGAAGTGGCGGTGATGCTGCCCGCGGTGTTGATGCTCTACGAATACTGGTTCGGAGAGAAACGCTGGCGGCGGCTGGCGCCTTTCTTCGGCGTGTCGCTGCTGTTCGGCGTGCAGGCGCTGGTGGCGGGGCCGGAGGCGGGAACCGACTACCTGATGGGCGTGTCACCCGAGGCGCAGCGCACCACCCTGGCGTTCTACTCCTCCCAGGTGTTTCTCGTGCCCTACCTGGGGCTGGCGGTGGCGGCGCTGCCGGTGGTGTGCCGCGACCGTCGGCTGTACTTCGGACTGGCGGCGCTGGGTTTGCTGCTGGTGCCGATGCTGCTGCTGCCGGGGCGGCTGTCGGGCGCGTATCTGTACCTCCCGCTGGCCGGCGCGGCGCTGGCGTTCGCCACCCTCGCCGGGCAGTCCACCTCAGTGCGCGCCACGGCTCTGGTGGCAGGCTTCTTCGTGCTGTGGATACCGTGGAACTACGCGCGCCTGCGGGTGAACCGGCGCGCCACGCTGGCCGCGGCGGAAGAGAGCCGCAACTACGTCGCGGCGCTGCTGCGGCATCGCGAAAGCCTCCGCCAGACCGAGGTCTTCGTCTATGACGGTGTCCCCAGGTCTCTGAACGCCTGGGGCATTCAAGGGATCGTGCAGTACCTGTTTCCGCCGCCCGCCAAAGCCTGTGCGGCGGCCGATCCGTGCGCAGGCAAGGCCTTCGAGACAAACTCCTTCGCCGTGCTCCAGTGGGATCCCGTGCGGCGGGACTTGGCGGTGCTGATTCGGGAACGCGGGACGCCGGAGGTTTCCTACTTCCAGATTCGCGACAACGCCCGGCAACCGTACTGGCAGTTGGAGGAAGGCTGGTTCTCCTGGGAGCGGAGCTTCCGCTGGATCGCGCCGTACGCCCGGGCCCGCATGCACCGGCCCGCCCAGGCCGGCGCGTTCGAAGTGGTGGTCCACGTCGGGCCGGACCAGATCCGTGACCTCGGGCGAAGCGCCCTCGCGGTGCTGATCGAGGGGCAGGTCATCGGACGGCGGGAGTTCACCGCGCCGGCAGTGCAGCCGGTCCGCTGGGATCTGCCCGCCGGCCCGCCCGGGACGGTGCGCGTGGAGTTCCGCGTCACGCCGGAGTACCGCCCTCCGCCCCACCGTCCCGCGCTAGGCATTCCTATCGCCGCGTTCGGTTTCCTGAAAGAGTGAGGTTCGAGTTGAAGATACCCAAGTTGCGCTGGATCATCGCCGGCATGCTGCTGGTGGCCACCATGATCAACTACGCCGACCGGCTGGCGCTGGCGGTGGTTTCGGTGGACGTGCGGCGGGAATTCTCGCTCAACGAGCAGGACTACGCGCTGATCGTGACGCTGTTCATGCTGGCCTATGCGGTGATGTACGCGGGCTCGGGCTATGTGGTGGACCGGCTGGGGACGCGGCGGGGCTTCGCGGTGTTCATCGGGAGCTGGTCGGTGGCGCAGATGCTGCACGGGTGGACGCGGGGCAAGTGGTCGCTGGCCGGATGCCGCGTGCTGCTGGGCCTGAGCGAGCCGGGCAACTGGCCGGCGGCGGCGAAGGCCATCGCGGAATGGTTCCCGCCGGCGCAGCGCGCCCTGGGGGTGGGCATCTTCAACGCGGGGTCATCGTTAGGCTCGGCTTTGGCCCAGCCGGTGGTGGCCTTTCTCACGCTGTACTTCGGCTGGCGTCTGGCGTTCGTATCGACCGGCGGTGTGGGGCTGGTCTGGCTGTTGCTGTGGCTGCTCATCTACCAGCCGCCGCATCGCAACCGCTGGCTGCGCGCCTCCGAGTACGCCGAGATCAAGGATCTGGTGCGCCCGCCGGAGGAAACGCTGCCGGCGCGGCGCGGCACGCTGGACTGGCGCAAGATCGTCCAGATGCGCGGCTGTTATTCGCTAATCATAGCGCGCTTCTTCACCGACCCGGTGATTTACTTCGTGATCTTCTGGCTGCCGGAGTACCTGCGCCGGGAGCGCGGGTTCGACCTGGCCATGGTGGGCAAGTACGCCTGGGTGCCGTACATCTTCGGCGATATCGGCTACATCCTGGGCGGGTGGCTTTCGGGCCACCTGATGCGGCGGGGCTGGGCGCTGCCCCGGGCGCGCAAGTTCGCCATGCTGCTGGGTGCGCTGTGCCTGCCCGCGGCCTGCTTCGCGCCGCTGGTGCCCGCGGCCTGGATGGCCATCGCCGCCACCTCCATGGTGGTGTTCGGACACGCCATCTGGGTGGCCAACTTGCAGGCGCTGCCGCTGGACCTGTTCCGCGGGCCGGAGGTGGCTACGGCCACGGGGTTTACCGGAATGGGAGGGGCCGTCGGCGGGGCGCTGGCCAGCCTGGGCACCGGCTGGGTGGTGGCGCACTTTTCTTACACGCCTATTTTCCTGGTGGCAGGGCTGATGCACCCGCTGTCCATCGTGCTGCTGTACCGGCTGCTGCCGGACCGGCACTTCAAGTAGGCGCCTGCCGGGCTCGGCTTTGTGGCGCGGCGGGAGTGTGGAGACACTTCGGCGTTGGAAAGGGAGTGAAATCGTCTCACCGCCGGGCTGACCGGGGGCCTGGCCCGCAGCCCGGCGGGGTGTGATCGCGTTTCGCCACGCTTCGCCGCCGGAACGAGGGAAGTACGCCGCTGTGCCCGGAGGCTGTATCCGGGTCCTGGCAACGCTTTGACCTTTTCATCCGACTGGCGCGGCGTTGACGCCGTTCTCGAACCGATTCGAGATCCCATTGACGGCCGTTCTTCCCGGAACGACCTGAGATTCACCATAGAAGACGATGGGGTGCGCACCCTGTCTCTGTCGTCATGGTAGCAGGCCCCGGCAACCGGTCCAGCAACCATTCCGCGCGGCGGTGTTGCAGGCGTTGGAGATATTTTTTCGGAATTTTGTGACCGCTAGACCCGGTACTTGTCCACCGCTGGCTGGTCGAGGGTGACGCCGATTCCGGGTTTCTGCGGCACCGTGTAGCGCCCGCGGTCCATCACGAAGGGTTCGATCACTACGTCGTCCTCGGCCACATGGGTCAGGCTGATGGTGAACTCGACGTTGGGCAGCGCGGCGGCCATATGCGCCTGGAATACCTGAGAGAGGCCGGTGTTCAGGCCGTTCTCGACCCACAGCGTCTGGCCGGTCAGCTCGCACAGCGCCGACTTCTCCGTCAGCGCCGGCCCCCAGCGAAAGTCCTCGACCACGAAGGAATCGCACAGGGACTCGAGCATGAAGCTGCGCACATCGACCGCTTCCCAGTGCACCGCCAGCCGCAGCTTCAAGTGCTTGCGGATCTCGCGGTGCCCCGGCAGGTCTTCGTGGGCGATGGGCTGCTCGAAGGCCTTCACCTGGTGGAAGCGCTGGAGCGCCTCGGCCACGGCCAGCGCTTTGCCGGGGGAGCCGAACGAGCCGTTGGCGTCCACCAGGATGCGGTAGTCGTGCGGCGCCACCTCCGCCATGGCGGCCACCTGAGCCACGGTGTCCTCGTAAGGCCGGGCCTTGATCTTGTGCACGGTGTAGCCCTGTTCGATCGCCCGCCGGGTTTCGGCCTTCATCAAGTCGGGCCGCAGGCTGTGGCTCCACCAGATCTGCTGGATGGTGCGGCGCGGCTGTGAGGAGAACAGCCGGCAGACCGGCACGCCGGCGGCCTGCGCCGCCAGATCGTAAACCGCCATCATGACGCCGTTGCCGCGCGAGGCGTCGTGCAGCAGGCTCCACACGGTGCGACCGGACAGACCGGCGAGCTGCTCGCGCGGGTCCGTGGTGGCCTCGCCCAGACCCACCAGGCCGGCGTCGGTGTGGATCCGGACGATCCAGGGCGAGTAGTAAGAACGGTCCACGTTCTCGCGCCGGTAGTTGGCGACCATGTTCTCGCGCACCCGCTCGGCGTAGGGTATGCGCAGGCCGATGGCCTCGGCCCGGGTGATCTTGGGCGTGGCGCTCACGACCGTGCTCCTTTCCCCGCGCGGTACTTGTCGAGGGCGTTGTCGTCCAGGGTGGCGCCGAGTCCCGGCGTTCGCGGCACTTCATAGAAGCCGTCGCGGACCGTGAAAGGCTCCCGCATAAGGTCGTCCTCGGCGATGTGGGCGCAGTTGATGGTGTACTCGATGCCCGGCAAGGCGGCGGCCTGCTGCGCCTGGAAGACCTGCCCGATGCCGGTCCAGCAGTTGCTTTCAGTCCACAGAGGCATGCGGTGGAACTCGGCCATCGCGTTGAGGCGGACCATGGTGCGGCCCAGGCGGCCGGCTACCACATAGGAGTCCACCAGGCCTTCACGAATCGCGGTCATGGGGTCCAGCACGCCGTAGTGCTCCGCCAGCCGCAGGGGCAGCTTGCCCTTCAGTTGCCGGTAGCCTTCCGTGTGGCGCAGCGGGGACTCGATGGCGAAGTAGTTGGGGATCTCGCCCAGTCCCAGGGCGATCTGGAGCGTGCGGCCCACCGAGCCCCAGAAGCCGTTGGCATCCGCCCAGACGCGGTAGTCCCGCGGCACAGCCCCGGAGATGGCGGACCCCTGCTCGACCGCATCCTCCCAGGGGCGAGCCTTCACCTTGTGGATGCGGAAGCCCAGGCTGGCGCCAAGCTTGGCCTCGGCGGCCATCAGGTCCGGCGGGTAGCAGTGGCTCCAGAAGGCCGGCTGTATGCGCGGCTGCGGGCTGCCGCCAAACAAGCGGCACATGGGAACCCCGGTGGCCTGGCCGAGGAGATCGTAGATCGCGACCAGCACCCCGCCGAGGGTGTCGTCCAGCACGAACTCCCAAGGGGAGCGGCCCACGGTGCGCCGGGCCGCCGCTTCGCTGGAGCTGTCGCCCACACCTACCAGGCCCGCATCGGTGTACAGGCGGACCATGGTCTGCGCGAGGTGCGGCTCCTCGCGACCCGCCCGGCGCCAGTTCAGAATCAGGGAATCACGCACACGCGCGGCCCAGGGAACGCGCACCGGAATCACTTCGTAGCGGCTGATCCGCAGGGAGGCGGCCTCGGCGGGCGCGGCCGCGGCGGCAGACAGGAGTGGTTGGACGGCGGAGGTTGTGCTCAGGCTGGTCAGGAACCTCAGCACCGAGCGCCGGTTGGGTTTCTTCATCGACGGTCCCCCTTTTTCGGAAACTGGCACAGCGCGGTGTAGGCGCATCCAGACGGCGAGCTGAAGCTCGCCGCGGCACGCTGAAGCGTGCGCCACGGTGAGTAGCACAGAGTGCTCATGGCTCGACGATACCGCTTTCCGCCGTCCCGGGCAAGGTACGATCGGAGCAGGAGGTTCGGGAAATGGTGCTCTTTCGAAAGAGGTTGTTCGACCTACTGCCGCTATTCGGGCTGGCGGTGGTCGCGCTGGCGGTAGCCAGCCAGTCCCGCACGGGCACGAGCTACTACGTGGACAGCTCGACGGGCAGCGATGACAACGATGGACTGTCAGAGAAGCAGGCCTGGAAGAGCCTGGACAAGGTCAACAGCGTGCGCTTCGGTCCCGGAGACCGGATCTTGTTCCGGGCGGGCACCCGCTACACGGGGCAACTCCGGCCCCAAGGCTCGGGAAACGAAGGCAAGCCAATCGTCATCGAGACCTACGGAAGAGGGGCCAAGCCGCTGATCGCGGCGGAAGGCAAGCACGGTGAGGCGCTGCTGCTCACGAACCAGGACTACTGGGAGGTTAACAACCTCGCGCTGACGAACACCGGTCCGCGGCGGGAGGAGTTTCGGTACGGCGCCCGCGTGAGATCGTGGGACTACGGGACCATGCGTCACATTCACCTTAAGAACCTGTTCGTGCATGACGTGAATGGCTCGCTGGTGAAGCGCGACCCGGGCGAAGGGCATGGCATCACCTGGGAGAATGGCGGCGGCAAGGTCCGGAGCCGTTTCGACGAGCTGCTGATAGAAGGCTGCCACCTTCAGCGAACGGACCGCAACGGGATCTGCGGTTACGCCGCGTACCGGGGCAATCAGGCCAAGGAGCTGCCCAGCCTGAACGTGGTGATTCGCAGGAACCTGCTGGAGGACATTGGCGGCGACGCCATCAAGGTGTGGGGCTGCGACGGCGCCCTGGTGGAATACAACGTGGTGAGCGGGGCGAGGCAGCGGTGCGATGACTACGCCGCGGGCATCTGGCCGTGGGCTTCCGACAACACCGTGATTCAGTTCAACGAGGTCAGCGGGGTGAAAGGGGCGAAAGACGGCCAGGCCTTCGATTCCGACGGCTTCTGCACGAATACGACGTTCCAGTACAACTACTCGCACGACAACGACGGGGGGTTCATGCTGATCTGCTGTAGCCAGAGCAACGGGACCGTCGTGCGCTACAACATCAGCCAGAACGACCGTACGCGGCTGTTCCACATGGCCGGCCCCATACGGAACATCGAGGTCTACAACAACGTGTTCTACGTGGGCCAGGGCATCGACCTCCACCTGTTCCTGTGGACCGGCGGCGGCGAAGGCTGGCCCCAGGACGCCTGGATCCGCAACAACATCTTCTACGTCGAGGGCGTGGGGCGAAACAGCAGCGCGGAACGGAGGAGTCCGGCCAACGACGGCACGCACATCAGTGAAGCGGGCTTCGGCCGGAGCGGCAAGGTGGTCTTCGAGCGGAATGTTCTGCACGGCAACTTCACAGACATACCGGCGGAGTGGCGCGCGATGCTCCAGGATCCGATGCTGGTGCAGCCCGGCCGCGGCCAAGGCGGATTCGATGGGCTGCACGGTTACAAGCTGCGCGCGGCGTCGCCTTGCATCGGGGCCGGCGTCGAGGTGAAGAACCACGGCGGGCGCGACTTCTGGGGCGACCCCGTGCCCCAAGGAAGGAACCCCTCGATCGGCGCGCACGAGCGGCGCTGAGGGGGCTCAGTATTCAACGCCGATGAGGAACAGGCCGTTGGGGGCGGCGGTGGGGCCGGCGCGGGCCTTGGGGCCGGGAGTCAGCAGGGCGCGGACGCCAGCTTCGTCGAGATTCCCCTTCCCTACCTCGAAGAGCGTGCCCACGATGTTGCGCACCATATGCTTGAGGAAACCGCTGCCGCGCACGCGGTAGATGAGGCGGTCGCCGGAGGACTCGGCGCGGGAG
>Ga0194125_10007672_pt1 | contig 15505 bp, 17 predicted proteins | sample TA2KigC250mmetaG_FD_148626 | JGI IMG/M metagenome (GOLD analysis project Ga0194125, IMG submission 148626) | Freshwater microbial communities from Lake Tanganyika, Tanzania - TA2015034 Kigoma Deep Cast 250m | ecosystem: Environmental > Aquatic > Freshwater > Lake | place: Tanzania: Lake... | reverse complement strand
TGACATGGTCAATTCTTGTCCCTTATGGTATCCTTTCTCCATCGGTATATCCTCCTTTGTTTTTATTTGGCTTTCCTATAGGGTAGGATATGCCGATTCCTTTTTCCACCACATTCGGGACACTAGCCACGACTTCTTGCTTATCTAAGTGAACCCACCCAACAAGAGTCGCAACTTTTTCAGAAGCTTCCTTTTCACTTTCAGATTTATCGAACCTGTGTTGCAACTCCTGAGTTTTTGTGATGAACTCCCTCTCGGGAATAAGCCTGTAAACGAAGTTCTCCTCATCAATGACTTGAATAACTATTTCGTCACCACTTTTAATACCACTTTCCTTGAACCAATCGGCCACACCACCAATTCTACATTCTCGAGTACTGCTATCGTAGGAAGAAAAAACCTTTGGCTGTAAATCAGACGAATCGCCAAAATAGACATGAACGACGCCACTCTGCTTAGGAAAGCATTTTGTCAGAGCTACAGGGATGGCAATTAGCCCTTTACTAATGCGGCTTGGTGTCATCCTAATTGTCATGTAGCTATAATTAATCTTGCTCCTAGTTCGAACCAATTGTGTTGACTCTTGCATATCTCCAACCCCCACAGTCAGTTTTTATTCTATTTATGTCCTTTCCCAAAGCCAAAGTCTAAGCCTGTACCGACCACATGCTCACAATTTGGGCATATTACATTTTGATCTGGATCAGTAATGAGGCTATGTTTTGCGGAACATTCCCTGTAGCCCAGCCCGTCCCAAGACCATTCCTCTGTCATTAGGGCCGTAAACCAAATGGCATCTAAGACTTCTCCACAATTCTTACAACGTTTTCTTCTACACTTTTTCTGACTAACCATCTTCTACACCTCCTTCATCACGAATGGAACCTATTGAACTTCAACTCCACCCATCCTTCAACTCTCCAATTCTGCAAGTTGAAACAGATAAGGCAAACGCCTCTCAATCTTCTCCACAAGTTTTTCATCCTCAAATATTTCTATCAAACGGCTGGACATTCCTTATTCACCCATTTTTCATAAGCGAAAGGAGTATAGGATTCTCAGCATAAAGAAGTTTTTTGCGAAGCAAAAATTTGGGTGAGCATAGCGAATCACAAACACCGTGTTAAGTGAAGTTGGTATCATTTTTCAGATTTCTATCCCATTTATAGTTGCTGCCTTATAAAAAGCCAGAAGTTCTGCAATATTCCGCACAATAATCAGTGGTGAAGCAAACATTCCTCCAAAATTTCTTACCCAAGCTCGTTCTGTTACTTTTCCTTTAGGTGTTTCACATGATACCTCATAACCATACCGTTTTATATCTTTCCATGCTTTTAGCTTTCTCTCATGCCCCTCAATATCAAAAATACCTTTTATTTCTGGTAATTCGGGCTCTGATAAAGGTTTAGAACTAGACCCCGATATAATTCCTTTATTAAGTAAGATACGTTCTATTTCCGCCGCTTTTTTAGAGATTGGATTCCATTTCAATTCTACTTCTACCTCCGCAGATATTACTAAATCCTGAATATATTCGTAACGCTCGTCCTCACTCATAGAACTTAAAGTCTCTCTTGAATCCTCTAAATATTCATTCATTTTATCTCGAAATTTCATATTTGCGATTGTCTCTCCAATAATACCATCGATAATTGCTAAATGTATTTTTTCCGATAGATGCACTTTCTCATCGTATGAAATTATATAAAATGGGAAGTGATGTTCCACTGCAATTTTCAGTTTCAATTCTAATTTCTTTTTTCTAAGCCGATCTTCCACAATTTGAATATATTCACCACCCCTATTATATCCGTGACTCCATCCATCAAATTCAATACACATAAGCGCTTTGTCCTCTTTGTCACATATAGTGCAGTCAATGTTTGTTTTCAACAGGAAATCTCTCTCATTCTGACTGATGTTTAATGTTCAAATATCAAAAATTTTGGTAAATGGTAATTGAGCATGCATATTAAAGCTATCTTTCCATATTGAATCTACATGTCCAAAAAGCTCTTTTTCGTGAAAACCATCAAATATGCATTCTTTTAAACTCATGGTTTCCTCTTTCCTATGTTATGCCAATTTCACTTAACATCGCAATAAACGAACTCCGAGTTTATATAATCCGACTTAATCCTGTTTCATACCTTTAGTCTCTAACCTCCTCGGGGCTGGTGATTCGGCCCAGAACGGCGCTGGCGGCGGCTATTGTTGGGTTGACCAGATAGACTTCAGACTGGGGGCTGCCCATTCTGCCGACAAAGTTGCGGTTGGTCGTTGACACACAGCGCTCGCCTGCCGCCAGAACTCCCATATAGCCGCCAAGACACGGGCCGCAGGTAGGCGTGCTAACTACCCCACCAGCTTTGATAAAAGTCTCAATCAAGCCTTCACGCAAGGCATCGAGATAGATTTGCTGAGTGCCGGGAATGATAATGCACCGCACTTCAGGACTGACCTGCCTGCCTCTGAGTATCCGGGCAGCTAGCCTGAGGTCATCGAGACGCCCGTTGGTGCAACTACCGATGACCACCTGGTCAATTTTTATGTTCCCTACCTGGCTTATAGGCTTCACATTGGAAGGCAAATGAGGCATGGCTACCTGTGGCTCTATTTTGGACACATCGTACTCAATCGTCCTGGTGTATTCAGCATCTTCGTCAGGTTGATAGACCTGGTAAGAACGTTTTGCCCTGGCTTTGACATATTTCTTTGTCTCACCGTCCACCCTGAAGATGCCAGCTTTAGCCCCAGCTTCAATCGCCATGTTCGCCATGGTGAAACGCCCATCCATATGCAGGGCGTCAATTGCTTCGCCGGTAAACTCCATAACCGAATAAAGGGCACCATCAACGCCGATATCGCCGATGGTATAAAGGATAAGGTCTTTGCCTCCAACCCATTTTCCCAGCTTTCCTCGGTAAACAAACTTGATGGTCGGTGGCACCTTCATCCATATCTCGCCGGTGGCCATAGCCACAGCAATATCAGTTGACCCCATACCGGTGGCGAAGGCACCCAAAGCTCCATAGGTGCAGGTATGAGAATCAGCTCCAACCACCACTTCTCCAGACAAGACCAGGCCTTGCTCAGGCAAAAGCACATGCTCAATGCCCATCCTGCCGACTTCAAAATAGACCAAGTCGTACTGGTGAGCAAACTCTCGTATCGTCTTGGCCTGTTCAGCAGAAAGTATGTCCTTATTGGGGCAGAAATGGTCGGGCACCATCACTATCTTTTTCGGGTCATAGACCCTGTTTACACCCAGGCGCTGGAACTCTTTTATTGCCAGAGGAGCGGTGATGTCGTTTGCCAAAACCAAATCAACCCTGACGTTTATGAATTCGCCAGGGCTGACTTTACCTTTGCCCGAATGAGCTGCCAGAATCTTCTCAGCTAAAGTCAAAATTCATCACCTCAATCTCTCAAGTCACCCTTTTACCCTAGGAATCATCAGCACAAGCACAGCGATGGCTGCAACGATGGTGGCTATTAGATACATCCCTGCACCAGCCGCCAACCCTATAGACGCTGTGGCCCATACGCTAGCTGCTGTTGTCAGGCCAGCTACATGGTCACCACGTATACCACGAAAGATAACTCCGGCACCTATAAAACCTATGCCGGTCACTACTCCAGCAGCAACTCTTGACACGTCTACCCCATCGCCGAAACCAAAAATTGAAACTACTGTAAAAAGAGCCGAGCCAAGTGAAATTAAAATATGGGTGCGCAGCCCAGCCGGTTTGTTAGCTCGCTCCCGCTGATAGCCGATGCCTGCCCCAAGGGCCGCTGCTAACAGCAGGCGTAGGACCATGTCTATTAACGTGTTCATCCAAGTCTCTATTCTTTTCGTGCTTTCTTAGCTGCCAGTAGCCGATTTAACGCATTCATATAGGCTTTGGCGCTGGCGACGATGATATCCATAGCGGCGCCACGCCCGGTATAGGTTACACCATCGCTTTCGATTCTTATCAGCACCTCACCGATAGCATCAATGCCCTCAGTCACTGATTTGACGGTGAATTCAGTGAGCTTATTAGGCACCTTAACTATTCGATTAATGGCTTTATACACGGCATCCACCGGCCCGGTACCTAAGTCAGCATCAGCCACAGCCCGCCCATCAGGACCAATGAGCCTCACCGTGGCTGTAGGAATGTTATGGTTGCCGCATGAAACTTCAACGTGGTCGAGATGATAAACCTCGGAAACAGTGCGCAATTCTTCAGCTATCACAGATTCGATATCACGGTCAGTGACTTCTCGTTTCTTATCAGCCAGTTCCTTAAAAGCTTGGAAGGCATGCTTGAATGATTCCTCATCCAGAATATAGCCGAGCTCAGCCAGCCGCTCCTTAAAAGCATGCCGACCGCTCAACTTGCCCAGGACAAGGCTGCTAGCTGGAATACCCACTGACCTTGGGTCCATAATCTCGTAGGTAATCGCCTTTTTAATCACCCCATCCTGGTGAATACCTGATTGATGGCGGAAGGCGTTGGCGCCGATAATAGCCTTGTTGGGCTGGACTGCGAATCCAGTAAGCTCGCTAACCAGCCGGCTTGTCTTATAAATCTGGGTGGTGTCAATGTTTGTGGTCAGGTGGAAAAAGTCACTTCTGGTTTTAAGCGCCATGACAAGCTCTTCTAAGGAGGCATTACCAGCCCGCTCACCTATGCCGTTGATAGTGCACTCAACCTGCCTGGCGCCCCTTCGTATCGCCTCAAGGCTATTAGCTACTGCCAATCCCAAATCATTATGGCAATGGACGCTAACCGCAGCCTTGTCAATATTGGGCACGTTATTAAAGATACCTTCGATTAAGTCACCAAGCTCTTGCGGGATGGCATAACCGACAGTGTCCGGGATATTTAACGTAGTCGCACCGGCCTTAATAACGGCCTCTAATATCTTATAAATGTATGCAGGTTCAGTACGGCTGGCATCCATTGGCGAAAATTCCACGTCATCCGTATATTTCTTAGCCCGAGCTACCATGTCACGAGAAATCTGCAGGATTTCTTCACGAGTTTTCTTGAGTTGATAGAGAAGGTGTATATCCGAAGCGGAAAGAAAAACATGAATACGAGGTTGTTTGGCTTTTTTTATCGCCTCCCAGGCGCTATCTACAGCCTTAGCGTTGGCGTGGGCCAGGGCACAAACGGTTGAGCCCTTGATTTCTCTGGCGATAAGCTGAACCGCTTCAAAATCGCCCGGCGAGCTTATGGGAAAGCCAGCTTCAATGGCATCAACGCCGAGCTTCTCTAGCTGTTTGGCAATCTCCAATTTGTCCCGGGCGCTCAGACTCGCCCCCGCTGCCTGCTCGCCGTCGCGTAAAGTGGTATCGAAGATAATAACCCTGTCCATGTTTCATTCCAAATTAGGCTTTTAGCCATGGCATCATTGCCCTAAGTTTCTTGCCCACGACTTCAATCTCATGTTCAGCATCCATTCGCTTTAGAGCGTTGTAGACAGGACGGCCTGCCTGGTTTTCCAGAATCCACTCCCTGGCAAAGCTACCGCTCTGGACTTCGGCGAGAATTTGCCTCATCTCATCCTTGACCAGGTCATCAATGACCCTTGGCCCCCGGGTATAATCGCCGTACTCAGCAGTATCACTGACCGAGTAACGCATATAGCTCAAGCCACCCTGGTACAAAAGGTCGACTATAAGTTTGAGCTCATGAAAGCACTCGAAATAAGCGATTTCCGGCTGGTATCCAGCTTCGACTAGCGTCTCAAACCCGGCCTTGACCAGAGAAGTAACCCCACCGCAGAGCACTGTCTGCTCGCCAAAAAGGTCGGTCTCGGTTTCTTCGGCAAAAGTGGTTTCCAACACACCGGCTTTAGCACAGCCGAGACCTCTAGCATAAGCTAAGGCAATATTCTTCGCCTTGCCTGAAGCATCCTGATGGACAGCTACAAGAGCCGGCGCTCCCGAGCCCTCAGTGTAAAGTCGGCGCAACATATGCCCCGGGCATTTAGGGGCAATCATTGTCACATCCACGTCAACAGGTGGCAGGATCTGCCCAAAGTGGATATTAAATCCATGGGCAAACATCAGCATTTTGCCTGCTGATAGCTCCTTTTCGATTGATTCACGATAAACCTTCGGCTGTAAAGTATCCGGGACAAGCATGACAATTATATCCGCTTCCTTGACGACTCCGTCAGCATCGGCCACCTTGAAGCCCGCCTTTTTGGCATTCTTCCAGCCCTCAGTGCCTTTGGCTTCAGCAACACTTACCTGACAGCCGCTATCTCTCAAGTTCTGGGCATGAGCATGTCCCTGACTACCAAAACCAATGATGCCAATCATCTTGCCCTTAAGTACGTCTAACTTAGCGTCCTTCTCATAATAGATTTTAGCCATGATGCCTCCTTAAAAAGTTTTTCTATCTGCCCTGCCGCGGATTTGATTATTTCTGTATCATCACCAGTCTGGTGGGCTTTCGGCTTCTGAGGGCGGTGCTTTCGGTGGTTGCTTTACTGCCTTCACCTCCCTCGGCTCTTCAACCTGCAACGGACCAGCACCACCCCGAGTTAAAGCGATACGACCAGCCCTAGCTATCTCCCTGATACCAAAGCCACGGAGGAGGTCTAACAAAGAATTGACCTTGTCTTCATCTCCGGTGACTTCCACCATCAGTGAATCAGAGGAAACATCCACTATATTAGCCCTAAAAATGTCCACGATCTGGATGATTTCGTTCCGAGTAGAAGCAGTCGCTTTGACCTTGACCAAGGCCAGCTCCCGAGCCACTTTGTCATCACTAGTTATATCAACTATCTTAACTACGTCTATAACTTTGTCCAGCTGTTTCCTGACCTGTTCCACTTTGGCATCATCACCTTCCACGATGATAGTCATTCGAGACAGATTTGGCTGCTCAGTATGCCCAACGGCGATACTCTCGATGTTAAAGTTACGCCGTCGGAAAAGGCTAGACACCCGATTAAGCACTCCGGGTCTATCTTCCACCAAAGCAACTAAAGTGTGTTTCGTTGTAGCCAATGACCCAGTCCTCCTCTTATTTTACTTCTGAACTTACGAGCTTTAAGGCTTCACCTTTTCTGGCTTTGGCATTTCAATAGCCTGAACCAGAGCTGCTCCTGGTGGGACTATGGGAAAAACATTTTCCTCAGGCTCAACAACAAAGTCGATTAAGAACGGGCCTTCATGTTCCATCGCTTTTTCTATAGCCGAGACCACCAGTTTTTTATCCGTCACTCGCAATGCCGGGATGCAATAAGCTTCGGCAATCTTAATAAAATCTGGGCCAGAGAGTAGCGTGTGAACATAGCGGCGCTCATAGAACAGTTGTTGCCATTGCCTTACCATCCCTAGACAACCATTGTTGATGATAGCTATCTTGACGGCGATGTTTTCCTGGGCTATCGTGGCTAATTCCTGTATGGTCATCTGAAAGCCACCATCACCAGCAATGCACCAAACCGTCTCATCAGGTCGCCCAACCTTAGCACCGATAGCCCCGGGAAGCTCAAAGCCCATAGTGCCTAAACCACCTGAGGAAATTAAGCTGTTCGGTTTATCATAGAAGAAGAACTGAGCCGACCACATCTGATTTTGACCAACACCTGTGACTACAATGGCATCACCTTGAGTAACCTCGTAAATCTGGCGAATAACGTACTGAGGTAAAAGAGCTTCGCTCTCCCTTATTAGCAACGCCGGATGTTCATCCCGCCACTTATCCACCTGATTAAACCAGTCCAGATGTTCACGCGGCACGATTTGTTGATTCAGCGCCTCAAGGACATTCTTAACATCACCAACAATTGGCACATCAACTCGCACGTTCTTACCTATCTCAGCAGGGTCAATATCTATGTGAACAATGCGAGCCTGCGGTGCAAAAGAGCTGACCACCCCAGTAGCCCGGTCATCAAACCTCATCCCAATAGCCACAATGACATCAGCGTTGTGAACCGCCCTGTTGGCATAGGCCATGCCATGCATCCCTAACCACCCAAAGCTTAATACATGAGTCTCAGGAAAACAGCCAATGCCCAAGAGAGTCGTAATCACCGGTATCTGTGCCTTCTCTGCCAGCTCCCTGAGTTCAGCAAAAGCCTTTGAGATTATCACTCCTCTACCAGCAATAATGATGGGACGCTCAGCGGCATTTATCGTTTCAGCTGCTCTTTTAATCTGCGTTGGGTGTCCAAAGAGCGTCGGCTTATAGCCTGGTAGATTAACTTTGTCCGGATAAACAAATTCTGCCTCCTGCTGGAAAACATCACGTGGTATATCAATGAGAACCGGACCTGGCCTGCCAGTCTGGGCAATATAAAAGGCCTCTTTAACCACCTTAGCCAGGTCTTTAGCATCGAGCACAAGATAGTTGTGCTTGGTAATGGGAAGAGTGATGCCGGTGATATCTATCTCCTGGAAAGCATCCTTACCGATGAAAGGCCTGGCTACCTGACCGGTAATAGCCACCACAGGAGACGAATCCAAGCAAGCGTTGGCAATCCCAGTTACCAAATTAGTGGCTCCTGGCCCTGAGGTTGCCAGACATACTCCTGCTTTCCCCGTAGCTCGAGCATAGCCATCAGCTGCATGAGCCGCACCTTGCTCGTGACGAACTAGAATATGCCTAATTTTTGGATATTGAGGCAAAGTATCATACAACGGCAACACAGCTCCACCGGGAAAGCCAAAAATGACTTCAACACCTTCCCTACATAGACTCTCACATAAAATCTGGGCACCCGTCTTTTTCATAAATGTCTCCTATTTAGCAAATACTGCCCCTGTGCTGGCTGAGCCAACGCTTTCAATATACCTTCTCAGATAACCTGTCTCTATCCTGGATTTGTACTCAGGCAGCCCGGACAGCCGTTTCTTTATCTCTGCGTCGCTCACCTTCAACTCCAGCTTACATTCTGGAATATTTATGCTTATGATATCACCATTCTTTACCGCGGCTATAGGCCCACGGCTGGCTGCCTCAGGCGCTACATGCCCTATGGCAGCTCCTTTGGTACCACCCGAAAATCTCCCGTCAGTTATCAGGGCCACGTCTTTATCCAAACCCATGCCGCTCAAGAGAGAGGTCGGCGTCAACATCTCTCGCATCCCCGGCCCACCTTTAGGACCTTCATAACGAATGACTATGACATCACCCTTCTTAATCTCACCCTTCATTATCCCCCTGGTCGCTTCCTCCTCATTCTCGAAGACTCTAGCCGGGCCATCATGTGCCATCATCTTGGGATCAACAGCGCCGCTCTTGACCACAGCCCCCTCAGGCGCTAGGTTTCCGAAGAGGATCACCAGACCACCAGTCTTCGAATACGGCTTGGCCACCGACCGGATGACCTCACGGTTTCTAACCTTACCTGCCTTTATGATGCTTGACAGGGGTGCTAATGCCACTGTCTTACACCTTCCATTCAGGAAGTCCGCTATCTCATGCATGACCGCGGGAATTCCACCCGCCAAATCCAGATCCTCGATATGAACTTCGCTGGCCGGGCTCAGCTTACAGATGTGCGGAACGCGCTGGCTTATCTCATTAATCAGTGACAGCGGGAAATCGATACCCGCTTCATGGGCCACCGCAATAAGATGCAAAACGGAATTGGTGCTGCCACCGAGCGCCATATCCACAGCAAAAGCATTGGTAATGGAATCCTTGGTAATAACATTCCTGGGCAACAGGTTCTTTTCAAATATAGGCATAATCTGCTTTCCTGCTTCCATGGCTAATACCATTCTCCTAGAATCCACGGCCGGTATAGTGCCATTGCCCGGTAAGGCCATCCCTAGCGCCTCGGTTAAGCAGTTCATCGTGTTGGCTGTATACATGCCAGAGCAGCTCCCGCAGCCGGGGCAGGCGACAATCTCAATTTCCTCAAGCTCAGCCTCGGTCATCTTGCCACGGGCAACGCTACCCACCGCACTAAACACGGAGATGAGATCCACAGTTCGGCTTTGGTCACCCTGATTCATGTGCCCTGCCAGCATTGGCCCGCCGCTGATAAAGATAGACGGAATATTCAATCTCGCCGCAGCCATAAGCATGCCGGGCACAACTTTGTCACAGTTCGGTATGAAGACAAGCGCATCAAATTGATGTGCCTCGACCATGATCTCTACGGAGTCGGCAATCAACTCCCGGCTGGGCAGGCTGTACTTCATCCCGGGATGGTTCATCGCTATGCCGTCGCACACGCCGATGGTGTTGAACTCAAAAGGCACGCCACCCTCGCTGCGAATCCCCGCCTTCACTGCCTCGGCGATACTGCGCAGATGAATATGGCCGGGCACGACCTCGTTAAAACTGTTGACTACACCAACAAAAGGCTTGGAAAAGTCGTCCCGACAAACGCCAACAGCCCGAAGCAAGGCCCGATGTGGTGCCCGCTCAATGCCTTTCTTCACACCATCGCTACGCATTGTCTTCAAAAAACGCCTCCCTGGCTAGAATAGCGCTCAGTTTGGGAAATTCAGGTTATTGCAGTAAACTAGCATAGCAGCTAGCTATTGTCAAGCTAGGCCGCTTCCAGGTTACGTATCTTCTCCAGACGCCGTAAATGCCTGCCACCTTCAAAGGTGGAAGAGAGATAAACTTTCACAATATCGAGGGCTAAACCTTGCTCAAGTGTATCTTCACCTAAACACAGTACATTGGCATCATTATGCTGACGAGCCCGCTGAGCACTGAAAGCATTGCAACATAAAGCTGCCCTTATGCCCTTCACTTTATTGGCAGCAATGCTCATGCCTATGCCGCTGCTGCAAATCAAAATCCCGTGGTCGAACTTCCCTGAAGCTACTGCCTCAGCCACCTCTTTAGCAATATCGGGGTAGTCCACAGGGTCAGTACTGTGGCAGCCAAAGTCCTGATACTCATGTCCCAACTCGGTGAGAAGACCCATGATGGCTTCCTTGAGCCTTAAACCACGATGGTCGCACCCCAAAGCTATGCGCACTTGCTCACCCCTTTAGCATATTCCTGACATGCTCTCTTAATCTCGCCCTCAGATATAATGCCCGCTCGCAAAATCACAGGTGTCTCCACGGTAACATCAACAATGGTTGACTCTATCCCGCCAGGACATCTGCCTGCGTCAATAATCAAATCAACTTGTTTACCCAGTTGCTGCTCCGCCTCTTCAGCCGTAACTGGACTAGGTTTATCGCTAATGTTAGCGCTGGTTCCAATAATAGGCGACCCTAACCCACGAATGATAGCCAAAGGCACAGCATGGCTGGGAATTCGTATTGCTACCTTATCGCTGCCGGCAGTGACAATAGCAGGGAGCGAAGCTGCTTTAGGTAAAACCAAGGTCAGCCCACCAGGCCAAAAGCGTCTCATCAAAAACTGAGCAACCCCTGGAACTGGAGCAACTACAACATCTAGTTGTGATACATCAGCCAGAAGAACTGGTAAAGGTAGATGATGCGGCCGTTGCTTCACCTTATAAATCCTCTCCACAGCTTCGCTATTAAGAGCACTACAACCCAGGCCATAGACTGTATCCGTAGGATAGACCACAACACCACCAGATTTGAGGATTTCGATAGCTCTATCAACCTGTAAGGTTATTTGTCTTGACAGATTACTCACTTTTGTACTTATCTTGCGCTACAGGAGATTACTGCGTGCCAAAATTCTTGACCAGGAATGCCTCAATCACTGGCCCGACGCCCGGATACTCCCACATATATTCATGTCCCGGTGCTCTTAGTCCGAAGCCATATTTGGACGGTCCAAAAATAAGAACCGCCCTGGTTATCACCCAGTCAAAGGGCGTAAAAGAGGGGACATGGTTCATTATAAATAACCTCGCCCAGTTAGTTTTGAATAATGCCACCAGGTCTCTCTCAGTAACGGCATCGGCCCCAATTCCATTACTATCTATCACCAGTGATTGACCAACTTGCAGTCCTCGATACCAGAAAGGACGACCAACCTGAATTGAATACACTTCAGGATTATCTTCCAGATAGCTGGCTACCTCGCTAGCAAAAGCGGCACCACTACTCTGACCAATTATCATTATCTTAAGACCGGCAACCTGTTGAGTTAGAAAATCAATTTTGGTAGCTAATTCTTTTGCCTTCGAGGGATAATGTGTCAGGTGTTCCTTAAACTCGTAAAGATATTCCACCAAGCTACTACCAGTGCGTATATCTTCAATCCTGTAATATTTGTATCCCATCTTAGTTAGACTAGTTTCGATACCGGCCAGACAGCTTCGCCCCTGATAATCAGAGGACAATGGTTCCTTTCCCCAACCACCTGGGTTACAGAAAATAGCAAGGTCGCTGTCCTTAACTTCTGCGTAAAGAGCAAGCAACTCGGTAACAAACTGTTCCTGTGCATCTCTGCTGGCCCCAACCACCTCTCTAGCCAACTGCCAGGCTTGTTGCTCAACAGTACTCATAGATTCCAAGCTAAGTTTTGACGAGTTTGTCCCCCTGCTATGACCACCAACGGCATAAATTACCAGCCCAAGAAGGCAAGCGGCCAGAAACACAGCCAGCATGCCTTTACAAAGCACAAGAAAACGTCTGCTGGTCTTCATCAATTAACCCTCAGGTTACATATATTTTAACACCTTTACAATGAAGATGCCTAGCCAGACAAGATATGAAACCGTAGTATGCCATGCCAGGCTATGATATACTTTACTTAAGGCAGATGAATGGCAAAAAAAGACAGCCATCGTATAGCTACCACCGATGATATTGAAGTTTCGACTTACCTTGAAATCGCTAGAGAGCTTCAAGGCGAGCAACTTACATCCAAGGTAGAGACTATATCGCTTGGTGCACGGGAAGCGATAGCCGTTATTGATTTTGGCTCTCAATATAGTCACCTGATTGCCCGGCGAGTCCGGGAATGCCATGTCTACTGCGAACTAATTCCCTTTGATGAACCCTGGGAAAAGATAGCCTCCCTCCAACCTAAAGGTCTCATCCTTTCAGGAGGACCAGCCAGCGTATATCAGCCGGGAGTTCCTTTAGCTCCATCCCAGCTTTATGCCAGTCATCTACCAATCCTGGGCATCTGTTATGGGATGCAAGCTATAGCCCACCAGCTAGGAGGACAGGTAGCTCCGGCAGATAAGCATGAATACGGTCAGGCTATCTTACATATAAGCGATAAAGACTCACCGCTCTTCGCTGGCTTGCCTGCTTCACTGCCAGTATGGATGAGCCATGGCGACCAGATAGTAGAAATGCCGCCCGGTTTCAAAGCGCTGGCTTACACTGAGAACTCCTCTACCGCGGTTATAGGTAATGGTACAAACATCTTTGGGCTACAATTCCACCCTGAAGTAGTCCACACTCCGGACGGGAAGGCCATAATTCAAAACTTTCTCTACCGGGTATGCGGCTGTCATGGCACCTGGACGCCAGCAAACTTCATCAGCGAGAGCATAAGCACAATTAAAAAACAGGTAAAAGATGGCAAAGTCATCTGTGCCCTCTCCGGCGGCGTTGATTCGGCAGTCACAGCTACGCTTATCCACCAGGCTGTCGGCAATCAATTAACCTGCATCTTTGTCAATAACGGGCTACTGCGCCGAGAGGAGGCTGAACGGGCCCTAAACACTTTTCGGAACAACCTGAAAATGAATGTGGTCTATGTGGACGCTTCTAGGAGGTTTCTCAGGCGACTGAAAGGAGTCACCGACCCCGAGGTCAAGCGGCGTCGTATCGGCGAGGAGTTCATTAAGATATTTGAATACAAAGCAGGCAAACTGGGCAAGATCGATTTCCTGGCTCAGGGCACTCTTTATCCCGACGTAATCGAAAGCACTTCTAAGGAGACTAAAGCTGCTGCCAGAATAAAGACCCATCACAACGTCGGTGGCTTACCTACCAAAATGTCGCTCACTCTAATTGAGCCGTTACGCTACCTGTTTAAAGACGAGGTTCGTGAGGTCGGCTTGGCTCTGGGCTTACCCGAGGATATGATATGGCGCCAGCCTTTCCCCGGACCAGGACTGGCCATCCGCATCATTGGAGAAGTAACCAGAGAGCGCCTGGAGATACTTCGGGCTGCCGACTGGATAGTAATGAATGAGATCAAAAAGGCAAACCTCTATCGCCAGCTATGGCAAAGCTTTGCCGTCCTCACTGATGTCAGAAGTGTCGGTGTTATGGGGGATTACCGGACTTACGGCTACCTGGTAGCTGTACGCGCCGTTACCAGCCAGGACGCTATGACCGCCGATTGGGCTCGCCTACCTTACGACCTCCTGGCTCGCATCTCCAGCCGCATCGTCAACGAAGTACCCGGCGTCAACCGCGTGGTCTACGATGTCACCAGCAAACCACCATCCACCATAGAGTGGGAATGAATAATAGCCCCCGTTATGTTTAGATGGCTGATAGCCCTTGTCACCTTCCCTGGCATCATACTTCACGAGTGGGCTCATAAGTTTTTCTGCGACCGTACCAAGGTGCCTGTTTACAAAACATGCTATTTCAGGCTGGGTAACCCCGCAGGATATGTTATCCACGGTCCGGTAGACAACTATGGGAAAGCCTTTCTCATAGCCACCGCTCCCTTCTTGGTCAACACAGCCGTCGCTGTAATCTTATTCTTCATCGCTGTAATCATCCCTCTCGGCTTAATCACCTACCTGCTCTACTGGCTGGGCATATCCATAGCTATGCACTCCTTTCCCAGTAGTGAAGATGCCGACAATTTATGGCACTATTCAAAAAGAGCTTTGCGGCGTAATCCCTTAGCGCTATTCGGGTTTCCGGTTGTCGGCCTGATAAAGCTGGCGGGAATACTCAGTGCCATCTGGTTTGACCTGCTTTACGCAGTCGCCCTCCTTATCCTGGCTGCCTTGTTAGCTAAGGGCGACACCTTTTTGTTCTAAGCCAAAGGCTAAGAGTGAGAATGTTTAGTGACAATCTATACTAACAACACAAGGTAAAGACATTTTGCCAGGGTAGATTGGAGCATCAGCTCCAATTGTGCCTAGAGCGGATGCTCTAGGCATACCCCTTATGCCGTTGTTACTTTAACATGTAGCCACGACCCTTTAGGGTCGTGCTCACGAGGCTAAAGCCTCGTGGCTACATTAGTGAACAGTCTCTAAGAGTTTTTAACGACTTTTTGATGTCCCGTTCCTGTTGTTTCTTGACAGCCTTTTGAATGTTGCTAACACGGTCATCAATCCGTGGAGCCAACTCCCGACTTACTTCTATTATGGGAATATCTTTCTTTCGAGCCATTTCACTAACCTCCCCAGAATTATTTCGTCTCTATTCTTGTCATCATTATATGAACAATGATTACTTGATTTCAAGTCGTGCTCACGAGGCTTGTAGCGAGGCTAAAGCCTCGCAACTACATTAGTAAACAATCTCTAAGAGATACTGTAATATTTTGGTCGGTCGGGGTTGAAATTAGAAGAGAGACCTCGCAGAATCGTGGATGGCTTGTAAGAGCTAATCTTTAGATTAAGGAGGTCTCTCAGTGGAAAGCATAGATGAGTTAGC
>Ga0194125_10007670_pt1 | contig 15511 bp, 14 predicted proteins | sample TA2KigC250mmetaG_FD_148626 | JGI IMG/M metagenome (GOLD analysis project Ga0194125, IMG submission 148626) | Freshwater microbial communities from Lake Tanganyika, Tanzania - TA2015034 Kigoma Deep Cast 250m | ecosystem: Environmental > Aquatic > Freshwater > Lake | place: Tanzania: Lake... | reverse complement strand
CCGAGGCGCTGCTGACGGATGGTTTGTTCACGCGCGATGATCTTCACGGCCGCCCCTCGTTTCCCGTAGAGCGCGTGGATTACGGGGCCGTGATCCCTTACAAAGTGAAATTGCTCGAGCTTGCTTATAAACGCTACCAGGGAAGTTCACTCCCCGAGATCAGCGCCGCCTTCGAAGACTTCAGAGAAGCCATGGCCTCCTGGTTGGACGACTTTACGCTCTTCATGACTATAAAAGAAGCGCACGGCGGCGGCTCTTGGGTTGACTGGCCTCCGCCCCTCCGCAGCCGGGATGCAGAAGAATTGCGTTCTTTCAAGCGTGCTCATACCGAAGATGTCGAACGGCACGCCTTCTGGCAATTCCTGTTCTTCCGGCAATGGGCTGACCTGCGGAAGCACGCCTTGGAAAGAGGCGTCCAAATCGTCGGCGACATCCCCATTTTTGTGGCTCACGACAGCGCCGATGTCTGGGCGCACCCCGAGCTTTTCTACTTAGATGACGAGGGCCAGCCAACCGTCGTCGCTGGTGTGCCCCCGGATTATTTCTCTCTCACCGGCCAGCGTTGGGGCAACCCCCTTTATCGCTGGGACCGACATGCCGGAGAGGGATACCATTGGTGGCTCGACCGCTTTCGGGCTGTATTCTCCCTGGTGGACATCGCCCGCCTGGATCACTTTCGCGGCTTCGCGGGCTATTGGGAGATCCCTGCCGATGAGGAGACAGCCGAAACGGGGCGATGGGCGCGCGGCCCTGGGATAAAGTTCTTCGAAGTGGTCGAAAATGCATTAGGCGCGCTTCCCATCATCGCCGAAGATTTGGGGGAAATCACGCCGGATGTGATCGAGCTGCGCGATCATTTCGATCTGCCTGGCATGAAAGTCCTGGTTTTCGCCTTCGACAGCGATGCCGAGAATGAATTCCTGCCCCACAATTTCACGCCGAATTGCGTGGTCTATACCGGCACCCATGACAACGACACAGCGCGCGGTTGGTACGAGCGCAGCGATGAGAGAATCCCCGATCACGCCCGGCGCTATCTGGCCCGGGATGGGCGGGATATTGCCTGGGATCTGATCCGCGCCGCATGGTCTTCGGTGGCGTTCTTCGCCCTGGCGCCCATGCAGGATTTTCTGAACCTGGGCAACGAGGCGCGTATGAACTACCCCAGCACGCCCAGCGGCAATTGGGCCTGGCGAATGTCGCCGCGCGCCCTGACGGAGGCGCTGCGGGCGCGTCTCGAGGAAACCAATATCCTTTATGGTCGCTACATGAATGACCAAACCCCTTCGAAGGAGAGATAGCATGTCTGATAACCATTCACTGGAATTCAATATAACTGTAGAAGCCCCCGTAAAGCATATTTATCGAGCCTTTACGGGATCAGCAGCCCTCGAGAGCTGGTTCGCCGACTTCGCCGAAGCGGATTCTCATAAAGGGGGCCGATTCTACGCCTGGTGGAACGTGGGCTACTACGCCAGCGGCCTGTTCACGGAGCTGAAAGAGGATAAACGCATCGCTTTCACCTGGTTTGGCCTCGATGAACCTGCTCCCACGAAAGTCAATATCTCCCTGTCAGAAAAAGACGGCGTAACCCAGGTGGTTGTCGAACACAAGGGCATCGGTGAGGGGAAAGCCTGGAAGAAATCCTGCAAGCAGATTTCCAAAGGCTGGGAGAAAGCCCTGGCTAACCTGAAATCGGTGATCGAGACAGGCTACGACAGGCGTATCTATGATCTACCCATGTTAGGGGTTCTCCCCGGAGACCTGGTAGACGAAAAAATGATCGAAGGACTTGGACTTTCCGTAGAAACAGGGATCAAAATCTCCGATGTGGTAGCAGGGATGGGCGCCGAAGCGGCCGGGTTAAAAGGGAATGATATCCTCTTCAGCATCGGCGGTCATGAATTGAAGATCTACCCGGATTTTGGGTTAGCCATGGCCGGGAAGAAAGCCGGCGACATCGCCGAAGTAGTCTTCTACCGCGGCGCAGAAAAACATACGGTTGATATGCAGCTATCCGGGCGGCCCAAACCTGAACTGCCCTCCTCGGCGAAGGAGCTGGCCGAACGGACAGGCAAAATCTATGAGCAAGTCAACAAAGAGCTGGATGTCCTCTTCGAGGGAGTCAGCGAGGAACGCGCCTCCCGCCGCCCCGCCCCTGAGGAATGGAACGCCAAGGAAGTATTAGCCCACCTGATCTACTCCGAGCGTTGGCTGCACCTGGCCATCACCTGCTTCATCGGAAATTACCGCACCGGCGGTTTCTCCAATGACCTGGGGTTGCACGCGGCGATTGCCAATTCCTATCCTCTCGAGGAACTGATCGCCGAATTCAAACGCTGTGAGGCGATCACCGTTGCCGCCATCGAAGCCTTGCCTGAAGAGTTCGTCGCAGACAAACGACGACTGATGATCCTGGCAGCCAACGTTGACGAGCAAGGATTCGCTCTCCACACCCGGGGTCACTTCACCCAAATCCAGGCCGCTCTCGAAGCCGCCCAAAAGGCCTGACTTACAAACAAGAAGGGTGTGCGCACGCAAAGCGGTTGCTTCTTCTACGCACATCCCTTTTTCGAACAAATCCGTTCCACGACCGAACAGTTACCATCAGTACTGCACGAAATTTAGGTCAAAGACCCATCCTCGGGGCGCCCGGGGACGGGCTTTCGATCTTTTTCGTGATCTACTGACAATAAGTCTTTATATCCGATTTCAATGTATTCGACCTCACAGGGATTGCCTGCCGCGAGCCACATTTTGGTTGCGTTCAAATCCATGATGACCGAAGCCACCGTTTTGAACTGCTCCTGTTCAGGATCGCGTGAGTCAGGGTGACAGCAGACCGAATTGGGGAAATTGAAATGATCCGCGAGAGCTTGCTGTAACTCATCAACTGTAAATCCGGCAGGATGTGTCTCCAGGAAACGGCGAAGGCGGCGATGGCGAACCAGACTGCCAGGGCTGTGCCAGACACCCACATCTTTGAAATCCATGTCGCGGCACAAATAGTGATTCGTGTGAGCGTAAACATTCCCTTCAGGGAAAGAGAAATACGCGCGGGAGAAATCCCCAGGAGCGGTCTCAGCGTTGAAAGCCTCCCCATCCCGGTGGGCCACAGTATAGTTGGCCGATGAAGCCCGCACATGGCTGTTGATGGCTGAAATCGCATCAGAGAATGTCCGGCTTTCCAAAATCGCTCGCAAAACAACATGATACGGAATTCCTGTGAGGACATCAGACTCGAGATCAGAATGGAGGGCGTTGGTCGTCATCCCTAGCCCGGCGGTGTTCATACCCATCTTTGCCAATAACCCCGCCTCGACGACCGTCACGAAGTTGGGCGCGTCGTCGGCATCCACTTCCAGGACAATAACCGTCTCTGATACGGGAACCACCCAATCCCAGTTTTGACCAATCAGCATATGATTGTTTTCGACAGCCGCGGGCAGGATCACAAAAGAAGAGCACTCCCCAGGGACCCGCTTGGCGATGGCGAAGTTGCGGATTTCTGTGCGAACATTCAGGGCAAGGATATCTTCATAGAGAACACCGGCTCCTTCGGCAATGCCGCGCATCTCATCCAGAAAATGTGGGCGGTATGCAGCGATTGCTGGTTCGAAAGTCTGCGCGTGAGCTTTGACCTGCGCCCAACCCCATCCGGCGTAGTGGGCGAATAACTCCCGGTAGATTTCGAGATTGCGCTGAATCCGAGAGGCAACCTGTCGGCCATATTGACGGCCGCGCTTGAACGGCGGCCCCTGGACTCGAATATGAGGAAACGATTGTCTCGACATAGCGATTTTCCTGATAGCTCCCAAGGGGTATTGTATTTTACTCAGAGTTCTTTATACTTTACTTTCCGCTAAAAATTGATAGTTTTATACGCCGTGAACTGTTTCCGGCGGGGTAGCACCTTACAAAACGTCTATAATATGTGTCCAACAGCCTAAATTGTCGCTGTTTCAACCACTTTTGGGCATCGCGCCAGGTTTCCTTTGGGCAAATGAGCAGTCACCGACTTCTTTTCTCGAAGTTGCCCAGGCAACTTGGCATCTTTCGGAAATGGTTGGCCCATGAGCAAACGGCGGAAGCGTCCTGGGGTTCTCTTGGGCTTGCGATCCCAGAAACCGGTTGGGGTTGGGGGGAAAGTGGCTGCCAGGAAGCTCAAGAGCGAACCGGCGAGCAAAGCCAACTCCGGCAAACGCTGGATGCTTTCCTGGTTGTGAGTGAACTGGCGATGGGCGCCGACCATTTGTTTGGCGCTCAAGGGGATTTGCTCCACCGGCCAACGGTCTGTGTAGATGGCATGGACACTCTCCGCTTTGAGCTTGACGGATGTGGCCAACAGCCAGGGCTGTTTGAACTTCGGATCATAAAAGGCATAGACATCGAAAGTCTTGTTTTGTGGGTCAGGCACAACTTTGTTCAAGACCAGATTGCGCCAAATCTCGACCCGGATTTCACGTCCGTTCTCGACCCAGGCATAGTGCTCATCAGCCGGGGTGGCTGAGAGTGTTTTGCCTTTGTGCTTTCGTGGCAGGGGGCGCACCAATGCGCCATATTTTGGCTTGCGACCTCTGACATGTGCGGGCAGGAAGTTGCGCCGTGCGGTGAAATTGGTCGCCAGACGGATCTCGTAGTGCTCTATCCCGGCTGTTTGCAGGCCACTAATCTTCATCCCGGCATCCACAACCAGGATTTCATCCTCGCCAAGCCCTTCTTTGACGTTTCGGAGCGTCTCCTGCCACAAACGCTTTTCGCTGGTGTCTCTGGGATGCACCCGCTTGAAGGCACGTGGCAAGGCGATCCGCTGTCCGTTAAGTTCACCAACTTCGCCCGTGATGCCAAAGATGACCGCAGGCAAGGCGCGAGTAGCCGCCGGATGGTAATGCGTACTCGGACAATTCTTCAACGCCGGTCGCCAGAAAGCAGTCACATCCGCCGTGACAGGCAGATACCCTTCGTAACGATGCTCTTGCCAACCCGGAAGAGCTTGGACATATTCTCGCCACATCGCCAGAAGCGCCGCGATGTTCCACACTCCTCTGCGCATGGCTGCCCACGCCCGGCGTGTGGCTCTGTTCGACAAACCAGTCGCCTTCAAGGCCGGAAACATGGCACCCCGGTTGGGCAAGAGCGCACCACTCACCAACATCCACATGAAATGTAAAAGTGCCAGGTTTGTTCCAACCGGCAAACTCTGTAGCAATGTACTCAAAACAGCTATGGTATGATTTGTCATGGTAATGGGTCCTTTGGCTGCAATCTTTTGCTAGCGCAACAAGATTACCATGCTTTGGACCCATTGCCACTCATTTCAGCAACACCAGTTAGCGGAAACTAAAGTGAAATCATCATTCGAAATTTGCGCCCAGTCATGCCAAAATAATTCTTCATCGACTCGGAAAATAATCCCTTCTCTACGCCCTTGTGATTCGAGCAAATCCTCGTGAAAGCTTTCTTCGAGGGCATAGATTCCCTTGTGTTCGCCATTGATGATCACATTCACAAAATGGTAGCGGGTAGCCAGGATGTCTTCCAAGAATAAGTTCTGCTGATACCCCCATTCGCTGACATAGTTCCTGGTGTGAGGCGCCTGGATCGAGAATCTTCTCATGCCGAGAACGGCGCCATCGTTCTCAGTAATGTGAATTCGGTAAGACCATTTATCGGCAACCAGATGGTCAACCCAATCCCCCTTCAAGCGAAGGTTTATGTCCAGGGTTTGTTCATCGTTATAACGAAGGGTAGCAGGGACGAAATCGTCATCGGATGTGAATAATACTCCAATGGCAAGCGCTTCTTCCCGCTTATCCTCGATTTCCATCATCGAGTCGAAGGGGATGTCTAAAAAGAGGTTGGCCAGGCCATTGGATTGATACAGTTTGACCTCTGTGCTTATCTCCTCATTGATTTCCTCGACAGTTCGAACTACGACGTCAGATTGGCGGAGGCCGCGGATTGCCGATACGAATTTCGCCGCATACCCGCTGTGATCGAAGAATATACCAGCAAGAAAAGAAAAAGCTACTATCCCAAGAATCCCAACCAATAACCCTTGCCTGGTTGAAGCGGAATTGATCTTGTTCTTATTTTTGGGGTATTTTAACTTCACAAACCTACCCTCCCAAGAGGTTGTTTTGCTCCACGATGCTTATGGCTGCGTCCGAATATTGCTCATGAATTCGGTCAGCGATTCGAGCCAGCGCCTCGGCGGTTCTGGTCTTGAAGTAATACACCAGACGCATTTCTTTGCCATCTGTATCGAACCTTCGTAGGTCCATGCTGCTCAATTCTTCGCCGAGCAGACGATTGATGAAGTCGAAAGCGGTCTTATCGGACGTCGCTTGCAGGGGCAAAGAAATATTCAGATACAAACTATCTTGAGGGGACAGTCTCAAAGTCTTGTTGATGATCTTACGGACCAACAAATATGTCATCATGACGAGAAAGGCGATCAACGTCGGAATACGCTGGTCGGCTCCCAGGCCGAGGCCAATCGCAATGGCGAAAAATAAGAAGATCAATTCTTCCGGATCCTTGATCGCGGTTCTGAAACGGACGATAGATAAAGCGCCAACAAGCCCTAATGATAAGGCCAGGGACGATTTGACAACAGAAATCACAAGCAGGGTGATCATCGTCAGCAGGGGAAGTATGGGAGCAAATTTCGAACGATTGGAAAGCGAATCGCCTAATCTTGCATAATACATCGCAAGAAGGATAGACAGCAAAAGCCCAATCATGAGATTGAAGAGCATGGTTGGGATAGATAGTGGGGCCGGGTTGGTGAAATCCATGTTATTTCTCCAAGGTCTTAGTATGACAGCGCAAAGTAGTGAATCAGGCAGCACTGAGAGCGGATTTCGGGAACGGATTTAGCGGATACAACTGCGCAATCCGTTCAATCTGCTCCAAAATCCGCTCACAGTTCTTGCTCAATATTCAAGCTGGCGTTGTTATATTAATTGACGCCACTGAAAAAACTACAAAAGAAGGATACCATGTAGTTGTATTTCCTGGATGCCTGGTTGCGCTTCCAGGGATGTGTATTATAATATCGTCATCCAAATTACATCAATAAGATGACGCGATAGTTTCAGAAGGAGTAAATGATGAAAAACCACATATGGTTATTGGTTGTCGTAATTGTTATGGCGGTTACCCTTGTAGGTGCAACCGGAGCCTGGGCTGCGCCTGCCGAGAAGGATACCAGGCCTCCTATCATTCCCGTCCTCGGGCCAGGTCAATACGTTATCAATGCCAGCACCTTGCCAGCCTGGCCTGGCGGCCGTATCCAGAACTTTGCTGCCGTGATGGTGACTATTCCGGGCAAGGTTTGCTTCGTTGATACTTTCGAATCTGTCCAAGAATTTGGGCATATCCGAGCAGCCGCCATCCGTAAACTCGATAATGGCAAATGGGTATCGAATGTTGTGCCGGCTCGCCGGACCGAACTTTCGACTTCGAATGGCCATATCATTTGCGGTGAGGTTGGTGTCGGTATCTGGGCTTTCCAGGGTTGGTAAGCCGATACAAGGGAATTCCGAAAGCAACGTGGGGCTGAGAACCTATCAGCCCCACGTTTTATTCTGCAAAGCAGAATACCCCCAATGCGACTCGAACGCATGTCTCTGGCTCCGGAGGCCAACGCTCTGTCCACTGAGCTATGGGGGCGACGAGGTTGATTCTACCACGCTCCAACCCGCGGGGCTAGAGCGACGATCTTTTGGCGGGTGTCGGCGATGATGCGCTGGTTGCCCTCTTCATCTCCAAAATAATCCAGTTGATACTTCTTGTGCGCTAACTCGCTGCACAGTTGATAGAAGCTGCGTGTGTCCAGATAACGCCCTGAGAAGATTGCCGACAGCCTGACGAATCCCTGCGCCCAGGCCGAGCAGGCGGTTTTGTACTGGGCTTCGCTGATGACCTTCGAGTCAACTTCCCCTCTCAAATACTTTATCATGCGCTGCCGAACCTGACGGATAGCCCAAAGGATCACCAGGAACATCAAGAACCAGCCTCCCCAATCGAAGATCGCCCCAATGGCCAGGCCGGTCAACCCTGAGAGCAAGGAGGACAGCGTGTTGTGGATCGAATGGGCCGCGATGGCGATGCCCCATCCGGTGATCGGAGCCAGTAGCTTGATCCAGATATTCTTATTCGTACGAGTCATCGCCAATCCGATGCCGATGAAGGCGGTATAGAATGGGTGCTGCCAGCCCACCAGCACCACCCTCACGAACACCAGTGTGAACAGCCCTTCGTAGCCGTTCTCCAAAAAGCCGTATTGGTAGATGTAATAGGTATTCTCCGTTGCCGCAAAGCCCAGGGCGGTGATGCCGGCATACACGATCCCATCGAGCATCGAGTCGAACTCTTTGCGGACGAGCAGGAAAATCAGCAGCACAGCCAGCCCTTTCAGGGTCTCTTCGACGGGCGGCGCGACCAGCGAGCCGGTGGCGAATTCTGTGATGGCGTCCGACTCGGTGAAAATATACACCCCCATTCCCAACAAGGTGTTGACCACGAAGGCCATTCCCGATGCTACGATCGCCCCCCAAACGAACACCAATCCTAAAAGCACCTTAGGCTCTTTTTCGTAGCGATCCAGCCAGTTCAAAATCCAGGCGAAGAACAGCATTGGCGCGAAGCCGAAGAAAACGGAAAGGATAAAGCCCATCTTTACTCGTCCTTCAAGATAACTTCCGAGCGGTGGATGTGCGTCGACGTTGGATCGATGCCCAGGGTCAGCAGTACTTCATCGGGGCGTCCCGTAGCCCCCGGCAGCGTCCTCAAGTGCATGTGAAGGCGCCGCTCCCCTTCGCTTCGCAAGTCCAATATCAGGGGGCGAAGATCATACTCTCTACCGCGCCGTTCACGCACGATATTGGATCGCCCTAGCAGGTTGCTGACTCGCGCTCGAAGATCAGGAACGGCTTCCGAAAAATTTACGGAATATATCGTAGATTGGATGAGAGTTTGTATTTTGGGATGATGGATGTCTGCTTCCTGGATATCCTGCACCCTGATGCCGGGCGGCAGGACGGGGGTCAGGGCTGATTCTATTTCCCTGAGCGCTATCTCCTCCTCGAGCCAGACCTCGATGATCTCGGCGTCGCTGGTGAAGCCCAAGGGCAGCGCCTCTCCCAGGTTGATCTTGGGGTGGGGGTTGAAGCCCTGGCTGTACGCCAATGGCAGCCGAGCCCGGCGTAGCGTTCGCTCCCAGGCGCGCTGCAAATCCAGGTGGCTGGTGTATCGCATGGCAGCGGTTTTGGAGAAGGTGATTTGTATTCGCATCAACGGCAGAGGCTTCGAATATTGCCCCTTTCATGAAAGCATATCTTCTTCGACTTCGATCAGGTTTCTTTGGGCATCTATGTTCGCGATGGCCTCAAGTAGTCTTTGACGATTCGCCTCGGAATGCAGAAGATAGGCGGTTTCATCCGACTCGCTTACGATGATTTCGATCTGTTTGTTTTGATATAACGATTTTATGGAGACGAGGAACTCCCCATCGAGATCGTTTGCATTTGTATGGAAGACTGTGTACAGGGGTCGCCTTACCTCCGTGTTATAGCTGCGATTATATCATTCTCTCATACCGCAACGAAAAAGATTCACCGTGAAGCACGCGAAGAATTCTTCCCGCTCTTTGTGGCTTCCTTTTCGAGATTGCTCACTACGAGGTAGGGTTTCGAGAATTCGGCAAAGTTGGCGTGAAAGCCTTCCAGCCATGCTTCGATGAAGACGCTTGACTCGAACATCGGCAGCAGGTCGACAGCCAGGTCAGCGGGGCGGATATTTGTCGCTTTTTCTTGCAGGGCGGCGATGGCTGTCTGGGCGGTATATGGCTTTTCACCATCATTGGCGAGTGTTTCTTCCAGCGGTTGGATGCGTTTCTGCATGAACCACAGCAGGTCGTAGAAATCGCGCCCTTTGAGCAGAGCGCCCTCCCGCCCGCGCTGGAAGTTGCGCTCCAGGCAGGCCAGCATCTTGCCGGCCATCATCGTTTCCTGCGAGAAGTGCGCCGGGACGAAACTCAGCCCGTGAAAGAAGACTGGCGTCTTGGCAATGACCGCCGTCTGGCGGTGGCTGCTGATCTCGACCTTCAGGTGCAGGGCTTCGTCCGGCTGGGATGTCAGGCCAAGAGTATTCAGGATGGGGAACTTCAGAGTGAGGCGCAGGATGCCGCTCCCGCTGCGTTGGGATTTGACCGAGGCCTCCGGGCAGCCGAGCGTCTTCCGGGAGAAGGAAAGCAGATCGTCCGGCAGCAGGCTCAGGTCCAGCCCGGCGCTGTTATCCAAGTCGAGATCCTCAGACAGGCGGTTGAGTCCATAGACGACGTGCAGGCAGGTGCCGCCGTAGAAGTTCAATCTCCGGTAGACGGGATGGTTGTAGAGATAGTCGAGCAGGCGCGCCTGCAAGGCTTCCTTGAGCAGGATACGCCTGGTCTCGTTAGCCAGCAGGGGATCTTTGCTTTCCAGGACGTGCTGTAAGGTCTGGGTCAGGGTCGCCATACGTTCCTCCGCAGGTTTTCATAGACGCGTTCCATCTTGGGGCGAGCCGCGTCCTCCACCAGTTGCCTGAATTCCTCGCGACCCTCGGGGGGGACTTCGTCCAGGTTCAGGCGCAGCTCCTCCGCCAGGTCGAAGCTGGCGCGGCGGATATCTGCACCCAGCGGACGCAGGTAGAGATAATCGAAGAGCGCCTTCGCCAGGGATGCTTCCGCGTAGCGTATCCCGAAATATTCCAAAATCGTAAAGCCGTGATAGAGATTGGCGCGCAGGTTGCGGTACCAGAAAGTCCCCATGCGGTTGACGATGCGCCGCGTGTTCCGGGGCGTGACGGCGGTGAGCGGGTAGGTTGCTTCGGTCAGCAGGTTATGCCGCTGTAAAATGAACTCCAGCGAGACGTAGGACTGCGGAAGCAGGATGGCGCTTATTGCAGGCGTGAAGGCCGCCTCGGTGCGGTGTAATTCGTAGAAGCGGCGCGTCATGTAGACGCCCTTCTTGAGCCGCAAGATGTGACCCGCCGCTGTCCAGCGATGCAGCAACAGCCGCGCCTGGGCCGGATTATCCATCTCGGCAGCCTGACGGAAGCCTGCGATGGTGAAATAGGGAATGGATTCGAAGGGGGTGAGGAGGTAGGTTTTCATGGTGGATAATTATCGAAATATGATAATTATCAGCTATAGAATTCTGTTTGTCAAGCAAAATATGAAAATCTTCCTTGCTTGGCGTGGGTCCCCCATCCTGCCAAGATATCGACCGGAGGTTTCCGAGTGGCGTCAGGTCTTTATTTTGGCGCGCCAATTTCTGTTCTACGAGTTCGGGAAAACCGCCTCCGAACAAAACACGCTCGAAAAGATTGGCGAGACGGGCTTTGTCCGCGCTGCTGTACGGGTTCAGTTCAGGAGAAAGAACCTGAGCGTATTCGAAGAAAGACAAAGGGTACACTTCGAAGGTGATTGTCCTGCCGCGCAAGGCTGTTGCGATCTCCTGGAAAAGTAGCCTGGCGTTGGAACCTGTGATAAAAATGCGTTGGCTGATGGTTGAACAGAGCCGGGCAATGAATTTTTCCCACCCTTCCGCTTCCTGGATCTCATCGAAGAAGAAATAGCACTCCGACAATTCGAGATGGGGATATAGTTCCTGATAAGCCTGCAAGAATAAATCCAGATCGCTGCTGGATGCCTGCAGCCGCTCGTCCTCGAAATTGATGTACAAAATCCTTTCCGGCGCGATCCCGCTGGTTTTGAGTTGGTTGATAAGGTTTAGAAGGTGATAGGTTTTTCCGCTGCGCCGCACCCCAGTCAATGTGATGATCTTCCCACTATCGGCAGGGATTTTCATCGTCCGCGGCCAAGCCTCAGGCGCCGTCCTTGTTTGGCTGTCTGTGATGATCGTTTTTAGCAACTCTTTCCTTGTTATAAGGGAAGTATGCACCAGAAATTTCCTTTTATCAAGGAAACCTTACCGGTCACTGCATTCGTCCGTTCTTCACATCGGGACACTGCCAGACATCCCCCGGATTCTCGCGCCGCAGATCGTCGAAGGCCGGTAGGATGCCGCAGGCGAAGCATTGCAGGCGGCAGTCGCTGCGGATTTTGCCCTCCAGCGACCACAGATAATCCTGCCTCAGGAACTTCTTGCGGAGGGCGGTGCTGAGGTGCTCCCAGGGGAAAACTTCGTCGAGGGGGCGCTGGCGGTGGGTGTAGAATTCGACGTCCAACCCGACAGCATCGAAGGCTTCCATCCAGGCTCCATAGTCGAAGTGTTCATCCCAGGCGTCGAATTTGGCGCCGCGCTTCCAGGCCTGGTGGATTACCTCAGCCAGTCGGCGGTCGCCGCGCGAGAGCCAGGCCTCGAGCTGAGTCTCACGGGGATCGTTCCAGTTGAGCTTCAACCCGCGCCCGCGCAATTCCTTTTTGAGCAGGTTCTGCTTGGCCTCGATCTGTTCGATGGTGTTGCAGGCTGCCCATTGGAAGGGCGTGTGCGGTTTTGGAACGAAGGTGCTCACCCCCGCGTTGACCTGGGCGCGCTTGCCGATGGTCTCACGCCCGGCGCGCAGCACGGCTTTGCACAAGTCGGCGATGGCCTGCACGTCTTCCAGCGTTTCGGAGGGATGACCGATCATGAAATACAGCTTGATCGTCGTCCAGCCGCGCGAGTAGATCTGGCGCGCTGTTTCCAGCAACTGCTCATCGCTGACCGGCTTGTTGATGATCTGGCGCATCTTCTCTGTGGCGGCCTCGGGAGCCAGCGTAAAACCGCCCTTGCGACCACCTTCGAGCGCGTCCATCAAATCCACAGAAACGCTCTCGATGCGCAGCGATGGCAGCGAGATCGAGAGATGCCCCTCCCCGAAGCGCTCGCGGACTGTCTCGACCAGTTCCACAACATGCGTATAGTCACTAGAAGATAAGGAGAGCAGACCAATCTCTTCATAGCCGGTGTAACGGATGGCCTGCTCGATGGCGGCGATGATTTCGTCAACAGGGCGCTCGCGCACCGGCCGCGTGACCATCCCGGCGTGGCAGAAACGGCAGCCGCGCGTGCAGCCGCGCATGATCTCGATAGGCGCGCGGTTGTGAACGGTGTCCACATAAGGCACGACGAAACGAGTCGTCGGCGGGGGCAGCGCCGCCTCGATGCGCTTGACGATGGGCAGGGGAGCATCTGCGGTGAGTTTTTCGATCGCGGCGAACGTGCCGTCATTATGGTACCGGGCTTCATAGAGCGCGGGCACATATACGCCCCAAATCTTGGAAAGCTCACGTAATAACGTTTCACGTTTTACGTTTTCACCCTTCGACTTGCTCAGGGCAGGCTGTTTCCACGTTCGAACGACATCCACAATCTCCCTAATCACCCCCTCTCCTTCCCCAATCACGAACGCGTCCACGAAGGCATGCATCGGCTCGGGGTTGAAGGTCGCATGTCCCCCCGCGATGACCAGGGGATTCTCCGGGCTGCGCGCAGCGCTGAAAAGCGGTATCCCGCTCAAATCCAGCACGTTCAACGTGTTGGTGTAGAGAGTCTCATAGGGCAGGGAAATCCCGATGATATCGAATTCCGCCAGGGGATGATTGGTTTCCAGCGAGTAGAGCGGGATGCCTTCGCGCCGCATGGCGGCTTCCATATCCACCCAGGGGGCGTAGGCGCGCTCAGCCAGGGCGTCCGGGCGCTGGTTGATGATATCGTACAGAATCGTCAGCCCCAGGTTGGACATGCCCAGGTCGTAGAGATCGGGAAAGACCAGGGCGACTTTGACCGGGATCGCGTCCCAACCCTTGACCACCTGGTTTAGTTCGCCGCCGGTATAGCGTCCTGGTTTTTGCACCGTAGGTAGAATGCGTTCGAGGCGCGATTTGATTTGGTTAGGAGTCAACATAGCGCGGGGATTATACCATTTGCAGAAAATAACGACTCGTTCCGCTGCTCTGCGGCGGAATGAGGGAGGGGATGGGCGACGTCCTACCTTATCTATTGTGTTACAATCAATACAGGACTTCGTATCTTCACGAAAGGAGGCAGTTGTATGACCGTTCAACCGTATACGGCCCGATCATTGCCCAAAATGGAAAAGAAACTCGCTTTGATGACGGGGGAAGAGTTATATGAGTTGGGTGATACCGGTCGCAGCGAGTTGATCGAAGGGAGGTTGGTCAATATGGCCCCGATAAAATCGAAACATGGGAAGCTCGAATATAGGATTGCCAAAGTCATCGGAGAGTTTGTGGAGGAGAATCAACTGGGTGAGATACAGGTCGGCGAAGTTGGAATTTATACTCACCGCGCCCCGGATACGATTCGGGCTGCCGATATTTTGTACATCTCCCATGAGCGTCTGGCTGAAGCCACCCCTGATAGCTTTCTGGACATTCCCCCGGAGTTGATTGTGGAAATCCTTTCGCCGGGCGACCGCTGGGGTGAAATGAAACGAAAGCTGCGCGAATACTTCGAGATCGGCGTCAATGTTGTTTTGATTGTTGATCCCGATGAGAACACCATTACGGTCTATCATTCCCTGACCGAAATTCGTGAGCTGACTGAGGGGGATGAACTGACCCTCGAAAATATCCTGCCTGGATTCCGGGCGCCGCTGGCCGATATTTTTGGTTAGTGGAATTATTCGAACATCCAGCGATCGTTGGCTCTCTCCCACTCCACCAGTTCGCTCTTGTCGAACCACAGGGCAACTTCCTGCTCGCCGTTCTCGACGCTGTCCGAGGCGTGGGTCAGGTTGCGGCCCACCATCAGGGCGAAGTCGTGGCGCACCGAGCCGGGGGCGGCCTCGGTGGGGCGGGTGGCACCCATCGTCTGGCGCACGGCGGCCACGACGTCAGGGCCTGTCCAGACCATGGCCATCACCGGGGCGGAGGTGATGTAGTGGATCAACCCTTCGTAGAAGGGCTTGCCCTTGTGAATGGCGTAATGCGTCTCGGCCAGTTCCTGGCCGACCTGCATGAATTTGGCGGCAGTCAGCTTCAGGCCGCGGCGTTCCAGGCGCAGGATGGTTTCGCCGATCAGGCCGCGCTGCACGCCGTCGGGTTTGATGAGTACGAGGGTTTTTTCCATGATTTATAGCAGCAACTTTTCGATTCTCGAGTAGGTATCCAGCGCCTCTTGCAGGCGGTCGGCGCGCATATAGGCGTCCCCGAGCGCTTGCAGGATCTCGGGATCATCGGGTCTGGCTTGATCTGTGGCTTCCAGGTCGGCGATGACCTGGTCGACGCGCTTGCCTTTCTTGATCAATTGATCGTAGTTGGCCAACGCCCCGGAGAGGTCGCCTTGAGAGAGTTTGCTCTGCGCGCCAATGAGTATGGCGTGGTGCTCATCCTCCGCCTCTTCGGGCGAGATAGCTGGCACAGAGACGGCCAGCCCGAACACAGGCTCGACTCTGGGTCCAGGGCGGTCTTCGACCTCTGCGAGGGGCCTGACCTCGACCAGGCCCTTGATCCCCTCGATGGTCTCCGCTTCGATTCCCAGGAACAGCAAATCATCGA
>Ga0194125_10007666_pt1 | contig 15513 bp, 10 predicted proteins | sample TA2KigC250mmetaG_FD_148626 | JGI IMG/M metagenome (GOLD analysis project Ga0194125, IMG submission 148626) | Freshwater microbial communities from Lake Tanganyika, Tanzania - TA2015034 Kigoma Deep Cast 250m | ecosystem: Environmental > Aquatic > Freshwater > Lake | place: Tanzania: Lake... | reverse complement strand
CGTCAAGCAAATTCTCCTTGACCAAAGGGCCTAAGAATACTGTAATCAAGTAACTAACCGCTTGGTGGAGATGTTCCGTCGCTGCATGGCACAAACTTGCGAGGAGAAAAAAAGGCGGCGTGCGATGCTGATTCCCAAAGTCCTGCACCAAATATGGTTCGGCGGCCCTATACCCGAGAAATACATTCGGTTCACTATTGGCTGGCGCCGCCTTCACCCAGAGTGGGAGTACATTCTCTGGACCGAGGAGCGTCTTCCCCGTCTTTACAATCAAGCCTGTTTCGATGCGGCGAAAGAGCTCTGCCAGAAGTCCGATATCGCCCGCTACGAAATCCTTTGGCGTTTCGGGGGGGTGTACGTGGATTCGGACTTCGAATGCATCAAGAACATCGAACCGCTACTGGATGGGGTCGCGGCATTTCTGGGGTACGAGGACCCGCAGTCCGTCAACAATGCGATCATCGGTTCGGTTCCTCGCCATCCGGCGCTCGGCAACATGATGGCGGCGGTTCCCCGGAGGTTCCACCTGCCGGGACCTCCTTTCTTCACCACGGGTCCCGCTCTCGTCACGCAAGTCCTCGTAGACTATCCCGGTGTCCGCCTTTTCCAGCCGGTCGTCTTTTATCCGCTGTTCTGGTCGCGGCGAATCGACCCGGTGTTAACCCATGCCATCCACCACTACAAGACGCCCAAGTTCGATAAGCGGCTGAACCAGTTGGGCCGGCCGGCGGGCCGTTTGGCCACAACGCACAAAGGGAAACTGGTCTGCATTCCGCGCGAGCCTCCCCACAGGCGACAAGCGGAAGCAAGTGCCTGCGGCTACGGTTGGCCATCGAATGGGTAATCGCGCGGCGGAAATTGCGAAAACGAAGGTGAGCTTCTACACGACGTGTATGGGAAGACTCCACCACCTGAGAAAGACCCTTCCACCCAACATCGAGTGGGCGAAACCATACGGGAACGTGGAGTTCGTTGTCTTGGATTACAATTCGTCCGACGGACTCGATGAATGGGCCAGAGAAGCCCTGTTGCCGCATATTCGAACCGGCCTTGTAGTCTACGCGAAGACGTTTCGGCCTCACTGGTTCCAGATGGGCAAGGCGAAGAACGTGGCGGCGCTTCTCGCGTCGGGAGAGGTCATCTGTAACCTTGACGCTGACAATCTCATCGGCGAGGGCTTTGTCGAGCATATCGCCACATTGGCAAGCCCGAACACGGTGGTCCGTGCGAGTGGGAACCCAGGCGGGGCCGCGGGACGCATAGCAATGATGCGCTCCGACTTCGTGGCGCTGGGCGGCTACGATGAACGATTCATCGGCTGGGGGTATGATGAGAATGACCTGGTTGAACGGGCTAAGGCCAGCGGCTTTGTTGTCAAACAGTTTGCTAGAAAGCACAATCTTTACATCGATCATTCAGGTGAGGAGCGGGAGAGGTACTCGGAGAAGGCAATGTGGAAGACCAATGCCATCAACAAGGCTCTAAGCCTCCAAGCGATCTCTTCTCGCCAGTTCGTCGCCAACTTCGGAAAACCATGGGGTTGCGAGGGGGTGATTCTGAACTTCTCAGAACCGGTGACCGTTGGCGCTTTGCACGCCCCGGAAGTTCATAGGCGGGTGTGCCTAGTGCAGGGGCGGCGATTTGTGAATGTGCCCTCGGTTGCAGCCCGTTCAGCCCTATCTCGGCGATAGGGCACGGCAATCCGCGGGCTTTCAGTAACCGTGGGCCCGAGGATTTCCCCGAGCCGAACGAAACTGAATCGGCCGTGTCAATGGTGAAGTGGCGTGTGGTAGGGAAATGGAGTTGAGTGTATGCGTAGATCAAGGAGAATTTGCTTGACGGGGAGGTTGATGCCGATTAGACGTAGACTGATGAAGTGCCTGGCCTAGGATGCGGAGCCTGACGAGGGCTTCGGCCGGGCAAGTGGGCCGAGCCGCAAGGCAGATTTTCAGCGTGGTCATTTTGCACAGAAGGGGGTTTTCTGTGACGAACACGTATCCGCCACCTCCGACGACAAGCACGCCGACGCCTTGTTCCGATTCGAATCCGACGAAGACGACGAGCGCGGCGCCGGCCTGGGAGCAGACGCGGTATGCGTCGACCATCATCTATTCGGGCCAGTTCATTTTGCGGATTCCGCTTGCATCGCTGGAAGCCTTTGGCGTTGCGGGATGGCGGTTCGATATCGAGCACTTGCGCGACGACCACGTCAACGGAGTGCTGGGCCCAAACATCAACTTCACACAGAACATTCATCTGGAGCAGGAGAACGGGGCTGTCGTTCTGGCAACGGAGGACAACCTCCGCGAGCGGTTTGTTCCGCTCGAAGGCGGCGGCTACTCTTCGGAAGCGAACAACACGGCGGCGGTGCTGATGCGGTCACAAGGAGGCGCGGACGAGTTTACAATCGTATCGTCAAAGGGAAACGTGACGAAGTTTTACGGGTTTGAGAATGTCGCCACGCCAGGCCGCATCAAGAGCGTTACGGACCGCCACGAGATCACCCACACGTTCGCTTGGCGGCGCGAAGGCGGGATGGACCAGTTGACCGAGGTCCGTGATGGTTATGGCCGCGCGGTCCAGTATCGCTATTACGGTTCCGAGGGGAAGCACCGCCTCCAGGAAATCGAAGACTTCCTCGGTCGAAAGATGAACTTCCAGTACGATGGCGACGGGCGGCTGGTCGCGGTCGTGACGCCGTCGATCACCCGTGCCGCACCTGGTGGGGCCTTCCCCGGCGGCACAGCCTATGTCTTCCAGTACGATTCCGCCAATCCTCGCCCTGAGCGACGGAACGACCTGGTCCGCGTCTGGTATCCCAACCAGACTGCCCCATACTTGAACGCGGGAACGCGGACGGTGGATGTGGCGCGCGTGTATGCCGAGGCCGTGCCGCGGTACTTTGTGGAATATGGCCAGGACCCGACTGATGAGGATCATTATGGTCGGGTGATCCGCGAGACGGTGGGCGCCCCGCCGAACGGCCCCGGCGGGACATGGAGTTTCATCTACACGGTGGACGACCTTCCGGTGGCCCCGTTTTATGATGTGGGCGATCCGAACACGTGGATCGTGATGCGGACCGTCGTGACGGACCCGAACGGGAACCAGGCGATCTACGATTTCAATCCGAACGGGATGGCGGTCCGGGTGGAACGGTTCCGCACCCGGCAGAAGCTCGCGGTGCCCGGGCATGCCCTGCCGGCCAGTTACGTGACCTGGAAGAAATACAACAGCCACAACCAGCCCTTGCTGGTGATTCAGCCGGAAGGCAACAGCGTTGAGTGTGAGTACGACAGCGGGCAGGTCCCTGGGATTCCGGGCATCTACGTCAAGCGGATTGGCCTGCTCGTCCGGGAGACGCACAGGCCGGGGAACCCGTACAGCATCCACGCGCCGACGCGCCCCGGCAGCAGCGGGCAGACGGAACTGACGCGGCTATACTTCTATGATCCGTTGTTCAACCTGCAGTGCGCCACCATCGAGCGCCGTGGCAACCCGGTGCGCTACGACGGGGGCAATCCTGTCTATTTTTCACCTCAGAATGAAGGGCCGACGCCCGCTGATTCGGATCGCCGGCGATACTCAACAATTACATACTTCGATTACCAGAAGAACACCCTGGACACGATCAAGAACGATCCGGCCCTAAAGGCTCTTCTCTTCCCCGGGGACGCAAGTGCGGCGGACAAGATCGCGGCCCTCATTGAGTACGTCGACGAGCAGATGAACGGCCCGGGCGACGCAGGACCGTTGCCGCCCGGCTTCGAGGTGGACCTAGGGGATGTCAACGGCGAGGGGACCGGGAATGGCGGCGCCAGCGGTCTGCCCGCGGCCAAGATGCTGGGCAACGTGGTCAAGATAGCACATCCGCCGGTTCGCCAACTGGTGGAGAACACCGGCACCGGCGACCCGTGGAAGTGGCTGAAGCTGCCGTCGGAGTCTCCTGGCCCCGGTGAAGCCGCCCCAAAGCGCATCGAACTCTTCACACGGAACGACCTCGGGCAGGTCAACACGCACACGTCGCCAGAGGGGAACCTGACGGTCTACGTGCGCTACCCTGACAACGACCCGCAGGGCACGGGCCAGGGCATTCCGGGCAATCCGCGCACGAAGCAGTACGGCGGCGTCAGAGAGGTCCATGCGGACGCCGACCCAAACGACGTGATGAGTCTTGTGGGGGCCGACGGCGACCTGGTGGACTTCCGGACGGACGTCTACCCGCGCAACAGCCGGAACAACACGCCGGGGGAGTATCAGGATCTGGTGACCCGGCACGAGGCCCCGCCGGGCGGCGAAGGCGCCTATGACGCCCTGGGCAACGCGCTGGCCGAGACGGATGCCCGTGGCTTCATGACAAGATATGAGCGCGACGAACTGGGCCGGGCGTATCGGACCACACTGCCGGCACCGTACTCGTTCCGAACGGAGACCTATTACGACGCCAACGGCAACGTGGTCCGGGAGGATGTTGAGGACAAGGTTGTGGCGTTCGCCTCGGATGACCCTGCCGACCCTGGTTACGCCAAGTTCACGCCCAGCGGCAGCGGTGCGACGGCGCACGTCCCGATGAAGGCCGGCGCCGGCGGGGCGATCCGCCCAGGATGGTTCACTAATCTCCATACATACGATCTGCTAGACCGGAATGTGGAGGACGATCTCGACGCAACCGGTTCGAGCCCGTCCCGTCTCGTGACGACCCACGAGTATGATCCGAACGGCAATCTTGTCCGGACCGTCAAGCCCGAAGGCAATACCATTGAGTACGATTACGATGAACGCGACCTTCAGATCGCCACGCGCGTCGGACACGACCCTGCAAGCGGGGAGGCCGGCGCCGTCACGATCTCGGTCTACGACGACAACGGGAACTTGATCTACCGGATCGGGGCGGCCGACCGGCTCAAGGACCAGGGCGACCACACGACCACCCTCCGGGCGCTCCTGAATGACGCCTTCCGCTCGTGCCAGACACTTGACCATACCGGCGATTGGCTCGTGGAGAACATTTACGACGGCTTCGACCGCGTGATCAAGACCATCGACGCCGTAGGTAACATCGCGGACTACGGCTATGATCATAACACTGATGTCTGTTATGATCCGGACGGCCGAGTGGTCCGGTCTTTCCGGTCCGGGCCGGCGGGCGGTGCCAGCCCGAAGAACCGGGTCGGTTCCGGCAACGTTCTTCTGGCCGAGGCCGTCACCCGGTTCGACGAGGCCGGCCGGGCCTACGAGACCGAGCAGGCCGTATTCCTCAACACCGGCAAGACCGGCGGCGTGCCAACCCACATCCTGCCTTCGGGCCGGTCCGCAACTCACACAGGCGGCGGCCTGGCGGCCAATGGCACTGCAAACGATCACACCGCCACCGTGACGCTCACCGCCGGCGACGAGAGTTACGTTCTTACCCGAAATGTTTACGACCGGGCGGGGCGATTGGCGATGACGGCCCAGGACAACACCGCCAAGACGCGGTACGCCTTCGACGGCGTAGACCGGCAGATAAGCGTCACGGACGCCCAGGACCAAGAGGGCGCCGGCGTCGAGAGCAACGTCGCGGAGAACACCTTCGATGCCAACGGGAACCTTGTCCACGTACTGCGCCGCGAGAACGCCACGATAGCTGATGCGCCGAATAACCTCGCCGAAGAGGTCTTCGAGTCGCGGATGAGTTACGACGCCCTCAACCGGCTCGTGCTCCGGGCCGACCAGGGCGCCGACGGGTCGCTTACGGAAGACCCCGTGGCCTTCTGCTCGTCGCCGGACGGGACGCAGACCATCCTTGCGCGCTTCGGTTACGACAGCCGCGGCAACCAGACCCTGGTCATCGACCCGAAGGGCAACACGGCCGTCACGGTTTATGACGGCGCGGGCCGGTCGACCGAGACCATTCAGCACCTGCGCGAGGATGGCGACGGCGCCAAGCCGGTCGAGGACGAGGTCTGCACCCGCACGTCCTACGACGGCAACGGCCGCGTGGTCCAGTTGATCGACGACCGTGGCGGGACGACCGCGTACACGTTCGACACGCTCGACCGGCAGGTCACGATGGCCTTCCACGATGGCTCGACGCGCACAACCGAATACAACGAGGCGTCCGACGTCGTTCGGTACACCGACGAGAATCAATCCGAATCTGCATATACTTACGATGCCATCGGCCGGCGGATCGAAGTGGCGATTACTCGGGCCGCGGGCGTCGTCGGCACAACGGCCCAGGCATTCCAGTACGACGGCCTTTCGCGGATGACCTACGCCTCGGACACGAGCGACGGGGCGGTCACCGACGGCGGCTTCGTTTATGACTCGCTCGGGCGCCTCATTGAGGAGAAACAGAGCCACGATCTCGACGGTTCGGCAAAGAACCGCTACGCCACCTACCATGCCTTCACATCGCTGCCGACCGCCGGCTTCACCTACCCCGACGCGCGGCAGGTCGCCTACGGCCACGATGCGCTCTATCGCCGGACGAACATCTCGGACGGCGGCGGCCTTATTGCCAAGTGGTCCTTCTTCGGCCCAACGCGCGTTGCCGAGGTCGAACTCGGTAATGACCTCATCCTGACGCACCTGAACAACGCCCGCACCCGGTCGGCCGTGCAGAAAACTGTAGCGCCCAATCCCCCCTGGGGCGACCGGTCAAGCGACCGCCTCGGCTACGACGGGGCCGGACGCATGATTACAAAGCGGTACCTGGACGGAGGTATTGACGGCACGGGCGAGAATCCCACTTATGCGTACAACGACCCCACAGCCGTCGTCGGCTTCACCGCCGCCTACGACGACGCCTCAAACAAGAAGTACGAGCGGCACCTGCACTCCGAGAAGCGCAGCCACCTGTACCCGGCCGTCGATTCCCTCAATCGCCTGCGCGAGTACCAGCGCGGGAAACTCGCCACCGGCGGCGGGTCCATCGAGAGCGGCCAGGAAATCACCCTCCCCGGCACGGACCGGGACCGGACCTATGACCTCGACGGCCTCGGCAACTGGCAGCGGACGGTCTATACGCCCGTCGGCGGCTCGGAGACGACCGAGGTCCGCCAGCACAACCATGTGAACCAGATCACGCGGTTCGACGGCACCGACGTCCTGTACGACCACGGCGACAACGCGGGCGATCCGGACCCCGACGTGGCCCGTCGCGGCAACGGCAACGTCGCCGTTGACGGGACGCGTCGATGCGTCTATGACGCGATCAACCGGCTTAAAGAGGTATATAAGAAGGACGCTGGTGGCGAGTACACGGTCCAGGTCGCCGCGTACACCTACGACGCCCTCGGCCGTCGCATCCGCAAAGTGGTCTCCGGCGGCGGCGTTCCGGGCGGCCTGCCCGACAGCACCACCGATTACCTTTATGCGGACGTCCAGTGCGTCGAGGAGCGGACCGGCGCCGACCAGGTCCTCCGCCAGTACGTCTGGGGCCAGTACGTCGATGAACTCGTCCAGCAGAAGGACAAGGGCACGCCCGACACGGACTACTACCTCCTCAGCGACCTCTTGTACCGAAGCGTGGCGCTGACGGATGCCGACAAGAACGTCCAGGAAGCCTACGACACCGACGCCTACGGCAAGACGCTCATCTTCGCCGACGCGGTCCCCCACAGGACCGACTGGTTCACCGACGCGGACGCTAGCCACGTCACCGCCGCCCCCATCTGCCGCTTCGTCTTCACCGGCCGCGAACTCGACCCCGAAACACAAATCTACTTCTACAGGGCAAGGTACTACCAGCAAGGGCTCGGAAGGTTCGTCTCGCGCGATCCAGGGCCGAGCGCAGCAGCGGCCGCTCCCAATGTCGGGATTCCGACGCCTGTGACCGCCTGGCAAGTCGCCCCGGGAGATGCACTGGCGATGTATTCCGATGGGATGAATCTGTATCAGTACGTCAGAAGTCTCCCGGTCTGGTGCTTGGACCCGGGGGGGAGGATTATCATCGGCTTGTGGGGGCTGGACTGGCTTGGACTTGGCAGGATTGGGGACGTGTCTGGCCAGGGATCGATCACGAGCATGGTCGAGAACATCGCTGCACGGGTGCAGGATAAGAGGAAGTTCTCTTGGCCAGCCATCTTCGCCCCCCGTGCAAAACTCGCAAGCGAGCTTGAGGCTTGGCGAAAGAGGGTGGAGAACGGCGATTGTGAACAGTTTGTGCTGTTCGGCTTCAGCGACGGTGCCACAAATGTTTGGCGGCTCATCAGAGAAAAGGGCGAGATTGGCGAGGCAGGCTACGAGGAAGGAGGATATAAGACCGCCGTCACCGGTAAGCGCGTGTACAATCCTGCATACTTTGGAATTATTGACATGGTGAGACGGTGGTACACGCCTGTTCCCGTTGCCGAGCTTGCAGGTGAGCCCCCGAACACCAGGCTCGACCGATGGACGGATGCGCATGTTAACTCTCTCTTGGCAAGGCAACCAACTTGGGTAGAAAACTACCATAATACCGGGAAGCCGGGATCTGTTGGTAAATGGCGGGGGTTTTGGGTTGCTGGCGCCAAGACGGACGTCTCCGTGCCGAACACTGAACATGACACCATACTCAAGGAAGCTCAGCTCCGTGCCCATGTGGAGAACCAGGCTGTCGAGGCGTACAAGACCGTCAAACCGTAAGGAGAGGGAACCCATGTGCCCCGGGATTGGAGTCTCTCTTGTGTCGGTGTCGCTCGGTTCTATGATTGTCGCGGTGCTCGTGTCTGCAGGGTGTGGTCCTGTACTTGTCGGTGGGCGCTATGCTGTCCATGCATACGACTTGCCGACGGGAAATAGGGCATCGCCGCGTGTGGTAATCGGCTTCTATGACCATGCTCTGCCTCGCGCACAGATGAAGGTGCGATGGGGTGTTGCTGTCAAGGCTGAGGCTGCCGAGACGGGCATCGCCTATCCTGCGCAGTGCTACTGGGATTGGGGCATGGTGGGATATGGACGGTGGACGGGCTACGTGTTCCCGGCCGTGTGCGTTCTTGCCGAGGGATACTGGCCATCCATTATGAGCACAAACTTGGGACCAATTGTTGCAGATGTACCATTTGCCCGGCATCCGAATCTCTTTGAGAAGCACGGGCCCAGGCTGGTCGGTGAACCCGAACCTACCCCGCCAGGCTGTGACGGCGCATGGCGTGTACTTCTGGTTCCTGCAGCCCGCGCTTACGATCAGTTGGTCCAGTCCTACGTTCTGAATGCGTACCCTTATCTCTTACCAACACTCGATGCCGCGCTTGCTGGTTCGAAAGAACTGCCTGATGAGGATAAGCAGTGGGCTTACGAGGAATTGCGAAAACTCGTTGAGAATCAGTTGCGAGCCGAGCAGGACCCGTCCCTGCAATCGGCGCTGAGGGAGTGGCTGAAGGCCTTTGAGCAGCGCGTTGCGGAATACCAACGCCATGTCGGACCGGGGGATAGGCCGTAACCGTCTGGCCGTTGTAGAGTTAGCCAAATGTGGGGCCATCAATGGCTCAATGAACGGATGCGGTTCGACGGCACGGACGTCCTGTACGACCACGGCGACAACGCGGGCGATCCGGACCCCGACGTCGCCCGGCGCGGCAGCGGCAATATCGCTGTTGACGGGACGCGCCGATGCGTCTACGACGCGATGAACCGGCTTAAAGAGGCATATAAGAAGGACGCCGGGGGCGAGTACACGGTCCAGGTCGCCGCGTACACTTACAACGCCCTCGGCCGCCGCATCCGCAAGGTCGTCTCCGGCGGCGGCGTCCCAGGCGGCCTGCCTGACAGCACGACCGATTACCTTTATGCGGACGTCCAGTGCATCAAGGAACGCGACGGCACCGACCAGGGCACGTGAGGGGGGGTGAGCGCCATTTCGACACCAGGAAGGCGATGACCCACGTCGTCCCTCGTTTGCCGGGCGAGGCTGGCAGCAAGCACGGGTTCGCAATGCGGCAAGGCAACCTCTGCGAGCGCCGGCTGACAGGCTGGAACGTCGGGGATGGCGCGTGATGGTGCCGCGTCGCCAAGGAGGGGGCCGAGATGAGAGCATGCGACGAATGGTGCTGACTCGAAGAGGGCGTCTGGTACACCTTCCTCACACAGACGCAGCCTGGCCCACAGGACGGCCCCCCGAGTGCCAGTTGATTGCGTACCGAGGAACGGGGAACCTAGGAGACGTAATACAGACGGTCGCGATAAGTCAGCTCTTTCCGCATGCCGTCGCTGTGTTCCGGGACGAAATGGACAAGGCCGATCCCACAATCCCACTTATTGTGAACGGCTGGATTGGGAATAGCGGTGACCGTGGAGTGCGGCTTCCGAGTGGGGGCGAGGTGAGGTACTGTGGGATTCATGCTCCACATGACCATTTCCGGAGCTACAAGTTTCAGGGCGTGATCGGTGCTCGAGATCCGTACACCGAGGCAAAGCTGAAACGGTACGGCCTGATGTCCGAATTCATTGGTTGTGCCACCATGCTGTTTCCCCGCCACAACGGTCCCCGGGCGGGAGTGTACTCGGTTGACTGCGACGGTCCAGGAAAACAGGTGTCGCACGGCATCAGTCCTGGCATGTCGTGGGACGATCAGTGGGAAATGGCTATGGAGTTGCTCGACCTCTACCGCCGGGCTGAGATGGTGCATACAAGCCGCCTCCACGCGGCACTGCCATGCATCGCCTTCGGCACACCCGTCGTGATAGTCAGGCCGGACGCTGCGCGGTTTTCGATCCTTGCTCGCCTCCACGTGAATTGTGCCCAGCCGGTCGTGGGCGTTGACTTACGGGCGGCCCGCGAACGGTACATTCGTTTTCTCGAGTCAGCCGTGGGATACAGGTTGCCCATAGTGTCTCCGCGCTTCCCCAATCTGCGCTGTGCCTCAGCCTACGACTGTGCTTCCTCCGTGGTACATGTCTGTACTGCCACGGACTCGAACTTCGCTCCTCACCTGGACGTTCTGCTGCGATCTGTCTCAGAGAATACGGCTGGCACAGTTAAGTTCCATGTGCTTGCACGAGGGCTTCCCGATGACATGAAGCGCGGCCTGCTGCGTCCTGCCTCGCCGAAGACGACGGTGCACCTTGTCGACACAAGCAAGATGCTCATGGGTCTTTCCCCTAAACTTCTCCCTCACACGAGTCTAGCCACGATGGACAGGATTCTCCTGCCCGCGTTGCTGCCCGACGTGAGCAAGGTCATATACCTGGATGGCGATACAGTGGTGCCGGGGGATCTGAGCGCTCTTTACAGACAGGAGACATCGTCAAGGGGAATCGCGGCAAAGAGCTCGATCCTTCCGGATTACAGGACCCTGGGCAAGCTAGTTCGCATCTGGGCGAGGGACCCCAGTAGGGTTCTGAGCGAAGTAAGGATTGACCCTGCGGCATCCTGTTTCAACAACGGCGTGATGTTGCTGGATCTTGACATACTTCGTGCCCACCGGTTCGTGGACATTGCTCTTGATCTTGCGACGAAGTATGGACTCAATGACCAGTTGATCTTCAACATTTACGCTGCTGGGGATTATGCGAGGCTCGATGCCTCATGGAACGTGTTTGTCGGCCAAGACGCGCCACCGACGAAGAATATCATCCATTGGGTAGGCCCGCGAAAGCCTTGGAGCGTGCCGGGGGTACCTCTCGCCGAGTTCTGGCGCCGGTACTGCCGCTGAATGGCCTGTCGGGTGTTCGTGCCGCGCCGATCTCAACGAATGTCACCGATGTCCAATGGCGAAACCGCCTTCGGACCGACAGGACTTGGCACGAGGACCATCGGTTGAAGGTGCCCCACGATGCCGACCATGCGGACGGGCCAGCGGCGGGCGGCGCGGGCACGGAAGTAGGCACATTCGCAGGCGGTGCGGACGGTGCCGGCGGCGTTGGTAGGGAAACGGAACCAGGGGGGCGGCAGGGATTCCAGCACGGCGCGACTGATGCGGCAGCATGCGGCGCCGAAGTCGTTGTCACCGAAGTGGCCGCGGATGCCTTCGGTGCCGACGAAGCCACAGTAGAGTATATCGCCCGGCTCGGTGAAGATGGCGTCTGTGCCGCGCTGGCCGTCGGGCTGGTCGGGTAGCGGCACCATGTCGGCGTCGATCATCAGCAGGTGGTCGAACTCGCCATCTTCGGCGAGGAAGCGGTTGACGGTCTGGTTGCGGGCCACGTCGGTCGGAAACTCCGGGCTGCCGTAGCGCCAGCGCTTGTTCTCCAGCCACCGGGCGAGCAGGCGGTTGGGTTCCTGGCGGAAGGCCATTACGGCGACGAGGATGCTGCCGACGTTGCTCATGACGGTTCCGGGTGCCCCCAGGGCGAGTACCATTCGATCCACGGCGGTCCGCTGATGGTCTTGTACCAGCCCATGACGTGCCCGCGCGCGTCGATGTAAACGCTACAGGTGTTCAGTTCAGCAGCGTACCGGCACGGCCGCGGGTCGGCGTGGGCAACCTTCCGCTCGTCATCGACGACGATCCAGCCTTCCTTGATGGTGGAAACGTCGGTGGTGATCTCGCCCCCCTCGATGGTCTGGGCAATCTCGACCCACGACCACGCGCACCCGCCGACGGGGATGTACCGCACCCGCATCACGGCCCCGGCGGGTGGGCAGTCATTTAGTTCCACGCGCCAGGTCTTGTCGCGGACCTTGACCCAACCGGCGCCGTCGCCCTCCAAGTCCACCTTGAAGCCGTCCCCCGCATTCACCGAATCGCGGTTACAGTACATGCGCTTGAACTCACCAGGCCGGACCTCATATTCCACGGTGAACGTGTACGGCAGCGGCTGGTCGGCCAGGGTGCCGAAGAAGGTATTGATATGGCCGTCGGGCGGGATCGGCACGGCGGCGTCCTCGCTGACGAACGCCCCCGGCTGGCACCGGACCTGAATCCAGTCCTCGGTCTCGCCCTCGGAGTAGTCCTTGAGGCACGGCACGAGCGTGCCGTCGGCGAACGTGCCCTCGCCCACCTTGTCGAACGCGATGCTCACGGTGTCGCCGACAGGCGTCAGGTCGTAGCCGTCGCCCGTGCCGGGCGGGAAGCCACTGCCGGGAATCCAGATGCGCCCCGAAATCGGATCGCCGGCCGTGACCACCAGGGCAGGCCAGACCTCGATGAAGTCAAACGAGTTCTCCATTGGCGGCAGGGCGCCGGCGGCGCTGTACTCGAACTTGTACTCGTCCTCTCCCGGATCGCCGATGAAGACCCGCACGCGAGTGCCGACGGCAATGTCGTTCACGCCGTTTACTTCTTCGGCGACGCCGCTCTCGCCAGTGTCGCCCGCAAAGTCATACAGCGGGGCGTTTGCATCGTCGGTGATGGTCGCCCAGAAGGACTCCCGGTCGCCGCCGCCCACGACGGGGCCGTAGTGGAACCAGTATTCCTCAGCCTCGCCCGTGCGAACGGCGAAGAGTTGAATCACCTGGCCCACGGGGTTGATGTCGGAAGCGCCGAAATCAAAGTCATTCACTTCATACGCCGGGCCGTGGGTGTCCGAGGATCGGCCGCCCGATTTCTGGTGCGACCCGCCCGCACCGGCCCACTCGACCTCGACCCACTCGAACGACCCGCCGCCGTCGGCGGTGATCTCGGCCCAGAAGGGCGCCTGCGGCGGGGCCTCGGCCACGCGCACCAGCGCCCACTTGTCCTCACCCGTGCCGTCTTCCTTCCACAGGACTTGCGCGGCACCCTCGGGCGCGGTGGACAGGCGGCCGTCATCCACCACGTCGGCGAAGCCGTGGTCTTCACGGAGGACATTGAGTTTCACGGGCGTGACGCCCTGGACCAGGCACCGGCCAATCTCGCCGTCCTTGATGGGTTCCAGCAGGACGGCGAAGTTGCCCGCATGGTCGGCGGCCGTCGGCGCAACGCCTTTGAGGGCATAGCCGAACTTGAAGCCCTCTTCATTGTCCGCCGGCGTATAGACCGGCCCGTCGAGGCCAAGGATGTCGAACAAGGCGCGGTCCTCGCCCGTGTCGTTCCTGACGAGAACAACGCCGGCCTGCCTCAGCTCGGCCAGGGGATCGCCGCCCTGGTTCTGCCGGCGCTGGAGGTACTCGCGCGCGGCGTCAATGAAGGTGTTGAAGGTCTGGGCCGGGATGACCATCCGCTGGCCCGGCTGCACTTTCTTGAGCGTGTCGCCCATCCGCATCACCTCGGTTGCCCGTCCCGCACCCGCTCATACAGAAGCCACAACTCATGCAGGACGGCCGATACCTGGTCCCTCTCGTCGTGGCCCTGGCGGGCGAATAGCAGCAGGCACTTCAGCGTGGCCGCAAGGCCATCGAAGCACCGCTGCCACTCCTCGCAATGCGGACAGTAGGGACAGCCCATCGCTGCCCTCCCACGCGGGCGCTACGTTCCGATGCCCAGGCCAGCGTAGTTGCCGGCGTCATAGACCCGCTCGATATGCACGAACGCCGGCCTCTTGACGATGGTCTTCGAGTCGTCGTCCTCAGCGTCCTGGTACTGTACCCAGAGGTACTCCCAGCCTTTCTTCGAGATGCCCGTGATGCCACCGATCGTCATGCCCGTGACGTTCGGGCTGGCGGCGAAGCGGAAGGTGATCTCCCACGCCCCATCGCCGCGCTGGGACCCCGACGCGCCCAGGAACAGCACTTCGCCGGCCGCGAAGCCCTTGAAGGCGGCGTTGTTGGTCTTGCCGGTCAGGGAGAAGAGCGCCGCCTTGTACGACCCCGTGACGTACTCGGCGTCGAAGTAGTGCGTCTCGGAGAAGTTGTAGACGGGGACGGTGATGTCGCAGCCTTCGACCGAGTCGTGGGTGACGCCGATCGCGCCGCCCAAGTCCGGCGGCGTGGCCCCGCCCGCGGCGTAACTGGCGACGTGGGCCTTCGCCTGGGTGATGTGCATCGAGCCGCCGCCGGTGTCGAACTGGTAGGTCGAGTCGCCGACCTCCTTGGGCTTCGAGGACATGAGGCCGTAGCGGGCCGTGCCTTCCCAAAAGTCTGACCCGTCGGACAGGGGCTTTACGTTGCAGGCTTGCCGGACCAGACCGTTGTACGCCAGCGGCGCCTCGGCCTCCAGGGCGTCGAGGGCAGCCTGCTCGTCGTCGGTGCCCCAGATGACGTACTGGAACTCGGCGCTCGGGTTGTCGCCCGAACCGACCTGGCGGCTTTCAACACGTTCGGCTACGGTGATGGGCACAGCACTGCCCCCGTCAATTGAAGTTCACGCCCAAGTTGGCGGCCAACTGGGCGATCTTCTCTGTGTTCTTGGCGGTCTTTTCCGTGGCGCTCGCGATCCGGTCGCTGACGCCGCCTGCGCCCATGCCAGCGGCCTCGATCGCGCTAAAGGTGCCCCGCACGCCGATGGTCCGCTTCATAGCATCCGGCATGGCGGCGGCCGCGTCTTCCAGGGCCTTGCGGACAGCACGCTGGTAGGTCTCGCCGGTGATGTCGCCCGCGTCGAGCAGTTTCCGGTAACGATCTACCTGCGCCCGGGCCCGCTCCTCGGGCGTCTGCATCGACTCGGTGAGTGACTGGCCCTCGCGTTTGGCGGCATCAGCCTCACGGGCGGCGCGGAGTTCCGCCATTCCCGCCTTGAGTTTCCCCAGGCG
>Ga0194125_10007660_pt1 | contig 15518 bp, 18 predicted proteins | sample TA2KigC250mmetaG_FD_148626 | JGI IMG/M metagenome (GOLD analysis project Ga0194125, IMG submission 148626) | Freshwater microbial communities from Lake Tanganyika, Tanzania - TA2015034 Kigoma Deep Cast 250m | ecosystem: Environmental > Aquatic > Freshwater > Lake | place: Tanzania: Lake... | reverse complement strand
CGGCCATGTACATGGAAACCGTGACCCGAAGGTAGTAGTAGGCGGCGATGGCGCTGTTGAGCACGCCGACAATGGCCAGCCAGGTCAGCCCCGCGTCCACCGCGCCGGAGAAGACGTACAGCTTGCCGAAGAAGCCGGCCAGCGGCGGGATGCCGGTCAGGCCGAACATGAAGACGGCCATCAGCAGCGCCAGCCCCGGCTGCCGGCCCGCCAGCCCTTGCACCTGCTCGTTGGTGACGTCATTCTCGTCCCGGCGCTGCACCGCGGCCAACACGGCGAACGCGCCCAGGTTCATGAAAGTGTAGGCCAACAGGTAATAGAGCGCGCCCTGGTAGCCCTGCTCGTTGTTCGCCACCAGGCCGGTCAGGATGTAGCCCGCGTGCGCGATGCTGGAGTAGGCCAGCATCCGCTTGAGGCTGGTCTGGCGCAGCGCGGCCAGGTTGCCCAGGGTCATCGTGAGCACGGCCAGCGCGGCCAGCGCCAGCAGCCAGGGCCGCTCGACGGTGATGACCGCGGCCAGCACGCGGATCAGCGCGGCGAAGGCCGCGGTCTTGGTCGCCACCGACATGAACGCGGTCACCGGGGTCGGCGCACCCTGGTAGACGTCGGGGGTCCACATGTGGAACGGCACGAGCGCCACCTTGAACCCGAAGCCGACCAGCAGCAACCCCATCCCTATCGGCAGCAGCGGCGCAAAGGGCAGCGACATGGATTGCGGCAGGATGCCCATCGTAATCGCATCCAGGTTGGTCGTACCAGTTGCGGCGTAGATCAGGGCGATGCCGTAGAGGAAGAAGCCGCTGGCGAACGCGCCCAACAGGAAGTATTTCAGCGCAGCCTCGCCGGAGCGCACGTCCTTGCGGTTGTAACCGACCAGGATATAAAGCGAGAGCGAGAAGATTTCCAGCCCCAGGAAGATGACGATGAAATCGCTGCCCAGGCTCATCGCCAACATGCCGGCCGTGGCCAGCAGCAGCAGCGCGAAGTAGGGGCCGGGCCGGTGTGTGAAGTCCGTAACCCGCTCCATTGCCAGCAGGACCGCCAGGGCCGCCGCCAGCAGAATGGCCGCGCTGGCGAAAAGCCCCAGGCCATCGGCCAGGAGCATGGTCTGGAATTCGGCGCTGGCCGACCGGCAGGCGAGCACGGCCGCGAACGCGCCCGCCACGGCGACCAGGCTCAGCCAGCCGAGGAGCTGCTTTCGCTTCAGCGCCAGGTCAACCATCAAGATCACCAGCGCCGCGGCGACCAGCACGATTTGGGGGGCGATAACAGGTAGGTTAAGGGTTGGGAAAGTCATAATCACTCACTTCTTACGCTGTCACCCTGATGGAGTATCAAGGGTAAACCCACTGCTCTGCTCTGGAGATGTTTCTGAACGCCGCTGGAATCGAGGCTTTAGCCGGTCTGTCGCTGGATGCAAGAAACCGGCTGAAGCCTCGATTCCAGAGCAGGGGTTTTCATCCGCCGTGGTGACGAGTATCATTTCATGTTTCAGGGTACGCGATCCAATATCATTGTCACTGCCGGAGTCCGTTTGTTCAGCGCGTCCGCCACCGCCTCGGCCGACGGGTTGATCTTGTCAAAGAAGAGGTTCGGAAACAGGCCGATCACGAAGAACAGGATCACGATCGGGGCCAGGGTCAGCACCTCGCGCCAGTGGAGGTCCTTGACCGCGGCATTCTCCTGCCTGGTCAGCGGGCCGTGCAGCATCTGGCGGATGGGCCAGAGCAAATACCAGGCCGCCAGGACGATCCCCAGCGTACCGAAGACTGCAAACACCCGGTTGGCCTGGAAGGCGGCCAGCAAGATGTTGAACTCGCCAACGAAGCCGTTCAGCCCTGGCAGCCCGGCCGACGACAGCGCCACGATCACGAACAGAAAGCCGTAGAGCGGGATTTGCTTCCAGAGGCCGCCATAGTCGGCCAGCAGGCGGGTGTGACGGCGGTTGTACAACATGCCGACCAGCAAGAACAAGGCGCCGGTGCTCAGGCCGTGGTTGACCATTTGCAGCGTCGCGCCCGCGATCCCTTGCGCGCTCAGGGCGAAGACGCCGAGCATCACGAAGCCCAGGTGCGCCACCGATGAGTAGGCGACCAGCGACTTGAGGTCTTTCTGCACCAGCGCCACCAGCGCGCCGTAGAGGATGCCGATGATGGCAAGCACGGCGATCCACGGCACGGCCAGCCGGGTGGCGTCGGGGAAGAGGGGCAGGCAGAAGCGCACGAAGCCATAGGTACCCATCTTCAGGAGCACGGCCGCCAGGATGACCGAGCCGCCCGTAGGGGCCGCGACGTGTGCGTCCGGCAGCCAGGTGTGGAACGGGAAGAGCGGGACCTTGATGGCAAAACCCAGGCCAAGCGCCAGGAAGAGCCAAAGCTGCAAGTCAGCCGCCAGGCCCACCTTTTGCAGCTCCAACAGGTCGAACGTGCCGCCCTGGGCATAGAGCACCAGGATGGCGACCAACATCAGCGCGCTGCCCGCGAAGGTGTACAGGAAGAACTTGAGCGCTGCGTAGATGCGCCACGGCATGATCCGGCCCAGGAACTTATACTCGCCGTGCGGGTCGCCCCAGCCGCCGATCAGGAAATACATCGGGATCAGGGTCAGCTCCCAGAAGACGTAGAAGAGCACCAGATCGAGCGCGATGAAGACGCCGATCATGCCGCTTTCGAGGAGCAACATGAGAAACAGGTACGATCGCAGCCGCTTCTCGACGCCCTCCCACGAAAAGATCAGCACCAGCACGGTCAGCAGGGTGGTGAGCAGCACCAGGAAGAGGCTCAGGCCGTCAACCCCCAGGAGATACTGGATATTGAACTGGGGGATCCACGGCAGGCGCTCGACGAACTGCATACCCGCTTCGCCCGCGCGCCACCAGACCCACAGCAGGCAGGAGATGGCGAACGTCGCCAGGCTCACCCCCAGCGCCCACCATTTCTGGAGCTTTGCATTGGGCAGGGCCAGCAAGATCAATCCGCCCGCGAGGGGGAGGAAAGCGATGATGGAAAGTAATGGGACGCTAGATGGATTCATAAAAGCTCGCTCAAACAGATAAACGGGATCTATGCCGGAATCGCTTCCCGGGTCATCTCGTATCGTACAGGCAACAACTGTCCCAAATTTAGACGCTCAGAGGCATCCAGGATTTCTATCCCCACGATGCGATCTTTTTCGCCGATATCCAGCACAACGTCATCGGAAAGCCGCCGATTGACAACCGGTTGTTTGCGGTCATCCAGACGGATGTAAAGCAAGTCGGTTTTGGAATTGTACGTGATCTGCATCTTCTCACTCCCACTTCCCATAAAACACATAGACCGTTACGGTTACGATCGTATCCCACTCGATCAACGCCTGATGGAATTCGGGTCGTGGTGATTCTTCCGGTAACGTCAATCGGACAGACACGACCGGCGCAGGCGGGAAGTAGCTTCGACTATAGGGTGTCTTCATTCCCGTTCCAACCGCGGGCTGACGATACGCACCTCTCGTGGCCCTTCGCCTGGCATCAGGAGTATCGGCGTCTTTCCATACTTGCTCCGCACGCGACGCCGCAAAGCCAACTCATCCTCGTCATAATCTATCAACTTACGGTCGTGTACAGCCACGAATCGGCCTTCGTACCTGGCGCGCTCGCTCAGGGGCAGGCTCATCCACCAATCTTGTTCTTCCTCGATCTTGCGACGGTCGGCCAGCGTGCGTTCGCGGCGGAGCACGATTGTCAGGAAGTCTTCGACAGATTGAGAACGAGTCTCAGCTTCGTAACGAATCGCTTCGGCCAGTGTCTCGGATACCTGTAGAACCGTCATCATCGGACTCCGACTCACACCTGCTGTCACGTCTCATCTAGCGTGGCCAGGAAACCAGCCCCTCCATAATGCTGTGTGTCACGGATTCGTAGCTGGCGTCAATCCCAACCGGCGGCGCATCTCGTCGCTGGAGATGCCGCCCTCGGCTTGCTGTCGAGCGCGTGAATGCTCGATCAGGGCGATGGATGGCTGCCCTCACGCAAACGCGAACACGGGCACGGATTCCACGCGCTCCGGCGAGCGTTTCTTTACCATGATTTCTTCAACCCGATGCAGCAAGCTCGCATGGTAGTAGCGATATCCGCACTTGTTGCACACGCCAATCGGCATGTGCTCCAGAATGACGAATCCCAGCCGATGCCTGAAAACTTCCTGCGCGACGACGCGCTCCTGTACAATCCCATCGCAATACTCGCACTGATAGCCGTACATTCTACCACCTCTCCAACTCAGCCGCTTCGTAAACGGTAATGATCAGATAGCCGCCTATCTCGGTGAAGCGCCTCACAACGCCCACGTCCGTTCTGGCATCCTCCGCTGACCCAACAACAGTATATCGCGGCCCTCGCGGGTCGTCGGTCTCTGTCTTTGTGATCCTACCATTCAGGACGGCGCATTCGACATCCAGAATGCCCAACCCATCCTCGGCCATTTCTTCAATCGCATGACGGGTCAAGTCATAGTCGCCGGTCAGAATGGCGAACTGGATTTTGTCGAGTACGCGCTGCGTCATTGCCCGAATTCTCCACACGATGCTCGCGCCGCGCCATCAACGCATGGCTCGCTTGCTTCTTCCTGGGCCAGCCATTCTTCACTGATTCGCTATCTTATCACCAACCACGTCACCAGCGCAACCGCCCCGAACAAAATCGAGAGCGCGTACAGCCCCACCAGCCCCGTCTGCAAGCGCCGCGCCTGACTGCCGAGCCAGCCGGTGACGCCCGCCAGGCCGTTGACCGCGCCATCGAGGCCGCCCTTGTCCACCGTCCCCGCAAACCAGCCCGCCAGGTCGCGCAGTGGATTGACGAAAATGGCGTTGTAGATCTCATCCACGTAATACTTGTTCTCGACCAGTTTGCCGAACCAGCCGAGCGACTCGCGCGCCTGCTGCGGGATGTCGGTCTTGACGACGTAGATGGTGTAGGCGAAGTACGCGCCGGCCAGCGCCACCAGCGCCGACACGGCCAGCAACGCCCACTCCACCCAGGCGACGGGATGCGCGCCCGCTTCGGTCGCGCCCTCGGCGGCGGCCTTGCCCGCGTGGAAGACCGGCTCCAGCCAGTGCTCGATGGCCGAAAGGTGCGGGATGCCGATGTAGCCGGCCACGACCGCGCCCACCGCCAGCACGATCAGCGGCACGGTCATTACCGGGGGCGATTCGTGCGCGTGATGGTGCAGCTTCTTGTCGCGCTCCGCGCCCCAGAATGGCACGAAGACCGACCGGAAGGAGTAGATCGCGGTCAGGCCGGCCGTGATCAGCCCCACGCCCCACAGCACCGGCGACTTCTGCCAGGCGTACCAGAGGATCTCGTCCTTGCTGAAGAAGCCGGAGAGAAGCGGGGTACCCGCCAGCGCGGCCGCGCCGATCAGGTAGGTCCAATAGGTTTTCGGCAGCTTCGCCCGCAAGTTGCCCATCTTGTTGATGTTTAGCTCGCCCGCCAGCGCGTGCATCACGCTGCCCGCAGCCAGGAACAGCAGCGCCTTGAAGAAGGCGTGCGTCGCCAGGTGGAAGATGCCCGACGCATACGCGCCCACGCCGACCGCCAGGAACATGTAGCCGAGCTGCGAAATGGTGGAGTAGGCCAGGATGCGCTTGAGGTCGGTCTGGGTCAATGCGATGGTGGCCGCAAAGAGCGCGGTCGCCGCGCCGATGCCCGCCACCCAGGCCGCGCTGGTCGGCGCCAGGTTGAAGAGCGCCGCCGAGCGCGCGGTCACGTAGACGCCCGCGGTGACCATCGTCGCGGCATGGATCAGCGCGGAGACAGGAGTGGGGCCTTCCATCGCGTCGGGCAACCAGACGAAGAGCGGGAGCTGCGCGCTCTTGCCCGTCGCGGCCAGCAGCATCAGCATGGTCACCGTCCCGATCACCCCCGCGGCGACCAGGGTCTCGGCGTTCGCGAAGACATCGGCGAAGCGGAGCGACCCCACGGTGCCCCAGATGACCATGATCGCCAGGGCCAGGCCAAAATCGCCGATGCGGTTGACGATGAACGCCTTCTTCCCGGCGTCTGCAGCCGACGGCTTCTCGAACCAGAAGCCGATCAGCAAATAGGACGCCAGCCCCACCCCCTCCCAGCCGACGTAGAGGAGCAGGTAGTTGTTCGCCAGCACCAGCGTCAGCATCATCAGGATGAAGAAGTTCATGTAGGCGAAGAAGCGGCCGTAGCGCGGGTCGTGTTGCATATAGCCGACCGAGTAGACGTGGATCAGGAAGCCGACCCCTGTGACCACCAGCGCCATCGTGACCGAAAGCTGGTCAATCAACAGTGCGATGTCCACCTTGAAGGAGCCAGTCGCCATCCACTGCCACAGCACGACCTCGTGATGGCGCTCCTCCACGGGCAGGCCCAGCAGCGCGACGAACTGGCTCACCGCGACGGCAAAGCTCAACAGCACCATGCCAGGCGCCAGCCACGAGATCACGCGTTTGCCCAGGCGCTTGCCGAGGAAGGCGATGATGAGTGTCCCCAGGGCGGGGAAGAGAAGCATTAGCCAGGAATAATCCAGCATGGGTACTCCACGTTGGTAGGTTGGGACTTGGTAGATTGGTAAATTGGTAAATTGGTAGATTGGTCATCGCGGGGTAAGCTAACCTGTTTCCCAAGATACCTCACCCGAAGCGATGTCCGCCAGAATATCTTTGAGGTTCTCGATCAATTCCAGTTCGGTATCGCCCTGCGTCCAATAGTCAGGATGATCGTTCAGGAACCCCAGGAAGGTATCGCCATCGCGCCAAAAGGTATACTCTACAGTATTCACTTCCGCTTCTCCCTTACCACACAGGTGTCATCCCCTTCTGACCCCTCGCCCAATCTCTCTTGGTCTCATCATCTCGCGGCTAGTCACAGGTAACGCAACTCGTTGCTCAAATACCCCCATCGCCGAAAAACATCGAGCGCACCCTCTTGCGTCAACTTGAGAGCCAGGCGGCTTTTCGCCACGCGATGGAAGAACGGCGCAAGCGGCTCGGCTGGCTGACAACTTCGCATCAGGCGAGTGAGCTTTGGGTGCGGCTGACGCTGCTCCGCGGCGTCACATAGTACGCCGAGCACCGATAGATCGCCATGTTGCCGCGTCAATCGCAGCAGCTTGCTGGCCTCCACGCGCTCGATGTTCCGAATCAGCCAATCCAGCACGACCCAGGTGAGCCGCCCCGACTCCCGACAATACGCCGTGCTCTCGGCGATCACTTCTTCGGGGCTGCGGATCGGCAAATTCGGCAGGCTCTCGGCCAACAAAACGCGACCGCCAAGCTGCTGCCATTCCTGGAATAGCTGATCTACTCGGTCGGCCATCCCTGCTCCTCCAGGAAGTACTTGATTCGCTGCGCCCAGTCCGGTCGAAACCGGCTCACGTGATCCATGATGACTACAAGCGTTCGCTTGTCGCCTTCTGACAATTGCGGGAGCAGAAGCTCCAGGTCTTCCAGGTCTTGCTCTCGCAAGGCCACGATTTTCATGGCCGTCTGCTCTGGTCGGCCCAAGACATACACCCGCAGCCGTTTCAATGGTAACGCCAGCGGCGTCAAACGATGGTAGAAGTCTGGCGGCAAGATGTCGGCGAAGCCCTTTGCGGCATCGCTCATCCAGTCTTCAGGTAGGTCGTCTCGCTCCGCTACTGTTTTGATTGCATGGCGCAACTCGTGAATATCGCCCCGCAACAGCAGCATATCTATGTCACGGGTTGCACGGCGAGCGCCAAAGTGGAGAATCATGGCCGCGCCCCCGATGATAACAATGTCGCAGGGGGATGATAATCGGCGGTCTACTTCTCCCAGGACTCTGGCAAGCTCATCTTTGTCCATGCGGCGCCTTCGTGGCTTTCTTGCGCTACCCCTTCAACAAATTCACGTCTTCGATATTCGTCGTATCCTTGTTCTTCACCACCGTCATCACGATCGCCAGCCCCACCGCGACCTCGGCCGCGGCGACGACCATCGCCATCAGGACGAAGATCTGGCCGTTCAGGTCCAGGAAGTGGAGCGCCAGCGCGGCGAAGGTCAGGTTGACCGCGTTGAGCATCATCTCCACCGACATGAAGATGATCAGCACGTTGCGCCGGATCAGCATGCCGACGACACCGATCGTGAACAGGACGGCGCTCAGGATCAGGTAGTAGGAAGTTGGAACCATAGGGTCTATCGCTGCTCCCTCATTCTGGCTCGCGCGGCTCAATCACCAATCTGACCCCGCTGAGAATTTCGCGCACCCGCCTGGCTGAGAGCGTTCCGATGTATTCGTCCAGGTGCGCCTTATCCACGGTGAAAACCTGCGACACGTTGACGATACTTTGCCTGGGCAAGTTCGCCTCGCCGTTTTCAAGCAATACATTGCCAGGCGCGTCTGCTCGTTTGAGATTCGAGGTCAAGGCGCAAACCACGACCGTGCGAATCTGGCTGCGGTTGAACAGGTTGTTCTGGATCACCACGTGGGGATGCCGGTAGCCAGGCTCGGAGCCGGTTGGTTCTCCCAGCTCGATCCAATACACGTCGCCCTGGTTGATCACCATTCACCTTCCACGATGCGACGATGATGATGTCGGGCCTCTCGTCGAAGTCTTTTTTCTGTCAAGTCTGGTTCGTCGGCATAAGCCGCATTGATTTGCGCCAATAGATCTCGATTGTGTTGACGGCTTAGATAATCTTCCATCGCCAGGCCAAAAAGCCGGCTGCGCGAGACTCTCATTTTGTCGGCGAGCGCCTCGACCTGCTCGAAAAGCGACTTCTGTATCGAGATAGCGGTCTTTACATTTTGCATCGGTTATACCTCCGTTCCTCCTAATAGTATAACCGCCAACTCGCCGAGTGTCAATACCGAAAGGGCATCGGCATTGACCTGCCATTTATAGTCTGTTATCTCTCTGCGCCAACACCACCGCGCCCACCATCCCCACCAGCAGCAGCACTGACGTCAGCTCGAACGGCAGCAGGTAGTCGGTGTAGAGCGCCGCGGCAATGGCCTCGACACTGCCCTGGCCGAACGCGGCCGCCGTCCCCTGCGCTGCGTGAAGCTGGCCGGTGACAAGGCCGTAGACCACTCCCGCCAGAAGCAGCACGCCCAACACGAGCGCGGTGATGCGCTGCCACCCAAGCTGGATTGGAAAACGTGAAGACGCGGCAGCCTTGTCTCCTTGTCTACTTGTTTCCCGATCCCCCGCTCCCAACTCTCCCCCGCCGATCAGCATGACCACGAACAGGAACAGGACGACGATGGCGCCGGCGTAGACGATGATCTGCACCGCGGCCAGGAACTGCGCCTGGAGCATGATGTACAGCGCGGCCAGGGTCGCGAAGTTCAACAGCAGGAACAGCGCGCTATACACCGGCTTGCGGCTGACGATCACGCCGACCGCGGCGACGATGGCGATCAGGGCAAAGACGATAAACAAGAACATGGATACCTCACGTGTTGCGTGCTGCGTAGTCCGTATTGCGTAGTCCGTATTGCGTAGTCCGTAGTTCGTTCACGTTGCGCCTCGTTAAGCGATGTGGAATGCGCACCACGAAATACACACCACGAAATACACACCACGAAATACGCAGTACGCAATACGATTCACTCCGCTCTCACTACCACATTCGGAACCTTCGGGTTCAACAACTGCTCTTTGGTCAACAGCAGGCCATCGCGGTCGTACACCGCCAGCTCGAAGTCGTGGCCCAGGACAATGGCCTCCACGGGGCACGCGGTCTCGCAGTCGCCGCAGAAGACGCAGCGCATCAGGTTGACCTCGTAGTTCTGCGCGTACCGCTCGCCAGGGCTGTGCGGGTGCTGCGGATCGTTCTCGGCCGCCTCGACGTGGATCGCGCCGGTGGGGCAGGCCGCCTCGCACAACATGCAGCCGATGCACCGCTCCAGCCCGTTTTCATAGCGTCGCAGCTCGTGCCGCGCGCGAAAACGCGGATAGACCGCGATCGGCTCTTCGGGATATTGCACCGTCAGCGGCTTCGATAGCAACGCCTTCAACGTGACGCCCATCGCCTGGGCGACCGCGCCGATTTCTTTGAAGACCATGCTCACATTCGACATGCAGCAACTCCGTACTGCGTATTCCGTTTGATGCCCTTGTCTACTTGCCTACTTGTCTACCCGTCACAGCAACACCACCATCACCGCCGTCACCGCCATATAAACCAGCGACAGCGGGAACAAAAACGTCCAGCAGAAGCGCAGCAGTTGATCGTAGCGCGGCCGCGGGACACTGGCAGACGCCCAGATGAACAGAAAGACCATCGCCAGCACTTTCGCGGCGAAGTAGAACAGCCCCAGGATCGGGAACTGCTCGACGAACGGGCCGCGCCAGCCGCCGAAGAAGAGCGTCACCGCCACGCCGCTCGCGCCCAGGATGTGCAGATACTCGGTCATGTAGTAGAGCGCGAACTTGATGCTGCCGTACTCGGTCTGATAACCGGCCACCAACTCGTTTTCGGTCTCAGGGAAGTCGAACGGCTTGCGGCTCGTCTCGGCCAACATGCAGATGAAGTAGAACGGGAACGCCAGCAGCAGCCAGGCCCGCAGATACCACGGGATCGGCGTGGCTGGTGTGACGATCTGGTTCAGGTTGAGCGTGCCATAGACCAGCAAAACCGAGATCAGCAGGATGCCCATCGGCAGCTCATACGAGAGCATCTGGCTGCTGGTGCGCAGCGCGCCGAGCAGCGAGTACTTGTTGTTGCTGGCCCAGCCGCCCAGGATGACGCCATACGTGCCCAGCCCCGCCACCGCCAGCACCCACAGAATGCCGATGTTCACGTCGGACACCGCCAGCGGGATCGCCTTGCCGAACAGGTTGACCGTCGGCCCCACGGGAACCACCGCGAAGATCAGCAGCGCGGGCGCGATCGCCAGCGCCGGGCCGAGCACGAAGAGGATTTTGTCCGTGTAGCTGGGGATGGTCTCCTCTTTGAAGATCATCTTGAGCGCATCCGCGATCGGATGCCCCAGCCCGAACTTCCACGCGCGGTTCGGCCCGATGCGCTGCTGAAAGCGGCCGATCAGCTTCCGCTCGAACCACGTCAGGTACGCGAAGCCGGTCAGCAGGACGACGACCAGCACGACCGATTTGATCGCGGGAATGAGAATCAGGTTGATCCAGTCCATAGCACCGAATCCCGTTAGTGTTGGACGGTGGATGGGTAGACAAGTAGACAGGTAGACAAGGCCGACCCACCAACCATCTAACCAACAAACCGACTAACTAACCAGCTATCGTAATCCTCACAACTTCGTCACGTCCCATGCCCAACGTTTCTGCGGGCAGACCGGGCAGGTTCGCGGGAATCCAGGCCGTGCCGGGCTGCACCGAGGCGTCGGCTTTCAGAGTCAGGGTCACGCTGCCGTGGGGCGAGGCAACGGTCACCTGGCTGCCCGCGGCCAGCTTCGCCGCGGCCAGATCGGCCGGGTTGAGCGCCACGAACGCCGCGGGCGTCAGCTTGCGCACCGGCTCCGGCGCATATTGCATGAAAAGGCTTGCGTCCCAGAAGAGCGGGCTGCTGACCAGAAGGAAGCTACCGGGTTGGGGACCAGGGACTAGGGATTGGGGATTGCCTGGTCCCGAATCCCTGGTCCCCAATCTCAAATCCTTCGCCGCCCACTGCGCGCCGCCCTCGCCCAACGCCTCCCAGCGCAACGCCGCGTAGCAGGGCACGGCCTTGCCGATCTCCTCCAGCACCGCTTGCGCAGTGGGATAGTTCCACGGCTTGGCCGCCGGGCCGGTCTTGGCCTTGCGCTTCTTGCGTTTCCAGTCGGGCAATTCTGGGGCCGCGGAGGGGGCGACCGCGGAGGGATCGCCCCTACTTTCGGCGCCCTGCCACTTCTCGGCCAGCGCGGCCAGGATCGCCCAATCGGCTTTGCTCTCGCCCACGGCGCGGATGCCCTGCGGTCCACGCTGGATGCGGCGCTCCAGGTTGGTGTACGTGCCATCGGCCTCGGCGAAGCTGCACGCGGGCAGCACCACATCGGCCAGCTGTGCGGCCTCGGTCAGGAAGAGGTCCTGGACGACCAGGAAGTCGAGCTTGCGCAACGCCTCGGCTACGGAAGGCAGGGCCGCGGGGTTGTCGCCCATGATGAACAGCCCCTTCACCCCGCCGCCGAGCATCTGGGCGTAGCTCTGGCCCGGCTCGGCCGGGGGCTGCAGGCCCCACAGCTTGCCCAGGCGCTCCCGTACGACCGCATCGTTCAGCGCCGCATAGCCGGGCAGCGAGTCGGGCAGCAAGCCCATGTCGCGCGCGCCCTGCTCGTTCGCCCCCACGGGGATGTATGCCAGCTTATCCCCTTGCCCCAACGCGTTCGCCAATCCCGCCAGCGCGACCACGGTCGCCCTGCCTCGCTCGCCCCTGGCCGCGTCCGGGCCGTAGAGGAAGAGGGGGGATTTGGCGGCGGTGAGTAGTTCGACGGGTATTAGGTATTGGGTATTGGGTATTGGGTATTGGGGATTACGAGCATCCTGTTTGCCCCTCGCATCTTGCGCCCTGACCCCTGATCCTTGACTCCTGACCCCTGACTCCTGACCCCTGACTCCTCTACTCGCCTGCACCGCCGCGGCCAACTCGCCCAACAGCGCTGCCTCGTTGCCTGGCAGCGCCGGCAGATACGCGCCGGGGTACTTCGCCAGCTCGATGCGCCGCGGATTGACAATGAGCAGTTTCGCGTCGCTGCGGCGGACGACCCGTTTGATGTGCAGATCGAGCAGCGGCGCGGCCTCGCTCGGATTGAGGCCGACGAGCACGATCAGGTCGCTCTTGGCGATGTCCGCAATGGCCGAGAGGCCGGTCGGCCACGCGCGGACGGCCGAGCCGCCCGCGAAGTCCACGTTGTTCACGCCGACCACCGCGCGAAAGAACTTCTGGAACAGGTAGGCCGCCTCGTTGCTGACCCGCGGGGAGGCGATGCCGCCGATCGCATTCGCGCCGCCTGCATCGGCCAGCGCGCCAAACTTGTCCACGATCCGGCCCAGCGCCTCGTCCCAGGTGGCCTCGCGCAATGCGCCGTTCTCGCGCACCAGCGGCTTCGCCAGCCGCTCCGGGTGATCCACGAATCGGTGGACGAAGCGGCCCTTGTCGCAGATCCACTCGTCGTTGACGGCCAGGTTCTCGCGGGCGACGATGCGGCGCAGCTCATGGACGCGCTCGTCCAGCCGCAGGTTGCAGCCAACCGGACAGTGGTTGCAGACACTCGGCGTCTTCTTCAGCTCCCAGGGGCGGTAGCGGAAGCGCGTGACGCGGTTGGTCAGCGCGCCGACCGGGCAGATGTCAATGATGCTGCCTGAGGTCCTGGCATCTACCGGCTGGCCGGGGAAGGTGTCAATCATCGTCTCGCCGCCGCGCTCGAACAGACCGAGCTGCGGTTTGTCTTCCCACTCTTCCAGGTAGCGGATGCAGCGCCAGCAGAGGATACAGCGCTCCTGGTCGAGCACGATCAGGTCGCTGATCGGGTACTTCTTGTTTTTGTGGCGCTTCGGCTCGATGAACTTGCTGGCGCCGGGGCCGTACTCCATCGTCTGATCTTGCAGCGGGCACTCGCCGCCCTTGTCGCAGATGGGGCAGTCGAGCGGGTGGTTGATCAGGATGAAGCCCAGGTTGGCCTCGCGTATCTTCTTCACCTGCTCGGTGTTCGTGCGGACGGCCATCCCCTCGGCCACGCGCACGGTGCAGGCGGTGTCGAGCCGGCTGCCGCGCGGCCCGACGAACTCGACCAGGCACATGCGGCACGCGCCCAGCGGATCGAGCTTGGGATGCGAGCAGAAGACCGGGATCTCGATGCCAGCCGCTTTGGCCGCATCCACCACCAGCGTCCCCGCGGGCACGGTGATTTTGATGTCGTCAATGGTCAGGGTGACCTGATCGGGCATAACAGTCCTCGAATAGGCAAACTGCAAATGGCAAATTGCAAATTGCAAACAGCCGGAAACGGGCCAATCTACCTCAAGTTCCTGCCTAGATGGATGCTCAATCTACGAAGCAAACGTTGATGGCGTGCTCGCGAAATGGAGCCGATGCTTCCGGCGGCGTGACCACTGGATACAGTCATCAAGAAACCTAGCCGGATGATCGAGTCGTTGAGCAGACCGCTCCCCCCGAAGTCGGAATCCGTGTAGACAATTAGCTCGTCGAATCCGGCAACGAACTGATGTAATTGCGAGCTGACACCGCAAATGAGTAAGTCGCCATAAGACGGCATTTCGCACAGAACGATCGCAGGCCGATATTTGATTTTGCTGTCCGCCTGCGGAAATGCTGCGAGAATGACCTTTCCCTCATTCACGGTTTGTACTCTGGATTGGGTTCACGGATCATATCCAGGGTGTACTCAGGCTCATCTTCTCCGTAAGCTCTCTGAAAATGCTCGGCGGCGAATCTAAACCAGGCCTCTCGTTCATCCAACAAGTCTTCAGATGCCATTACCGCGACGACGATCCTTGAGCGTGGCGGTATCTGAATCGGCTGGAGTAATTCCAGGTGGGTTGCATCCAAGACTTGGGATTCTATCATCTGCATAGCCATTCTCATCACCTCTTTTCCCTCTTGGTCGTCTCTCAACGCGCGCGAAGTCGAAAAAATGAAACCACTCGCCATCATCTTCCATGAAGTCTTCCATGTCCAGGTTGTCCCAGAATACTGCCTTTTTGTAGCTCTTGACCTCAAGAAGCTCGATTCCATTTAGCCTTTTCAGCACTGTATCGCCATGAGGTCGTAGGCTTTCTATGATCAACGGGATCATCCATTGCACATTTCCTTCGCGTGGAACTGACTTCGGCTAAAGCGTATGCCTGGCAAATAACCACTGAATTATCGGAGAAATCACTTTAGCGAACAAGTCGGTGAAGAAGTTGGATAAGGAAGTATACGTCCAGTAAACCAAGAAACCCAAGGCAACAATAGACAGGCCTAAAGCTACAACAAAAGCTGGAACTGTCACAAGGTAGACTTGACCTGTAAAGGCTTGTGTCAATGGAGTAAGCGAATCCCGCCTAAACGGCACAACAAACGCGCGAGCAAACAGCCAGCCGACTAATCCCCAAAGAACAAGGCAAATCAAAGCTCCACCTATACCATTCAAATTCCAGAACTCGGTAATCCGCGACGCCCATCCAATAAGGAAACCGAATCCTGCGAATAGACAATTCAAAATCACAACTCCAGGATACACTAGCCACCTCAGGTCTCGTACTTGTTTGCTCATCCACTGATAGAAGGATTCCCTCGCCATAATCTATCCCTCCACGAGTCGGGAGACAACTTCTCGGGCATTCACCACGTTCTCGGTCAATTCGGCCAACTTGACGCCGCCGTACGCCCTTGCAAGTCCTTGATCTGACAGCCGATACCAGAACTCGCGTTCATCGGCCAAGTCATCCGTTTGTAAATATGCCCACGCCACACCCTCATCCGGCGTGTCCCAGTATTTGGCCAGCGAGCAAATGGATGCCTGCATCCAGGCGCGCTTGTCGGCTTCGGTGCCGGTGTCGACGGCTTTCCCCATCAACCTTGCC
>Ga0194125_10007657_pt1 | contig 15520 bp, 11 predicted proteins | sample TA2KigC250mmetaG_FD_148626 | JGI IMG/M metagenome (GOLD analysis project Ga0194125, IMG submission 148626) | Freshwater microbial communities from Lake Tanganyika, Tanzania - TA2015034 Kigoma Deep Cast 250m | ecosystem: Environmental > Aquatic > Freshwater > Lake | place: Tanzania: Lake... | reverse complement strand
TGAAATGAGCACTTTACCGCCTTTCCTCCGCAAGTTGATGGATAGCGATATTCATCTCCTCAGGGTGAAGCGAGTAGAATCCATCGAATATCAAGATTGCGTCTATGACTTAGAGGTTGGTGACCCAGCCAGGCCGTATCATACGTTCATGACAGGCTGTGGATTAGTAACTCATAACTGCACTTTTAACTGCCTGTTTTGCCAGAACTGGCACTATCGCCAGATGTCGCCCAAGGGCAAGGACATGAGCGCCCAGGAGCTGGCCGACAGGGCCGATGCCCGCACCTACTGCGTGTGCTACTTCGGCGGCGACCCCACGCCCCAGATGCCCCACGCCCTGGCCACGTCGCACATCCTGGCGGAACGAGGCGTGCGCATCTGCTGGGAGACCAACGGCACGATGCAGCCCAGGCTGCTGGAGAAGGCAGTGCAACTTTCGCTGCAGAGCGGGGGCTGCATCAAGTTCGACCTCAAGGCCTACGACGAGAGCCTCCACCTGGCTCTAACAGGCGTGTCGAACAAAAGGACACTGGAGAACTTCGCCCGCGCCGCCCGGCACATTCCGGAGCGCCCTGAGCCCCCGCTGGTGGTGGCCAGCACCCTGCTGGTGCCCGGCTACGTTGACGCCCAAGAGGTCAGCCAAATTGCCTCCTTCATCGCCTCCTTCGACCCCACCATTCCCTACGCGCTACTGGGCTTCCATCCCCACTTCTACATGCCCGACCTGCCCCGCACCTCGGTCCGCCACGCCGACGAGGCCGAGGCCGCCGCCCGCGCCACCGGCCTGACGAACGTGCGCATCGGCAACCGCCACCTGCTGTCACGAGCTTATTGAGAGGGTGAAATCATGAAGCACGAAAGCTCACCCCCCCAGGTGACGATCCGACCATGCTCCCGGATACCGGTGGCGCTAGCTGTGCTGCTGGCCCTGTTGCAGCTCGTCTCCCCCCACCGGGCCTGGATCATCCTGCTCTGCGGGGTGGGAGGGATGAGCCTGGCCGCCTACTTGTGGGCCCGCTCCCTGGCCCGGTCGGTGCGAGTGACCCGTTCGCTGCGCTACGTCTGGGCACAGGTGGGAGACCTGCTGGAGGAGCGATTTGCCCTTCACAACCGGGGGACGTGGCCGGTGCTCTGGGCTGAGGTGGACGATGAGTCCAACCTGCCCGGGTATCCCTCCGGGCGGGTGGTGGCGGCTGGTGGCGGGGAGACGTACCGCTGGCGGGTGAGCACGGTCTGCCGACGGCGTGGGCTGTTCACCCTGGGGCCTTGGACGGTGCACATGCAGGACCCCTTCGGGCTTTTCACCGTCACCCAGCACTACGAGCAGACCCACAGCCTGCTGGTGGTCCCTCCAGTGATGGAACTGCCGTCGGTGGTTCTACCCCGAGGGGTGGCGACGGGAGGGGCCGTGGCCCGACAGCCAGCGGCAAACTTGACCCTCAACGTCTCGGCCACCCGTCCCTACGCGCCTGGCGACCCCCTGCGGCGCATCCACTGGCCTTCCACGGCCCATCGCGATGCCCTGATTTCCAAGACCTTCGACGCGGAGGTAACTGGTGACCTGTGGATCGTCCTGGACCTGGACGCCGGGGTGCAGGCGGGGGAAGGGGAGGAATCCACCGAGGAGTACGGTGTGATCCTGGCGGCCTCGCTGGCCGATAAAATATTGCGCCAGAATCGGGCGGTGGGGCTGGTGGCCTACGGGGCCCGATATGCCTACCTCGTGCCGGGTCGAGGGGAGGGACAGTTGTGGCGTGTGCTGCGAGCCCTGGCCCTGGTGCAGGCCGGGGAGCGACGCCCCCTGGCCACGGTGCTCACCGAGATGCGCGCCGTGCTGGGACGGCGGACAACAGTGGCAGTGATTACTCCCTCCGGTGCCCCGGCCTGGGTGGAAGCCCTGTGGCCGCTGTTGCGCCAGGGGGTGGCTCCGACGGCCATCCTGCTTGACCCTGCCTCTTTTGGTGGACAAGGAGACCTCTCCGTGGTGCGCAGTATGCTGGCCGGACTGGGCATCCCCGCCCACGTCGTCGCTCAGGGTTATCCCTTCCGCTTTTCCCCTCCCACCCGTCGGGAGGGCGGGGCGTGGGAGTTCAAGACCACGGCCACGGGGCGGGTCGTCGTGGTGCGACGTCCTCGGGAGGCGATGGCATGAGACTGATGGCCTGGCTGGAGCAGCGTTTTCGTCCGGCGGAGAATTGGTTCCTGTTCTCCCTCCTCGTCCTGGCGGCGCTGAGCGCGGCTGGGGGGGGCATGGCCGCTGAATGGGTGCCCGGCGATGAGCTATTCTGGCATGCCGCCCTGGTGGGGGTTCTGATCGGGAGGTGGCTGGGGTGCACCCTCATGCGAGGGCGGTGGGCCGCGCTGCTTCTGGCAGCAGGTGGAGCGATCTACGTGGGATGGTGGGTGACCAATCTGACACCTCCGCTGTGGGCAGTTCTGGGGGCAGCGTGGCGGAGGGACTGGCTCCTGGCATTGACCTGGCTGCAGGAGGTGGAGGCCCGGCTGGCGATGCTAGCAGGTGAAGTAGCTGCCTGGATCGGCACCTGGCTCGGAAGGAGAGGAACGCCTGGGCCGGCGGTCTCACTTTTCTGGATGGCCCTGGTCCTCTGGGGTGGCGCGGCCTTCGCTGGTTGGACGGTAGCCCAAGGGTATCATCCTCTCCTCGCCTTCTTCCCCCTGGGCAGCGCGCTGACCCTGAGCGTGTACCTGGGCGACGCAGGGATAGAGTACCTGCTGCTGTTCATGGCCTGTGTGGTGATGATGACTCCGCCGATTACCCTGCGCCGGACAGAGCACGAGTGGGAATCCCGCCAGATAGATTATTCGGAGGAGTTCCGCTTCGACACGCTGATAACCGCTATGGCTGCTGTAGCCATCCTTCTTGTCACCGCCGTCACCGTCCCCAACGTCCGGGTGTGGGCAGTAGTGGATTGGTTCTGGCAGCGGGTTCAGGGGCCGCAACAGGCGGCGGGGCAGGTGCTGGAACGGGCCTTTCCAGGCGCTCGCCCGGCGACGGGTGGCAGGCCGTGGGTCGGTGGGATCGGGGCCGTGTTGCCCCGCGAACACCTCCTGGGCGGTAGTCCAGACCTGGCGCAGACGGTGGTGATGCGGGTTGTCACCAGCGACCCGCCGCCTGTGTATGAGGGATTTCCAGACGAGGAGGCGCGTCCCCAACAGACTTTTTGCTGGCGGGGGACGGTGTATAGCGACTATGTGGGTGTTGGGTGGAGCCAGGGTCCCACGGAGGCCGTGCTGCAGCCGCCCTACGCCTCGCTGGGGCCGCCGCAGCGTCCGGGGCGGCGTCCGCTGCGGCAGGCATTCACCCTGCTGATTCCCCACGGCGAGACCATCTACGCGGCCGGCGATCCCCACAGCGTGGACCGGGCGGTGACAGTGCGGCATCTTCCGGAAGGCGATGACCTGATAGCCCTGGAGGGGCAAGCCGACGAGTATCACGTTCTCTCCCTGGTGCCCCAGGTCACAGCGCGGGAACTGGCCGAAGCGGTGGCAACCTATCCGCCGCAGATCGAGGAGGTGTACCTGGCCCTGCCCGGCCGTCTGCCACAGTGGGTAGTGGAGTTGGCGCAGGAGGTAACGGCAGAGGCGGATACCCCCTACGCCCAGGCGCTGGCTCTGGAAGCCTACCTGCGTTCGTTCCCTTACGACCTGGAGGTGGCGAAGCCCCCGCAGGGACGGGACGCAGTGGACTACTTCCTCTTCGACTTGCAGCGGGGATACTGTGACTATTTTGCCTCGGCGATGGTGGTAATGGCCCGCTCGGTGGGCATCCCGGCCCGCCTGGCGGTAGGCTATGCGATGGGCAGCTACGACTTTCAGCAGGGGGCCTACGTGGTCACCGAGAGGGACGCCCACGCCTGGCCGGAGCTCTATTTTTCTGACTATGGCTGGATTCCTTTCGAGCCGACCTCCGGGTTGGCGCCACTGGAGCGAGGGGAGGGGACCGAGGAATTAGAACCCTCCTCGCTGGCGCTGCCCTCCCTGCCGGAACGTCCCTGGTGGGTGCAGATGCAGGTGGAGGCCCGGCTGGCCTGGCTGCGGTGGCGGTGGTTGGCGCTGGCCGGTTTCGCAGGGCTGTTGATAGCAGGAGCCGGGTGGCGAGCCTGGCGCCGGCGGCTGACCGGCCTGAGCAGGGAAGAGCGGGTGGCATTGACCTACGCTCGACTGCGAGCGATGGCTTCCCGCCTGGGCGTGCCGGTACATCCCTGGGACACGCCCGCCGAGTTCAGTGCTGCTGTGGAGCAGGAGTTGACGCGCCGTCGTCCTCGAGGAAAATGGCTGGAGGAAGCGGTGCGAAAAAGGCTACAACAGACTCTGGCCGGGGTCTTCCTGGTGACGAGCGTGTACGAGCAGGTTAGCTACGCCCCGGCGCCGCCGGACCCCGCCCTGATGCATCGGTCGTGGCAGGAGGGACGGCGTCTGCGCTGGCGGCTACGGGGGCTGTGGGCACTTTCTAGATAGGGTGTATGGAAATCACTCCTTTGGGCAACGTTGTGCGGGAAAAGGGGAAGGCATCTTGCCTTTAGAGGGACGATGTGTTACAATGAGTATCAGTAGATGGAAATTTTGAAGCAGAGCGGGCTCCCATGCCCGCGAATAGGCGGCGTGGGAGCCGCCGCTGCTAGTAATTTTCCATCTACTGAGTACAGCAAGTGGGAGGAGGGTCGCCCTTGTGTGACAACCAGTGGAATGATGAACGGGCACGCTGTGAGGAAATTGTGCGCCGGGCGCTGGAGGAGGATATCGGGCCGGGGGACGTGACCACGCTATGGATCGTGTCGCCGGCGGCCCGGCTGCGCGGCCGCTTTCTGGTCAAGGAAACAGGAGTGGTGGCCGGACTGCTGGTGGCCGGGCTGGTTTTCCAGTTGCTGGACCCCGAGGTGCGCTTCCGCCCCCTGGTGGAAGATGGGACGGCGGTGTTTCCTGGTGACGTAGTGGCCGAGGTGGAGGGGCCAGGCCGGGCTATCCTGAGCGGGGAACGGACCGCGCTCAACTTCCTGCAACGGATGTCGGGGATCGCCACCCTGACCCGTCGCTACGTGGAGGCAGTGGCTGGGACCAGGGCAGTCATTCTGGACACGCGCAAGACGGCCCCCGGTCTGCGCCTGCTGGACAAGTGGGCCGTCCGCCTGGGGGGAGGCCAGAACCACCGCCTGGGCCTCTACGACATGGTGCTGATCAAGGATAACCACATCGCCGCGGCCGGCGGGATCACGGGGGCGGTGGCACGAGTGCAGCAGGAGCGAAGGCCAGTTGCGCCGGAGTTCAACTCCGGCGCAACGATTGAGGTGGAAGTGAAAAACCTGGACGATCTGGAGGAGGCGTTGGCGCTGGGGGTGGACCGCATCATGCTGGACAACGTGGACCTGGCGACGATGCGCCAGGCGGTGGAGATGGCAGCCGGACGGGTGGAACTGGAGGCCTCCGGCGGGGTGACCCTGAAGACCGTAGCGGCCATCGCTGCCACGGGGGTGGACTACATTTCGGTGGGGGCGCTGACCCACTCGCCCGGAGCGCTGGACATCAGTCTGGAAATTTCAGAAACCAGGTTTTTCGCTTGATAAAGTGTCGTTTGGCGCTCCAGAACGTCCAGGGAGCAGTCATTGGCTTGGTCAGGACGACGAAAAAACCTGGTTTCTCTCTACATGGAGGTTAGGATGCTGCCTGACGAATACCGAACTCTGCCTGAGCCCGAACTCATAGCTCGTATCGCCGCCGCCAAAGAGAAACTCGGCCCTGATTTGGTGATCCTGGGCCATCATTATCAGCGAGACGAGGTGATCCGGTTCGCCGATCACCGCGGCGACTCGCTGGAGCTGTCACGGGTGGCTGCGGCGCAGCGGAAGGCCAGGTACATCGTCTTCTGCGGGGTGGATTTCATGGCCGAGACGGCGGCCATGCTCTGTGCCCCCTCACAGGTGGTGCTTTTACCAGCGGTGGATGCCCCCTGCCCCATGGCCCAGATGGCCGAGGTAGGCGACGCTCTCACGGCCTGGGACGCGCTGACGGCGCGCTTGTCCCGAGCGGCAGCGAGGGGATGGGGCAAGGATGCCCTGCTACCCATCACTTATCAGAATTCTACCGCCGCGCTGAAGGCGTTCTGCGGGCGGCGAGGTGGGGCGGTCTGCACCTCGGCCAATGCCCAGCAGGTCTTCCGCTGGGCGCTGGATCAGGGGCGGCGGATCCTCTTCTTTCCCGATGAATGGCTGGGGCGCAACACGGCTCTGGCCCTGGGGATCCCGCCGCAGCGGATCGCCATCTGGGACCCGGCCGAGCTGGACGGCGGTTGCCCTGACGCCTGCACTGAGCGTAGCCGAAGTGTCGGCCAGGCACAGGTGGTGGTCTGGAAGGGGCATTGCCACGTCCACACCTTCTTCACCGTGGAGCACGTGCGGGCCGTGCGGGAGCAGTACGGGGACATCACCGTCGTCGTCCACCCCGAGTGTACGGTCGAGGTGGTCCAGGCGGCCGATCTCAACGGCTCCACCTCGTTCATCCTGCGAGCCGTGCGCGACGCGCCCCCCGGCAGCCGGTGGGCGGTGGGGACCGAGATCAACATGGTGGCCCGGCTGGCGCGGGAATACCTGGACAGGACGGTGGTCCCCCTGGCCCGCTCCCTCTGTGGGGCGATGTACCGTACCAACCTTCATAACCTGCTCTATACCTTGGAGGAACTGCTCCACGGCCGGTTCGTGGGGCAGGTGCAGGTGCCGGCCGAAACGACCCGCTGGGCCAACCTGGCGCTGGAAAGGATGTTACGACTATGACCAACCTAGAGGTTAGAGATTGGAGGTTGGAGGCCTGTCCTGAGCGTAGCGAAGGATCACAACATCCAACATCCAACTTCCAACTTCCGACATCCAACATCCAACTTCTAACTTCCGACGTTCTCATCATCGGCAGTGGCATTGCCGGGGCGGTGGCTGCGCTGCGCCTGGCGGAGGATCCGGCCATCCAGGTGAAGGTAGTGACGAGCACCCAGGACCCCCGTGAGTCCAGCACTTTCTACGCCCAGGGGGGGATCATCGCCCGTGGCCCTGAGGATTCGGCCGAGTTGCTGGTTCAGGATATCCTGCGGGCTGGCGCGGGGGTGAACAACCCGGTGGCGGTGCGCATCCTGGCCGAGGAGGGGCCGCGCCTGCTGCGGGAGATCCTGCTGCAGCAGTTGGGGGTTGCCTTCAGCGAGACGGTTGGGGAGGAGCTGGAGTACATCCGCGAAGCGGCCCATTCCACCGAGCGCATCCTGCACGCTGCCGACGCCACTGGCCGGGCTATCGAGGAGCGGCTGATCGAAGCGCTGCAGGGGTGCCCTAACGTCACCCTCCTCTCGGAGCACACGGCGGTGGACCTGCTGACCCCCGCCCACCACTCCCGCAATCCCCGGGCGATCTACAACCCGGTGTCCTGCGTAGGCGCCTACATCTTCGACCAGCGGCGGGGGCAAGTGGTCACCTGCCTGGCTCGCAAAACCATCCTGGCCAGCGGCGGCCTGGGGCAGATCTACCTGCACACCACCAACCCCGAGCAAGCTCGCGGCGACGGGCTGGCCATGGCCCACCGGGCCGGGGCGCGCATCATCCAGGCCGAATACGTCCAGTTTCATCCCACCGCTCTATACCACCGTGATGCGCCCCGCTTTCTCATCTCCGAGGCGGTGCGGGGGGAGGGTGCGCGGCTGGTGGATGAAGAGGGCCGGCCGTTCATGCAGAAGTACGACCCGCAGTGGAAGGACCTGGCCCCGCGTGACGTGGTGGCCCGTAGCATCCATCGGGAGATGCTGGACACCAAAGCCCCTTGTGTGTACCTCGATCTGCGCTCTTACCTGGCGGCCGACGAGATCAGGCGGCGTTTTCCCAACATCTATGCCCAGTGTCTGGCCTATGGGATTGACATCACTAGGGACCTGATCCCGGTGGTGCCAGCGGCCCACTATCACTGTGGCGGGGTCTGGGTAGACGAATGGGGGCGTACCTCGCTGCGCCATCTGTATGCTGCCGGCGAGGTCTCCTGCACCGGCGTGCACGGGGCCAACCGGCTGGGGAGCGCGTCGCTGCTGGAGGGCCTGGTCTGGGGCAGCCGAGCGGCGCAGGACATCCGCCGCACTTTAGACGAGCCACTGGAGGTGGACCCGGCCGACATCCCCCTGTGGGTGGACACCGGCCTCCATCCGCCTGACCCGGCGCTGATCCGTCAGGACATGGACACCATCAAGCGCATCATGTGGAACTACGTGGGGTTGGTGCGCAGCGCCCGGCGGCTGGAACGGGCCATTGACGACCTGAGCCACTTGCAGGTGGAGATTGACAAATTCTATCGCGCCACCAGGCTGACCGATGGGCTGATCGGGTTGCGCAACAGCGTGCTGGCGGGGTTGATCGTTGCCCGTGCCGCCTGGGAGAACAAGGCGAGCCGGGGCTGCCACTATCGCGAGGATTAAAGAGGCGAGCGTGGATGACCCTCGGCGGCTGCGGGGGCTGTGGGTGCTTTCCAATGATCCAAGGGGGGCAACTGGATACAACGAAGCCGTGAGCGTATCCTCTATTATGCGGAGCGTAGTGACTGTAGGCTTTTGACAGATGCGTAGGGCTGTGGTACACTATGGTTAGCTCGAAATATGATCACACGCCACCATTGACCAACCTCCGACGTGGATGATGGTTGAGTAAGCTGGGGGAGTGAGGTTGATAACTGGCAAGGCCATGACATCTATACAAATACAACTCCCACCTGGTTTCGGCCCTGACCACGAGAGTGTTGTGATCGGTTATCTGGTGGGTCGCCTCTACGGGCGCGAGGCGTGGGCCAAAGCCTTCGAGGCGTTTGATCTGCTGGATCAGGCTATGTTGGTCACCGCCCAAGGACATTTCACTTTCCGCGCACTTTATCAACAGATAGTAGACTGGCAGATGGCGGATGCCTACCTTGGTGAACTGCTGACCCTGCCCGACGTGGAGCAGCAAGGCCCTGCCTTGTGGTCGCGCTTTGCGCGGCAGATCGTCAGTGAGTTTACGCAACGGGGATGGCGTCGATCAGATGTACCTGAAGCGCGCCTGTTGCTGAGCTACCTGCTATATTGGTGGGGCGCGTTCGCGCGTGGATACGCTTTGGAGGTGGAAATCTTTCGTGACCTGCGGAACAGTGGAGTCCGGTTTCAAGCACATAACTTGCTGGACCGCCAGCAACGCTATTCCCCCAGTGACCTGACAGTCAGTGGTATGGCAGGGGACATCAAGACTTCGATCTACTTCGTCCAGGCCGCAGTGCCGCTGGTGCATGACTTTTACATCGTGCGCCTGTTCGCCCGAGGACATACGCGCACGCTGGTCGTGTTGCTTAAACCGACGGCCTGGGACATAATTGACGGCGACACGGTGCCAGGACATCTGGATACCGTTGTGGACCAGTTACCGGCCCCAGTGAGGATACGACATAGTGGCCAAGAATTGGTGGTAGTGGACTACGATGAGTGGAAAAGGCGCGTCCTGCGCCTGCAAGGAGAAGGCCCATGAACCCACAGACTTTTATGGAGATGAGCGAAGCGGAATTCGATACCTTGATTGACGACTACATAGAGCGAGAGGCAGCCGCTTACGGTGAGATGCCTGCCGAAATCTTTTTCGACCTGCTGTTGGAACGCAGTGCAGCCAAAGCCAGGCAACCACTCAATCTGGAAATCACCGTGGTAGACAATCACCTGATCATCATTCCCGACCGGGAAACGGGTGACGTTATCGTACGTGGCAACGAGGTTCTGATTGGCGAACGTCGTCTGGTGTTCCAACTGGCAGGGGTGGGCGACCGGTAGCCCTCCTGGAAGAGGCGTGCATCGTCGGCGGGCGTCTACAGCTCAGCGTACTGCTTTGCCTGGCCTCCAAAGACAGCTCAGAGCCTTGTCCCAAAATCGTGACGGTCGCCAGACCGAGCATTTGACTGTTAGCGAGAAGGAGATCAAGCCAAAAAACAGCAATGCCAACAAGCCAGTATCAGCAGTTATGGACTCGTTTTGACCCGGTAGGGCTCAACCGCTACGATATCACCACCGATGACCTGCAATGCATCGAAAGGTACATCCACATTCTACAATCGGGACTGAGTGAAACGGTCTGGGATGAGGCCGTTCAAATCGGTGGGCCTTACGGCACCAGCATTCTCATCCATGAGATTGTCGAGATTCGCACTTTACAACAGGCTGGGATTGACCCTTACCGTTACACCCAAAAAGAACTGGCGCGCGTGTTGGCAGATCACCTGTCGGCCCACGTAGTCGCTATCTACGAAGAACACCTGTATTTGCAGGACGTGTTACTCCGGCAGTACGGTCGCCACTTTGAGGTGGCAACACTGGTCAAAGCCAACCGCGCCGATGACACAGATTTGGATTATCTTCTCGAAAGCGGTATCGGTGTCTTTTTGTTGGAGCAAGATCGCGTGGAAGAAGCCAAAGCATATCTGGAACAGTTGAGACGAGGGGGAAATGTGATATGACCAGGATCAGAAAGTTGCAACGAAAAGGGGAGGACGGCACATGGCACAGCGATGCTTACGCCGTTGAAACGCGCCACGGGCAGATCAAGCTGCGTTACTCGCTGGCCTGGGAATACCTGGGTGGACGTTATAACCGGATGATTCAAGAGCAGGGGTTGTCGTTGGAACAATTGGAGCAGGTGCTGGCTGGCGACAGCCTGCGTTGGCTACCGGTCGAAACCATTGAGATGGACGATGAAGACGCTATCCAGGCCCTGGACTGTGAGTGTCACGTGCCCCGTGCGGCGACCGTACCGATTACCCTGGAGGCGCGCATCGTCAGCGGGCGCCTCCAGCTCAGCGCACCGTTGACCAGCCCCATTCGCGTTCAAGGCGATCACATTTATCTGGAAAATGGACGCCAGTTACAGATTGCTTTAGCCCCCGATCCGACGCCTGAGTCGCAGCCTGGGTAAAGCATCTATGCCGGCTTCAGCTTTGCCTGGCCTCCAAAGACAGCTCAGAGCCTTGTCCGAAAACAGTGACCGTCGCCCAGACCGAGTTTGCATCTGGGCGATTTTGGTGGTATACTATGGTTCAGTCTAATCCACCTAGCTCACACATCAACCTCACGAGGCTGACGAGAATTGAAGTGACTTAGCATGGGAGGGCATAGCGATGCAGCCTGGCATTGACCTCTCACCCAACCCTCAAGCTAAAGTGCAAGTGGCAATTGGTGGTCTGAAACAAGCGCCAACGCAGGGGTAACTCTTTGCCTGTCGTTGGCGCTTATTGTTTCGGCAAGCTGACCTGAGAGCAGAATCATCAGCGGGAGGAAGTGCGATGAAAAGCGGAATAAGGATGCTCATGAAGCGCTTTGGTTTTGTCTCGGTCATAGCGACCGTGTTAGGTGTCACGTTTCTCCCTCTTTCCGGCATAGTCTCTGATCCTGCCCTGAGCTGGTCAGAAGCTCGGATCCCTGACGAAATCGTCACCAGCACTCCATCCGCCCCGCCGGAGAGGCCCACTGCTGTGCCGGTATTGCCTGTTGGCCCCTTCCCCAGGCCCTTTGGGACGCCGGCCCCGGAGGATGCCAGTAGGCAGGAGACGGACTTTACGCACAGCCAAGAGCTGGCCGCCTCTGCTCAGACGGACGGCTGGCAATGCTATGGCTCAACCTGTAGTGGAGGTGGTAGCGACCTGCTGTCTCTGAGTTTTAGCGGTACATGTGATGGTTGGGGCGGCGGCAAGAATGGAACGCTTCTACACAATAACGGAGTCACCTGGCAAGCAGTCCCAAGTCCGACGTCGAAGTATATCCAGGCCGTAGCAGCGCTGGCTAATGGTGAAGCCTGGGCAGTAGGCGAAGATGGGATAATTCTGCACTATGTCAACGGCTCATGGCAATCGGTTCCAAGCCCAACGAACAACTATCTTAGAGGAATTACGATGGTCTCCCCTAGTGAGGGATGGGCAGTAGGCTTAGACGGGGTAATTCTGCGCTGTGTCAATGGCTCATGGCAAACTGCTGCCAGCCCAACTGCGGTTGATCTTGCTTCTGTTACTATGGTCAGTTCCAACGAAGGCTGGGCTGTTGGAGGTGACTGGAGTCAAAGCGCCGTAATACTTCACTACACTAATGGAGCATGGCAAGTGCAGTATCAAGGAGGGCAAGATGCCTTGTGGCAAATAGCCATGGTAAGCCCTTCCGAGGGGTGGGCAGTCGGGCAGAACGGCCTTGTCCTGCACTATACAGGCGGAACGTGGATGAGTGTTCCCAGCTCAACAAATGCCTTTCTTTCGGGTATCTCAATGATGAGTTCTTCAGAGGGATGGGCTGTAGGCTCAGGTGGTACCATACTTCACTACACTGGAGGAACATGGGTAGAAGTCCCCAGCCCAACGACATTACAACTGCGCTCCGTTGCCATGCTCGATGCGAGCCACGGATGGGCTGCTGGACAAGGCGGCGTCATTCTGCAGTATGGGCAGCCTTCAATAAGCATGATAATGGGTACGGTAGGAGAAGTTATCGGTGAGAATTTCTTCCCGTTGGAGGGAGCCACAGTTTCCATTGAGACTGGGCAGTCAGTGACCACAGGATCTGACGGAACATATCGCATGGATGTGCTACCTGGCGAGCACATCGTCACAGTGTTCAAGGAAGGATATTATCCTCAAGTCATATCGACAGTGGTGATACCTTGCCAGTTTGACCCGATTCGCCACATTCTTACTTCTAAAGCTTGTCTACCAACCGATGTTGCCTGTTCAGCAAACATCGTTCAGGTTTTACCAGCACTACTTGAAATAGAGGTCGGAGGGGCTGGTGTTTGGGGGACAATCATCGGATTGTGGAATGAGGTGTGCAACACTCGATTGCGATGGCAGCGCGGGGATCCACTGGCTGCTGTTAGAAGTGTCTTAAAGATTGTTGCTACTATTGTTACAAAGCTGGCAGATATCATGGTGCCTGGATTGGGTGCAATCGCTGATGCCATACGATCCGTCTTAAGTTGTGTTGAGGGAATCCTTTACGATTTTGTGCGCCAGAAATGTGGCGGCGAAACCCAATGCTTGATTGCCATTGGAAAAGCCATTGCACGGCTCTTGCAAGAAGCCGGACGTCTGATCGTTCTAATTCACACACACGCTCCATCCTCAGAAACTGGTTTACAAGCCTCAGGTCTTGTGGAGCTTCATATCTACGATGAAAGCGGCAACCATGTAGGTCTACAAGATGGGCAAATCGAGTATGAAATCCCGAATTCGTACCTTATTACCCTGGGAAGCGAGTACCAGATTGCCGTGATTGGTGACGCTATCGCCCAATACCAGATTCGCATTGAGGGTCAAGGTACTGCAAGCTATGAGACCGTTGTCATCCACCCCAAGCGGAATGGGAATCTGACAGAAGTGAGCTATGATACTTTATCGGCTGGGGCCAACTCTGTGGCTTTTGTGGAAATAAATCAAGATACTGAAGATTACACACTCTCTCTGGATAGCGATGGAGACGGAACTGTGGATGGAACTGCTACGCCTATGGATACGGTTGAGGTGGACTTAACGCTTCCAGGACCTACAGGGGTAACTGCTAGCCCTGGTGATACGGTGGTAAATCTCAGTTGGGACGCAAGCGATAGGCATAGTCTGGCGGGTTATAAGATCTACTATGGGATCAGCTCTGGTGTTTATGATGTATCTATCGACGTAGGCAATGCAACGACCTACCAGCTGACTGGCTTGGCTAACGAAACTACGTACTATATTGCCATCGTCTCCTATGATACCACGGGGATTGAAAGTAGTTATTCTGGAGAAGTGGCAGCTACGCCAATCCAGACAGCAACGCCGACGTTAACGCCTACTGCCACCAGAACTCCGACACCTACACACACTGTAACTCCGACGTTAACGCCTACAGCCACCAGAACTCCGACACCAACCCCCACATTGACACTTGGTCATGAAGTGTACCTTCCGCTCATCCTGAAGAACTGGTAGGACCGGAGACCGACGGATAGGCCATAACAGAGGGGCTGGTCAATGCATGACCAGCCCCTCTTTCGCTTTTGTGCTACATTGCCTGCAACTTCAAAGAAGCAATGAGAACTTCAATACTCAGTAGATCCAAATTCTGAGTCGAGATAGTTGCCAAGGTGGCTCATACGTGGTAATCTATGGCTCGATCCAATCACATTCTAGGAGGATGCTGATGCCACGTACAAAGACCACGCTGAAGTTGACCGATATAGACACGCGTGATGCGGCCGTAGAACGATTGGCAACCTACCTTCCCCTGGAGGTAGACGGTTATGCCTGCACCACGGAGACCGTACTCGATGTGTTGATCCAGGCCGCCGTCACGCGCCAAACTATTGAAAGTGTCTGCAACGATCTGGACGAGATGGTCGATGGCGAAACGATTCGCGGCTATCTCAATGAGCAAATCCAGGTCGATGAGTTACAGGAGTTAGAACGACGGGTAAATCAAGCGTTGGTGGCCGGTCTGCCCCGGCGTTTGTGGAAACCTCGGTTGCACACTGCCATTGACCTGCACGACGAGCCTTTCTACGGCTACACGCCGGAGTTGGCAAGTTTTACCTGTGGCGGGCCAGCCAGGAAGGGGACCACACGCTTCTTCCGGATGGCCACCGCCTATGTCATCTTCAAGGGTCTGCGGGTGACCTTGGCGGTTCTCTTTGTGCATCCTGAGGACTCATTACCCGAGTTGGTAGCCGCCTTACTGCGGCGATTGCGCATTTTGGGTCTGAAAATCAAGCGGTTGTACTTTGATAAGGGCTTTTGCACCACGCCAGTCTTGCGGTATGTGGAGAAAAGTGGCTGGCCCGCCATCCTGGCGTGTCCCATTCGCGGCAAGAAGGGCGGCACCAAGGGCCTGTGCCACGGCCGGGCTAGCTATCAGACCACACATACCTTCAAGTGCCAACAATACGGGGCCTACACCGCCCCCCTCACAGTGGCTCGCACCTATACTTCCCATAAGCGGAGCAAACGCAAGGGACGACAGGCCAGATGGTTGGTCTTTGTGGTCTTGAACTGCACCCTGACCCCCAACAGCGTCAGAGAGTGCTATCGGCGTCGCTTTGGCGTGGAGACCAGCTATCGCTGTATGCGCCAAGTCCGGGCCTGGACCACCTCCCGCAATGCCGCTTTGCGGTTCTTACTGATGGGCTTGGGCTTTGTTTTGGTCAATCTGTGGCTTGAACTCCGCTGGCACTTCTGCCAAGTCAAACAACGACACGGCCCCCGTCAGATTGACACCCAGCAATTTAAACTGCAGCGAATGCGTGCTTTCCTCCGCCGTGCGATTGAGAGAATCTATGGGGTGGTTTCCTTCATCGAAGCTGATGTGGCACCCCTGGGAGTATGAACTTTGGATCTACTGAGTCTACGAATCTACCAATCTACCAAATTATACCATCTTCCATGCATATCAGTCAAGATGAAACCCTGTGACATCAGCATCCCCAGGGAGTGGGAGCGGATCAGGCCCGAGGCCCTCGACGGCACG
>Ga0194125_10007654_pt1 | contig 15522 bp, 10 predicted proteins | sample TA2KigC250mmetaG_FD_148626 | JGI IMG/M metagenome (GOLD analysis project Ga0194125, IMG submission 148626) | Freshwater microbial communities from Lake Tanganyika, Tanzania - TA2015034 Kigoma Deep Cast 250m | ecosystem: Environmental > Aquatic > Freshwater > Lake | place: Tanzania: Lake... | reverse complement strand
GGGCGACGATTTCCGCCTCGCCCCTCGCCAGCTCGGCCAGTTGGCACGCCTTCGAGCCGGGCGCCGAGCACACGTCGAGCACCCGCTCGCCCGGGTGCGGCGCCAGCAGGGGGGCCGCAGCCGAGGCGGCCACGCCCTGCACCGTGCACAAGCCGTCCCGCAGCGCCGCCACATCGGCCAGTGAGCCCACGTGGTCGAGCGCCACGTGGCCGTCGCCGAGGGGCCTCGCCCAGCGCCCCCCCCGCACCAGCTCGGCCACCAGGCTCTCCTGCGTGCTCCGCAGGCGGTTGACCCGCAGGACCACGCCCGCGTGGGCATTGTCCGCCTCGCAGACCTGCCGCGTCGCCGCCTCGCCGAAGCGGGCGACCCAGCGCCGCACGAGCCACGCCGGGTGCGAGTAGGCCGCGGCGAGGTACTCCGCCGCGTCGCCGCTAGGCTCCGGCAGCACGGGCCGGTCGAAGACGCACCAGGCCCCTGCCGCCACGGGCACGGCTCGGCGGGGGTCGCGTCCAGCGTCCTCGCCCTTCGCCGCGATGGCCCGGTGGAGCGAGCGGAGGCAGCCGTTGACGAAGCCCACGGCGCCCCGCGAGCTCACCCGCTTGGCCGTCTCAGCGGCCTCATTCACCGCAGCCGGGGCAGGCACCTTGTCAAGGAACAGCAATTGATAAGCGCCCACCCGCAGGATTTCGAGCACCCGCGGCTGGACTTTTCGGAGCGGCCGACGGCTGAACCGTTCGAGCACGCAGTCGAGCGTGCCGCGTCGCCGCAGCACGCCGTAGACCAGCTCGGTCGTCAGGTCCCGGTCACGCCGGTCGAACTGGCTCCGCTCCAGTTCATGTTCGAGCAGCTCTCTGGCCCGCTGCTCGGTGCCATTGACCACGTAGCACACGAACGTGGCGACGGCCCGCGGGCTGCTGCCGAAGTACACTCGTTCCATGCCCTAGCGCGGCCTCCGGGCGGCCGTCTACCCCTCCCTGTGGGCGCACCGGCCGCGCGCACGGATTATACCACTTCCCGACGCCAGCGCAAGTGCATTTTGCCCGATGCAACATGCCCCTGCCCAATGGGTTAGCGAAGCTCTGGCCTGCGGGGCAACAGGAGGCGGGATGATTGGAGGATTGGATGGTTGGATGAGTGCCAGAGCGGTCGGCCGCGCCTTGCTCATCCATCCATCCATTCATCCATCCATTCATCCCCTTCTCCATCCCGCTTACTCCTTGGTCCTCACGCTCAGGAAGGTCCGCCCGCCCACCGTGATGCCGATCAACTCAACCAGCTCCTGCCCCTTGCCGACGCGGCCCTCGCGGGGCCGGCCCAGGGCGTCGTGAAGGCGGTCGAGGCCCCCGTCGTCCTCAGGCCCCGTGGGGGCGACGACGCGCTGGAGGAACTCGATGAGTTCCTTGCCCGACATCGGCTTCTCCGGCTCTTCATCCTTCTCCTCCTCCCGGAAGAAGTCCTCCACCCCGTGGCCGCTGTCGGTGGTCAGGGCGCGCTGGCGGCCCTTGAAGTTCTTGATCTCGATGGTCAGGTCGGTGATGTCGTACATCCGCAGCACGGGGGTGTCGAAGAGGCGCTCGGGCCGGGAGATGAAGATGGCCTCGTCGCGGAGGGCATAGCGGAGGCCAACGAGCTTGCACAGCCAGTTCAGGGCCGCCTCGAGCCGCATGTCCTGCACCCGCAGGCTCACGGTCGGCATCCCCTCCTTCACCGCCTCCATGTCCAGCACCATGCTCGCCTCGGTCAGGCTCCCCAGGAACGCCACGACGTCGCTGAGCGGCGTCTCGATGAAGTCGAACGAGATCTTCCGCTCCAGCGCTTCGCGGATGCGGGCCTCCCAGGGCTCGGGCTCCAGGCGGCCCGACTCGAACCAGGCGTCGCCCTTGCGGGTCCGAAGCTCCTCGAGGCGTTGGGGGGAGATGGCGAGGAGGCCGTTCTGCGGGACGGTTTGCGCGGCAAGGTCCCGTGCCCAGCGTTCGGTCTCGGCGGCGCGGGCGCGGAGGGCGCGGTCCACGGTCTCGGCCCGGGCAGCCGTCGCCGTCCGCTCGTGCAAAGCAGCCGCCTCGCCATTCGCGGGGTCGTGACGCAGCACCTCGGCGGCCAGCTTGCGCGCCTCGCTGTAGCGGCGCTCCCCAAGAAGGGCGCGTGCCTGGGCGAGCTGGGCCTCCTGCCGCTCGATCAGGCCGCTCTGACCTTGCTTCTTGAGCCGTTCCGACTCCTCGATGGCGCGGCGTCGCCGCTCCTCCTCGCCGCTCTTCCGCCCCTGCTCGATGCCGGTCTTGGCCTTGCCCACGCCCTGCTCGGCCTCGCCGGCCTCCTTCGCGGCGTCCAGGTGCGGCGCGAGGAACTCCGCCAGGGCCTTCACTCGGGTATACAGATCGAGAGCCTCGGCATACTGCCCCTTCCCATAGGCGGCCCGCGCCTGGGCCAAAAGGTTGAGGAGCTGGATGCGCTGGGCCTCCCTGCGGACCTTCTCCTGCTGGAGCACGGCGTCAATGAGGCCCACCCCGCCCTCCTTCAGGCCGAGCAGGCTGGCCGCCTTCCGCAGGTGCTCCTGAGCATCCTTGTTCGTGGGGTCGAGCGCGGCGGCTGCCTTGAACTGGTCGTAGGCGGCCCTCCAGGCCTGGTTCTCGAAGTGCGCCTTGCCCGCCTTCAGATGCTGCTCGGCGCGGTGGCGGTCCTGGTCCTGCTTGATCTTGGATTCTATCTTGTAGCGCTCGATGAGGTCGCGCGCCGCCTGCTCCTCGGGCGTGAGTTGGGCTTTGGGAGGGGTGGGCTTCGGCTTCTCGGCTTCGGGCTTCTGCGCGGCCATCGCGCAGGCGGGCAGGATGGCCATCAGGCCCATGAACGGCCACCAGCGGGCTGGGGTGCGGGGACGCCTCATGGCACACCTCCTGTGTCTCGGCGGGTCGGGCCGCCCCCGCGAGCCCTGTCGCCTGCTCCACCTGGATTATACGTCGCCCGGGGCCAAGCGCAAGGAGATTCCGGGCTAGTTACAGTGCCGTTACACGTTGTCCGCAGGCCAGCGCCGAGCGCTAGGGGTCCATTTGGTGTGGGCTTTGTGCCGCCCCGGCTGGCACTGCGGGCCGCGGGACGTCTCGCCTCCCGGCCTCTCGTGTTCGTCGTCGTCCTCGTCGTCGTCGTCGAATCCACTCTTTGGCCCTGTTCCTGGGCATTCGAGGACGAGGACGACGACGACCACGACGACGACTGGAGCGCTCGCCCCCGCAATCGCAAGACCTTCCTTGACTTGCTGCGCGGGCAACAGTATAATCCGCCGGTCGCCCGCACCTCGCGGGCGCGCGGCATAGCGAGAGGAAACGGGACCCGATGCCTGCCAAGCTGTTCCTGGTCTCGGGCGCGAGGGCGGAGCCGGACCCGCCCTTCACCCTGCCGCCCAGCTCGCGCGTCGTGGTCGGACGCGGCAGCGACGCGAATTTCATCCTGCTCGACGAGCAGGCCTCCCGCGCTCACTTCGCGATCTTTCACGACGGCAACGAGTATCTGCTCGAAGACCTCGGCAGCGCCAATGGCACCTATCTGAACAACGAGCGGGTGCACACGATCATCCCCCTTCAGCACGAGGACGTGATTCGCGCTGGGCACACGCTGCTGCGTTTCTCGTTGCCCACCGAGGACACGCCGGCCCGCCACCTCGCCGAGGGAGAAGCCGCCACGGGCTCCTCGGTCATCGAGCGCCCCCCCGAGGGCGGGGCGCCCATCGTTCGCGTGTCCCTCACCCCTGTCGAGGGCGGCCCCACCGGGCCGCGGCCAGGCTTCTTCCTCCCCTGCCGCTGGTGGAACCTGCCCTTCCAGCTCCTCCTCATTCCCCTGCGGATCCTCCTCTTCCCGATCACGGAGTTCCGCCGGGCGCGGTGGGACCGGCGGTTCGGCCTGGCCCACCCCGACCACACGGTGCGCAACTTCGCCGCCCGCCACCCCAACGAGGCGGCCAACCGCGTGGTCGCCTGGTACCAGAAGCTCTGGTACATCGCACTCCTCTTTGCCGCCCTCTGGCTCCTCGACTACCACGTGCTCCGCTTCCTCCACGTCCTTCACCTCTTCTGCGCCCTCTACCTCATCGTCATCCTCTACAAGCTCGTCGCCGTCGTCCTCTCGCTCCTCACCGCCGGCGAGATCAAAGTGACCCCTGAGGAGATCGCGGCGCTCAAGGACGACGAGTTGCCCACCTACACCATCCTCGTCCCGCTCTACCACGAGACCGAGGTCGCCAGCAAGATCATCCGCTACATCCGCCGACTCGACTACCCGCAGGACAAACTCGACGTGAAGCTGCTCCTCGAAGCGGATGACCGGGGCACCCTCGAGGTCTGCCGCCAGGCCAAGCTGCCCGAAAACTACGAGCTGGTCGTCGTGCCCGACTGCAAGCCGAAGACGAAGCCCAAGGCCTGCAACCACGGCCTCGAACGCGCCAAGGGCGAATACCTGGTCATCTACGACGCCGAGGACCGTCCCGAGCACGACCAGCTCAAGAAGGCCATCGTCGCCTTCCGAAGGGCCAACACACCCAGGGGCTTCATCTCCCGCATCTTCCGCCGCTCCCGAACCGTCTGCCTCCAGGCCAAGCTCAACTACTACAACACCGACCAGAACCTCCTGACCAAGTGGTTCACAATGGAGTACAGCACCTGGTTCGACCTCTTCCTCCCCGGCCTCCACCGCCTCGGCAGCCCCATCCCCCTCGGCGGCACGTCCAACCACTTCCAGACCGACGTGCTGAAGGCCATCGGCGGCTGGGACCCCTTCAACGTGGCTGAGGACTGCGACCTGGGCATCCGCCTCCACAAGATGGGCTACCGCACCCAGGTGCTCGACTCGACGACCTGGGAGGAGGCGAACTCGCGGCTGTGGAACTGGGTGCGCCAGCGTTCCCGCTGGGTCAAGGGCTACATCCAGACCCATCTCGTCCACATGCGCAACCCCTTCAAGGCCGTCTGGCGCCTCGGCTTCGCAGGCACCTTCGGCTTCCTCACCTCGGTCGGCGGCCTCTCCCTCATGCTTATCCTCAACCCCATCTTCTGGACGCTGCTGCTCTTCTACGGGGCCTGCTGGGTGCACGACCTGGCCCTCAGCGGCTGGTCGTGGGAGGCCACGCGGGCCTTCCAGGCCACCTTCCAGCCCGGCGAATGGCCGTGGGACCGCTGGCTGAACTGGGACGGCCCCTGGGTGTGGCAGATGTGGTTCGACGACCCGCGCGGCAACCCCTTCTGGAACACCTGGTCACAGGTCTTCTTCTTCATCACCGTCGCGCTCTTTCTCGCCAACTTCCTCTTCATCCTCATGCACGTGTGGGCCTGCATCCGCCGAGGGCACTACCGCCTGATCCCCCACGCCATCTTCTCCCCCTTCTACTGGGTCCTCATCAGCCTCGGCGCCTGGAAGGGCTTCCTCCAGCTCTTCTGGAACCCCTTCAAGTGGGAGAAAACCATGCACGGGCTGGACGCATCGGCCAAGAGCCGCGAAGGAGGGGCGCCATGAACAGACATTTCCGATTTCCGATTTCCGATTTCCGATTTCAGACTGCGCAATCGGCAATCGGCATTCAGCAATCGGCAATGGCCCGGCTCGCCCTCGCGCTCGCCATTGGCGCCGCCCTATGGCCCAGCGGCAACGTAGCGGCTGGCGAAGATGACTGGTGGCACCCAGCCTGGTCCCACCGCAAGCGCGTCCAGGTCCGCCTCGCCCCCGCCGAGCCCCTGGGCTTCCGCTACCGCCCCCCCGCCGCAGGCACCGACGACCTGGTGGCCGTCCAGGCCACCATCCAGTGCGAGGTGAAGCTCGCGGCCAGCGCCGCACGCGAAATCCGCGTCGTGGACAGCGGCGGCAACCTCCTCCCTTGCGTCGCCGAGGACCCCGACAGCCGCGGCCTCGTCCGCGTCACCTTCCCAGCCCGCCGCACGATCACGGGCCAGCTCGCCACACCCATCCAGGACGGCACGAAGACGGTCACCCTCAGCGTCGGCCGTGACAAGGCCGTCACACCGGGCACCCGCTTCTACGCCCTCGCCGGAGCCGTCCGCATCGCCACGCTCGAGGTCGAGGCCGTCGAGGCCAAGTCCTCCACCGCCCGCGTCGTCGAGAAGACTACCCCCAACATCGCCCAGGGCATTGCCATCGAATCCGCCGTCGTGACCTCCGCCGACTACTACATCTACTACGGGAACCCCAAGCCCGAAGGCGAGGCCCCGACCTGGACGCCCCCCTCGGCCCGCATCGCGCTCTACGGCTGGCGCATCACCGACGGCCAGTTCCTCGGCACCATCGAGGAGGCCCGCGGCACCTATCGCCGCCTCCCGGTGGACCTCCTCGCCGCCGCCATGCGCAACGACCCTACCTACGCAGGCTCCCGCCCCCTCACCGTCATCAACAGCCCCGGCAACCCCCTCGACTACGAGTACTACCACATCAGCGCCTACGAGAGCTACTTCCGCTGCGACATCCCCGGCCTCTACCGCTTCTCAGTGGACTCGAGCGCCCCGGCCTACCTCTTCGTGGACGGCAAGATGATGGCCCAGCGCGCCGGCTTCTTCTACCAGGTCGCCGGCAACTTCGAGCACCGCGGCAAAATCCAGCTCGACAAGGGCTACCACCACCTCCTCCTCTGCGCCGTCGAGTCGGGCAAGGCCTACAACACCCGCCTCGGCTGGCAGCCCATCACCGCCACCACCATCTCCGCCGTGCCCGCCAGCTTCTACCTCAACCGCGTCGAGGCCGAAGTCGTCGGCTTCGACACCCGCGGCCAGCGCGGCCTGACCTGCTTCAACTACGAGCCGGCCCCCCTCTCCGTCCTTTCACCCACCGGCAAGCGCTTCCAATTCGTCCAGTTCCGCGCCCTCCTCCCGCCCGGCGCGGACGCCGATGCCACGGCGTTCCGCTGGGACTTCGGCGATGGCGCCACAGGCTCCGGCCAGGCCCCAGGCCACCTCTACGAAATCCCCGCCTCCGGCGCCGCAGCGTCCTTCCCCGTCTCTCTCCAGGCCTCCCGCGACAACAAGCCGGCCGGCGAATACCGCATGACCGCCCACATCGAACTCCGCCCCAGCGAGAAGCTCAACCTCTCCCTCGACATCGTCAGCTTCGCCAACATCGTCTACTTCGACGAGCGCACCAGCGTCGCCATCCGACTCCGAAACACTGGCTTCAGCCCCGTCATCGTCCGCGCCACAGGTCGCCTCGAAAGCCGCGACGACCGCCAGCTCATCGTCAACCAGGACCTCCTCATCGAGGGACAAAACGAGAACTTCTGCATCCTCCCCGTCGACATGAAGCAGTTGGAGGACAAGACCGCGCTGCTCGAACTCGACATCCTGCTCGGCGGCCAACGCGTCCTCGACGCCGCCGCCCGCGCCATCCCCTTCGCCGACCTCGCGCGCCGAGGCGAAGTCGCACTCGACGGCACCGCGGCCATCCTCGGCCCTGGCGGCCCATACACCGGCATCGCCTACACCGGCCACTTCCCCACCATCAACTACGAGGTCACCCTCCACGCCCAGCGCCGCGCCGGCCGCGACCTCTGCCTCCTCACATTCCCCGTCGGCTCCGCACTCTGCACCCTCCGGCCCCGCGCCTGGGACGCCTCGTTCGACGCCGACCGCTGGTACCAGCTCCGCCTCCGCGTCACCGAGGCCAGAGTCGAGGCCTGGCTCGACGACCGCAAAGTCACCGACGTCCCACGCGCCGCCGCACAGACCGCTCTCCCACTCGCCTTCGACCCCCTCAAGCCCTTCGGCATCCACGCCGCCCTCAACGCACAGGTCGCCCTCCGCGACATCTCCCTCACCCGCATCGCGCCCCAAGGCCCGTCCGACCCCAAGGCCCCGGCCCCCAAGCAGCCCGCCACGACCCCCCTCTTCAAGGGCTCACTCGCCGACTGGAAGCCCGTGGCCGAGTGCGACCTCAATCTCCTCCAGCGCGGCCTCGGCGCCCTCCACGACTACCAGGGCCGCCGCGTCATGATCTCCACCGAAACCGAAGACGCCGACCGACATCTCCAGCACGTCTTCAGCCGCTTCGCCCGCGAAAAACTCTTCACCCGCCGCCGAAGCGTCCTCCTCTTCGGCGACTGCATGAAGCCCCCCGTCGCCCAAGGCAAGGAGTTCCCCGACTACGTGACCCTCCTCGCCGCCCGCCTCAAGGCCGCCAACCGCCCATTCTCCTTCGTCGAGCGCTCCACCGGCCTCCTCCCAACCATCGCCGACGCCATCCTCTTCGCCCGCACCCTCCGCGCCCTGGAGCCACTCCCCGACTTCGTCGTCATCTGCCCCGGCCTCGCCGACGTCCACCAAGCCGTCGGCGACCGCGACTTCACCCGCTCCTTCGACCTCATGATTGACGCCGTCCGCGCCACGGGCAAGCCCATCAAAGTCATCCTCGTCTCCCCGCCCCCCTGCGCCCGCAACGTCCGCATCTCCCGACTCTACACCGACGCCGTCGCCAAGCTCGCCCGCGAACACCACGTCCAGTTCCTCAACCTCGACCTCCTCTTCACCCAGGGCCAGGACGACTGGCTCAAGGCCCTCTACGCCGCCCCCGACGCCCAGGACATCTTCCTCAACACCCCCAACGAAGCGGCCCACCGCCGCATCGCCGACGCCATCGAAAAGCTCATCGAGCCATAGCCCCACTCGCTCCCCGACGTGGCACAGCCAATGGTCAACACCCCACAGCCCGCCGGCTTCGAACCCTACCTCGGCCAACAAGTCGTCCTCGACACCCGCTCCACCTACATCATCCTCGGCACCCTCACCGCCATCGGTCCCGACTGCCTCACCCTCGAGAACGTGGACGTTCACGACACCTCTGACGCCTCCTCCACCAAAGACCACTACATCATGGAGAGCCACAAGCTCGGCATCCGCACCAACCGCCGCGCCGCCAAAGTCCGAACCGCCGAGATCATCTCCATCTCCCTCCTCCGCGACGTCGAGATCTACTGACCTTGTCCCGCAGGCTCGGCCCGCCGCCGGCGGGTGGCAGGGGGCAGCCACTGGCTCGCGACGGGAAGCACTCTACAGGGTGCCAATCCCCCCGCCCCCGGACTTGGCACCCTGTAGGCCAGGGGTCCATGCGCTCAAGTCTTTGCCAAGCATGGACTTATGGCGCATGCCCATGCCTCTCCCGCCTGCCACAGGGTGCCAACTGGCACGTCAGCGGCATGGGAGAACCAAAGGGCCATGGCCCATGCCAGGCGACATCTGCCTCAATTCAGGCCCAAATCGCACCTAAGTCATTCGCCAGCAAGCCCTTATGGGTGTCAAGCACCGAAGCCGTGCGGGACAATCGAGTCTGGTGTTCCGCGGATTGCTGGGGCGAGCTTGCACCACGTAGCCGCCTATGCTACACTCGCGTGAAAGAGCAACTCCCGCGCCGAACAGCACTTTGACAGCCCCATACTTCCGAGTTTCCGGGGGAGGTGATGTTCCTCGTGGTGGACTGCGAAACGAGAGGTAGGAGGTGGGTAGGAGGTGTCAAATCTTTATGCCGCTTCGGGGTTCTTTGTGGGTAGCCCCCAGGGGTTGTGGTTGTCGGTCGGCGCGAGCAGCTGGCGATCCAGCGCCGGCACAGGTGTATTTCGGCGTAAGTCCTTGCCATGCCTATGCTGAGGGAGGTAGAAGGGTTCCTCGGCTTGGCGCCCCCCTTGTGGGCACCCACAAGAAAGCCCGGAGAGCCTTATTTTTGAATTATTCCTCTCGCGCGCTCAGCCAAGTCGCGGTCCAGCAAGAGAGGTGTCACGTGCCTGAATAATTCAAAAACAAAGATCTGACACCCAGCGCTCTGCACGCGCTGCGGCGCCGCAGCCAGAAGGGTCGCTACCTGACGTGGGATCGGGCCAGGCGTCTCTTCGAGACGTGGCTCCCGACGCCCCGCATCCTGCACCCCTATCCCAACGTGCGGTTCCGCGCCACACACCCGAGGTAAGAGCCGTATGAGGCAATCCCTCGAGTACGGATCCGTGCGGGGGGCGGCGGGCGACCGCCGCCCCTACCACGAACCCCTTGGCCCGCCGGTCAGCGAAATGTCGTCGGCCTACTGCAAGTCATTAGGCAGCAAGGCGTTACACCTCCGCGCTGTGCCTGGCACCGCCGCGCACCGCCGCGCAATCGGAATGTCATCGGCCTACCGTAAGTACCTCACCCTGCGGCTCTTACGCCTCCTTGCTGCGCCTCCTTGCTGTGCCTGGCACCGCATTCCATAATTGACATTTGAAGATTTGACACCCCCCGCACCATTGAACCTGCTATGCAGAGTTAGAGTTATGCGCCATCAGACGCCCAGCAAAGCCAATGAAGAAGGGGCCGCACCTCCGGAACAGCGCTGTACATGGCCAGGATTGCATCAGCACTGATGTGTTTCAGGGCACGCTCGTGGAGGTCTTCTGGCCGCAGGCTCATCAGATGTTCGGTGCCGTACAGAGCCAGCTTCAACCTTCTCGGATCCGCGCCTCTCTCCGGTAGACCACCCCCCTGGCGGTTCCTCGCCACTGCTATGAGTAAATCGGTGCTCGGAAAGGGAATAACAGGCACAACAACCGGGATGAAGTCGAGGGTGTACCCACGACTGCTGAGCGCGTGATGGAACTTCTCGACTCCGCCAAGAACAGCCATCCCGACCATCCACGCCCATTCCTGGAAATAGGCGTCAGCATTCGATAGGTACCTTTCAGCATCAGAGCTGACCAAAACCATGTCACGCCGTGTGAGCTCCCGGTTGGCGTGGGACCTGAGTTCATCCCATGCGCCATACAGTGTCGCTACTACGCCCTTCTGGAGCGTGCGCGCCGGTTCGTCCGCGATGCGTACACCGCGGCCCTTGCCAACCAAGTGCCAGTACTTGTCCAAGGAGTCCCTCATGCCCTGACGTTTGAGATGCACAACCTTGGGCGAGACTGCGGCTGCGGGCCCCGCGCCGAAGGCGCAATGCACAATGCATGCGAGTATATCGCGGTCCGTGCCACCGTCACCCACGATGCCTATGTAACGCCCACTGGCCATTTGACGCGTCCTCTCACCCGATGGTGCCACTGTACCACAGTTCGGCAAGAGCGTAACGCGGCAGTTTCACCACCCTTTTTCCGTCCCGCTCCTCTATCTCGCCGTCCACCGCCCCAATCCCAATGAGCACATCCAGGGATTCCGCAAGATTCCTCACGTCGCTCTTGAACCCGTGCCGATCCAGCCGTATCGTGTACACCTGGTCCAGGTTCTCGCTGAATTCACGGAGAACCGAAGGGCTGTGCGAAGTCAAGACGAACTGTGTCGCATACCCTCTTCCATCACTGTTTGGGGAACCAGCCGCCTGCCACAGCCACCCCATAAACTCATGGATGTTCCCCGGATTGACTCCGTTCTCAATCTCCTCAATGAGGATAAGGGCGGGCGGGTGAGGAACCGCTGTGAGCAGGGCCACAGCCGCGGCCTTCATCAAACCGTCAGATACGGCCGCAGGCGGGAACTCGTCAAGGCGGCCGGGTATATCGTGACCGAGGTCGAACTCCCATACTACTTGACCACGCCGTTGGTCCCTACGTATCCCGTGGAAGCTCGGGTCGAAGCGCCGCAGGGACGCAATGAACCTCTGGAATGTGCGTTCATCGGTTTCCGGTGCGTAAAGGAGAATCTCCTGCAGGTTGGCTCCCTCGTATCCCAACTGTGAGGCTATGACCAGTCGCTCGGGTTTCACAGTGGGCCACGAAGTCTTTGCATCACCTTTCAGAAAAGACGGTTGGAGATGATATGCAAAGGCCTGGGCCATGTCACCAAAGAACCACGCGCATAGTCGTTTCTCCTCGTCACTCAGCCGTTTGCTTTCTGCGACCGTCGTGCGCAATTCAAGCGCGTTCACAACGCTATCCCAACCGATCCCCACCTCATTCCAGGGCCCGCGCTCACCGCACCGGAACTTAACCCTCTCTCGGCACGCAGCGGCGTTCTCAACCCGGGGATGTTCATAGAGTTCGACCAGGTACTCCACTGTGCCTGACCCGCAGCTCCAGCGACACTCAAAACCGATGGGCTCATCTTTTCCGGCGAGTCGGTACCTGTGAGGGAACAGATCGCCGGGTCTCAGCCGCGCGCGCTCAAGTGACTGTTTCTCCGCATCGTCAAGAGTAGCCTCTTCGCGGTCCTGTTCCCGCACCGGACGCGCTCGGGCGACCAGTTGTGAGAAATGGCGGATCCCGGCAAGGAGATTCGTCTTGCCAGAGTTATTGTTACCAATCAACAGAGAGATGGCGCCGAACTTCACCCGGGTGTCCCGGTGAGTGCGGTAGTTCCGAAGCCTTATCTCCTGAAACACCAGCAGACTCCTCAGGAACAGGAAGGGAGGTAAGCCACCAGGTACTGGCACGCTGCGTATGTTACTCCCAACCGTGCCCCTCGTCAAGGCCAGATCGTCGGCCTCGCAGCCCCGATGCCTCTGTACCCTTGAGGGCAGGTGTTGTTTTCCTCCTTCTTGCGCCCTCAGCGGCAGAATGGCAGCACGTCGGCAGGCGAGGAGGTGTCGAAGGCGGGGTTGGCGGCGGGGCGGAGGCGTTCGGGCTCGGCAGGGGCGGTGGTCTCGATGGCCTTCGGGGTGGGGGACATGGCGGGTTCCTCGCCTGGTGCTGGGCCTTTGGCAATAGTATACCGCCCCGAAGGCGGAATGCAAGAGAGGGAAGGCAAAATGATTGGCGGGCAAAATGATAAGAGAAGATCGGGTCTGGGTCGGGAGTCATTTTGCCCGCAATCATTCTGCCTGGGTTCTTCTTCCACTCACACCTTGTTGGGCAGCGAGCCAGTCATCAGGTGCCGCATGACCAATCTGTCCAATGCCTCGTAGTCGCGGGCGGCGATGAGGGCGGACTCGGCTTTGGTATCAATGGTGCGGACCTTGTCGAGGAGCCAGAGGAACATTTCGCGGCTGTGGGCAAGATGCTTGGTGGAGACGGCCTTCTTCTGGGGGCGCATGGCCTTGACGTCGAGGCCGACCATGTTGCCGTCGCGGCCATAGCCGCCAAGCTCGAGGACGCGAACCTGGTTGTAGGCGCGGCGGAGGTTGACCATGCCGAAGGCGCGGTCCTGGTCGAACTTGGGGCCGTTCTGGTCGTTGAGGTGGACGCTCCAGAGTTTTCCCACGGAGAGGGCGAAGGCCATTTCGTCGGAGGGGTCGAGGCCGGCGAGGATGCTGTGGGCGCTTTCCATGTTGGCGCCGACGCGGGAGGGGTCAATGGTCATATAGGAGATGGCGACGGCGTGGCCCATCGTGGGCACGTAGGCGTGGTCCATCGGTTCGTTGGGCTTCGGCTCGATGAGGATGCGGATGCCCTTGTCGTAGTCGAGGAGCTGGTTGATGGCGTCAACCTGCTTGCGGTAGGCTTCGATGGCGTTCTTGGCCTCGCGGACGTAGGTGCCCTCGCGGGCGAGCCAGAGGACGATGTCGCGTGTGCCGATGAGGCGGGCGATGTCAATGGCCTTCTTCGAGCGCTCGAGGGCGTAGCGGCGGTCGGCGGCGGAGTTGGAGGTGTAGGAGCCGTCAATGCCGCGCGGGGTCTCCCAGAGGCGTGGGGCGACGAATTCGGCAACGATCCCCGCGTTGTCGAGCTTCCGCTTCATTGCCTTGGCCGCCTTCTCGATCTGGGCGGGCGACTTGCCGTCGAGGTCGGGCACAGCGTCGTCGTCGTGGAACTGCATGCCGTCGAAGCCCAGGTCCTTGAGCATCTTGATCTTCTGGTCGAACTTGAAGCTCTTGCGGACCGGCGGCCCGAAGGGGTCGGCGCCCTCGTGGATATTCCACGGCCCGAAGGTGAAGCGGTACTTCGTCCTGCCCTGCCTGTCCACAAACTTCGGCATGTGTTGCTCCTTTCATGAGGGGGTTTGTAGTGCGGGCTTCAGCCCGTATCCGCGTCCGAGGAAGATACGGCCTGAAGGCCGCACTACGAACTCAAGGCCGCAAACACCAGGGGCTACTTTGCATGAATCGGGCGGTGGAGTCAAGCGGGGCTTGTTCTCGCGCCCGGACGGTGTGGTTTTCGGTGCGGTTTCGGGTATAATGGAGGGTATGGAGAGGGGCAGGGATTGTTCCGGCGGCGTAGGGGTCAGAGGATGGCAAAGCGAGCGTTCAAGACAAGACTCATCCGACGCGGCGAGGACGACAGGAGCTTTGACCGCGAGTTCTGGCAAGAGCTCGGGCACGAGGCGATCTTTGCTGCCATGTGGGAAATGGTGTCAGAGGTGGACATCCTGAGAGGGAAAGATGGCGATCAACCCCGACTTCAGAGATCTGTTCATCGCCTTCAACGGCGAGGGGGTTGAGTACCTCCTCGTGGGGGCACACGCGGTCGGCTACTACACGGAGCCGCGCTACACGAAGGACATGGACCTCTGGGTCCGGGCAACAGCGGACAATGCGCAACGGGTCTACAGAGCGTTGGCCCACTTCATGGGCGAACCGCCGTTCGACGTGGCCGCCGCGGACTTCGAGAACCCGAACACAGTGTACCAGATCGGCGTGGCTCCAAACAGGGTGGACATCGTCGCCGGACTGGAAGGCATAGACTTTGAGGGGGCTTGGGTTCGCAGAGTGGAGACGACATACGGGGACGTCCCAATCCACCTGATGGGCAGAGAGGACCTGATACAGGCCAAGAAACTGGCCGCGAGGCCGCTCGATCTGGTTGACCTGGAGGGCTTGGAGAGGTCCCAAAAGGAGAAGGCATCAAGCCGCCGCAAGTCCGCGCCCGGCAGCCGGCGGGCAGGAACGTAGGTTCACGGCTCCGTGCCAGTGCCTGCCGGCAGAAGTCCCCCTACAGCATCCAAGAAAAGACGGGCGTCCTCGACGGCCTTATTGGCCTTGGCGGGGGTGAGGTGTTTGGCGACGCCGCGGCCGGCGGCGTCGCAGAGGGCGAAGAGGGCGTTGTAGGCGGCGGCCGCCTCGCGGCTGAGGCCGCCCCTCGCTCATTTCAGCATGATCTCCTCTCGCAGGGCGATGAAGGCGGCGAACTCGCCGCTCATCGGCACGGTGATCGACTCGCCCTGGCACGCTCCCTCAAAGACAGGCTTGCCGAACGGGTCATTGGGGTTGAACAGGCGGCAGAGGTCGCCCATGCGGAGGAAGCCCTTGACGGGCACCTGCACTTCCTTGGCGTTCTCCCAGTTGTAGATGGCGAGGTGGGCGCGCTTGGGGTCGTACTTACTCGGAAGCAAGACGACCTTACTGCCTGCCGGCCGCTTCGCGCCCTTCGCCAGGAGCAGATTCCCCTCGTTGACGGCCTTCTTGTACTTGTTGATGGTCAGGCCGCCGTTGGCGATGAGGTTGTCGCGGACCTCGCAGTCCTCGTTCTCGGGGGCGTTGTAGCCGATTTGCATGGAGACGTTGTGGAGGCAGTTGCGCAGGACGCGGATGTTGTGGCTCGGCTTTCCGCTGCCGACGAGGAAGGTGCCGAGGCCATACGCGATGTTGTCGGTGATCAGGTAGTTGTCCACGTCGGCGCGGCTCGAGCCGTAGGCGTGCATCGTGTAAGTGCCGTTG
>Ga0194125_10007653_pt1 | contig 15523 bp, 17 predicted proteins | sample TA2KigC250mmetaG_FD_148626 | JGI IMG/M metagenome (GOLD analysis project Ga0194125, IMG submission 148626) | Freshwater microbial communities from Lake Tanganyika, Tanzania - TA2015034 Kigoma Deep Cast 250m | ecosystem: Environmental > Aquatic > Freshwater > Lake | place: Tanzania: Lake... | reverse complement strand
ATCCCCCGACTTGTCACACGAGCCGCCGGATCGCTCCGGACCGGACGGAATAGCGGGGGCGGCGGTGCTGCGTTTTCACCTGGAACCGCTGAGAAGTCGGCCCTCGTAGCGTTGTAGTACTAGGAGACTTCAAATCTGCGAATAGCTCGCCGGCTTCAGATACAGGTTGGTGATCCCCTTGTCGCGGAGGATCGCCTTGTCGGCGTACTCGGGCCTGGAGCGCAGCTCCTTCCATTCCGGATCGGCGCCGAACGTCTTCCAGTTCGCCTTGCTCTCTTCCATGTCCTTGAACGCGAGCATGTACGTCAGGTTGGGCATCTTCGTCCCCGCCAGCGTCCGGCCGAAGAAGACCGGATGCAGGCCGACCTTGCGGAAGATGGCCAGTTCGGCGGTATCGAACATCTCGATCTTCTTGAGGCCGGTCTTCTCGCTGGGGCTCTCGTAGATCCGCAACTGGAAGATCCGGCCGGGCGCATCCACCGGCGTCTCGAGCTGCGGCATACTCTGGAACGCGACCATGAGCTGAACCTCTACGGTCTTATAGGCCGGCTTATCCGCGGGGGCATTGATGAAGTCCGCGCCGTTCAACAGGTACTCCTTGTCCTCGTCCGCCTTCTGCGGCAGCGTGGCGAAGGCCACGACCGTCCGGTGAGGCAGCAGGACATAGACCGGGCTCAGGCCCTCGGCCGGATAGAAGACGCCGACCGGCTTGACCCCGAGCCGGTTCCACGCCGGGATCGCGGCCCCGCTCAGATACTTGTCGAGGCCGGCCTTCTGCGCCTCGGTCTCGATCTCGTACCGCCGCAACTCATAGTAGCCTGCGACCTGGACCACGGCTTCCGCCGCCCGCGCGGCCGCCTGTCGCGCCCGCAACCGGGCCAGCCGGCTCCGGTAGGCGATCTCACTCTCATTGGGCAGCCGCTTCGCCGCGTCCGACCCCTCCTGCGCCAACAGGACGCCCCCGCCCAACGAGGCCATCCCTGCCACACACGATTTCGCCAGAAACTCACGTCGTTCCATGTTCGATCTCCACACAGGGTCTCTCTTGCCATCCCCCCGGGAATAGGCGGACCCGCAACCCGAAAAGAACCACGTCCGCCACCTGACCCCCGTCGAGGCGGCGGAGCCAACCTCGCAACAACATACCCCGCCTCGCAGCCCCCTGCAAGTCTCAGTCCGGACGGCTGAGGATTCGGACCGTGCCCTGGTCGCCGTTGACTTCGAGGGTGTCGCCGGTCCGGAGGAGGCGGGTCGCGGGGCCGACATTGACGACGGTCGGGATCCCGTATTCCCGGGCGATGATACTGCCGTGGGACAGGAGGCCGCCCTGAGCGATTACGATCCCTGACGCGGCGACAAAGGCTGGTCCACGATGGCCTTTCGGATCTTCTCCAGGAACACGGCGGGTCGCGCCGCAACGTCCGCCAGCGCCGCCACCATCTCAGGGAAGCCCTCGATACTTTCGACATGGTTCTGATACGCGGATGTGGTTATGCAGAAGCCATCAGGCACGGGCAGCCCCCAGCGGCTCATTTGCGCCAGATGGAAGGCCTTGGGCCCCACGGAATCGGCATCCGATTCGGCAATCGCCGCGAACGGCAAGACGATTCTCATTTCAAAGTCCGCGTGATCTCCTACACGCAAAGGTCCCTTATTCCCAGTGTTGCCAGGAGAGAACAGTGACTCCCTGTCGGAGGTAGGATGCGTCGCCGCCGTAGACGAGGGTCGCCCGCGCGTTGGCTTGGTCGGGCAGGGAGCGCCAGTAGGTCAGGCCCTGGAGGTAGTCACTGGCAAAGGTCTGGCCGGACTTGATCTCGATGGGGACCAGTTCCCCGCCGTGATCGAGGAGCAGGTCGACTTCGTGGCCGGTCGAGTCCCGCCAGAAATACAGGTCGGGGGTGACCCCCCGGTTGTGGTAGTTCTTCAACAGCTCCGAGACCACCCAGGATTCGAACACCGCTCCGCGGGCCGCGTGTGTGGTCAGTTGCTCGGCACTGGCGATGCGCAGGAGGTAGCAGAGCAGGCCGGTATCGAGGAAGTACAGTTTGGGGGATTTTACCAGCCGTTTGTTGAAGCTGCGGTGATGCGGCCGCAGCAGAAAGAGAAGGTAACTCGTCTCCAGGAGAGACAGCCATCGCTTGGCCGTGGGGACAGAGATGCCGCCATCGGCGGCCAGTGACGACAGGTTGAGCAACTGGCCGCAGCGGCCCGCGCAGAGCCGGATGAAGCGGCCGAAGGCCTCGATATCGCCGACGTTGAGCAACTGCCGGACATCGCGTTCGAGATAGGTCAGGTAGTAGTTGGCCAGCCAGTCCTGGGGTGGCAATCTCTTGTCGTGGATCCGCGGATATGAACCCGTGAAGAGGACCTCAAACAGGTTGTCTGCCGGCATCGGCTCGCCCGCCGGGACGAACTTGCCCAAGCGGTCCACGTCGAGCGCGGGGCGGCCTTTCAGTTCCGAGTGGGTGAAGGGCAGCAGGTGCAACACGGCACAGCGACCGGCCAGGGATTGGCTGATCCGTTCCATCAGGAGGAAGTTCTGCGATCCGGTCAGGATGAACTGTCCCGGCCGGTCGGTTCGGTCCACGATCCCCTGGATGTAGGAGAATAGGTCGGGCGTCCGCTGGGCCTCATCCAAAACCACGGCCTGCTCGAATCGGCCCAGGAAGCCGCGCGGATCTTCCGTGGCGAAAGCACGCTGATCGGGATCTTCGAGCGAGACGTACGGATGGTCCGGAAAGACGGCTCGGACCAGGGTGGTCTTGCCGGACTGACGCGGGCCGGTGAGCAGTACGACCGGGTATCGCTCGGCTGCGGTCCGCAGCTTCCGTTCCAGATGACGCTGGATCATGACCGGACTCCTTGGAGCTTTTTCTGCTAATTTAACATTGGTTATTAAACTTGCAAGACCCTTCTATGACAACGATCCGCTCAAAGGCTAACGCCTCTGCCGGGTGGCATCGCCAAGGCCGGCGGCCGGCCTTGGCGATGCCACCCGGTCTTAGCTTTTGAGGCTTGGTTCAAGAAACGGGCTTCTCGGGTAACAAAGGATGGGTGGCAGCGATGTAAACGTTGCCCCGGTCATCGACCGCGACGCTTTCACCGCCTTCGGTGGCGAAGAGCTTGGGCTCGGAGAGTGTGCCGTCGGGCCCCACGTTGAAACGCCACGTCTTCAGTTCCGCCTCATTGGTGACGTAGTCGGGCGAGAGGTAATGAAATGGCTTGGGCGTGGTCGAGTCGCACCGGAACTCGGCGTCGCCCATCCACCGGTTCACCGGCAGAACCGCGATCGAAGCCGGATGTGGGGCGGCGGCCTCGGCTTTGCGGTTTGCCCTTTCCTATGCTCGTACGAGCACACTACAAACCGGCGCGCGGCAGGCCGGCCTTGCTGACGTAGGCCCGAACGAGCACCGGCACGTTGACCTTCTCCCCCACCTTCGGAATCGCCTTCTCGTCGGGATCGAACATCGACAGCAGCAACACATATTCACGGTAGGACACTGCAACGAGGGGAGTCAACTCTCCGGTCTCTCGAAGCCCAGAGGGACTGTTTTTACGAGCTTCGCTTTCCTGATTCAGTCCTCCTCCGCCTGTGCCCGGTTCCCTCGAACACTTCTTTCCGGGCACGTGAGGGCCTCCCGGAGATCTTACTCCCGAATTGAACCGACGGGTCCGAACGAAGCAAAGCACTCGCATTGTCAAAGAACCACGTCGTCACCCCCCTGAACCGCCTCTTCAAGAAACTCTTTGAAGAGAACCTCTGCCGGAGCTTTGCTTTCCGGAATACGTCCTGCCTCCGCTCTCTTTGGTTTCGCCTTCTTTCGTTTGTTTCGGCTTCAAGAGAGGAACGGAAGGACGGACTGTTTGACCCGCCTGAAGGCGGAATTCCGAACGACAGTGGAAGGACGGACTGTTTTCTACTGCCTCGCGGCAGCACTACGAACGGGTGTCTTTCGTAGCTCGATTCGCCTGATTCGCACAGGAACACGGTTTTGGGCGGCTCTAAGCCATGGTTACACGACCCCTGGCGGGGGGATGTGCAACCATTCTGATCTCGGTGCTCTCCTGCGACATCTCCCCATCGAAATCCCCGAGGGCCGGCCTGGCCAGTGAGGTCATGCCTCAAAGGAGTGAGCGGGCCTCTACTCCCCGTATCGGACAAAGGACCTTCCGTCCTTGAACCTGTTTCTCTATTTCTGTACAGGTGAGATCCGGATTGCGTGGTATCGCCAGGGGCTCTGCCTGTGACGATGATTTCCAGCGAATCCGCACAACCATCGTCAAGGCCGCAGAGGGCTCCCAAACGCGATGCATCGCGTTTGGGAACCCAGGCCGGCCTTGGCGATACCATCCGGCAGAGATCTTGGCCTTTGCGTGGATCGTTGGTCTTTTCAGGGGTTCGCGTCTTTCGCGGTTAACCGGCCACGGCTAAGGCCGCAGGACGTCCCAGAGGCGCAGGCCAGCAACCTTGGTGAAGTGCATATCGAAGGTCATCAGGATGGAACCGGTTGCGAGGGTGTGCGCTGCGATCCAGACATCGTTGAGAGGCAGGGGCGTACCCGCCCGTCTGAGAGCATGCTTGATCTCAGCAAAGTCGATGAGCACCTTCCTCATTGCCAGTCCCGTGCATCAACCTCGCGGAGGTCTCGGGTATTCCGCTCGAATTCCTGCATCTCGGCCTGGGACCAGAGACCGGAGAACTCGGCGAAATCGGCCTTGTGTTTGCCGTTGCCGGAGGGCTCCAAGCCCAGCGCCTGACGGAGGAGCATCTTGACGGTCTTGTTCAGACTGAGCCCTTGTTCCCGGGCCTTCGCCTCGATCCCGGCCTCAAGAGACTCATCCAGATCGTGGATCGTGATCGATTTCATCCGTGTTCCTCATTTATGCACCACAATGGTTCACCAATGGTTCAATTGTATCTGTTCCCAGGCGCAAAGGCAAGGGGTTCGAGAGACGATACCCGCCCACACTACTGCCGCATTTCGCAAGTCCTGAGACTATAGGGTAGAGATTGCTTCGTCGCTGAAGCTCCTCGCAATGACATACTTGGGCGCCCGATGTCATCGCGAGCGAGGCTCGCCGAGCGCGGCAATCATGTCATTGCGAGGAGCGCAGCGACGAAGCAACCTCACCATAGTCGCGGTACTTGTGAAATGCCGTACTACGGGATTCTCAGAGGGTGTGTGAGAAGCCAGCCTTCTCTGGGTGGCATCGTCAAGCGGAGTCTTCGGAGCTTGGCGATGGCGGACTTTCCGTGCGCCGGACCATCGCCAAGGCCTACCGGCCTTGACGATACCATCCGGCAGAGAGCTTGGCCTTTGCGCGGATCGTTGAGAACAAGAGTTGCGGCACGCGACGTTCAATCCGCCCTGCCGGCGAGGGTGCGGTAGGCGGCGGCGGCGGCGAACAGGAGCGTGCTGGTCAGGACCGTGCAGGCGCCGGTGGGCAGGTTGAGGTAGTAGGAGAAGAGAAAGCCGCCGACGGCGCTGGCGACGCCCAAACCGAGCGAGGCGGCGACGACGGCCCGGTGGCCGCGGCAGACCTGGTAGGCGGCGGCGGCCGGGTTCGTGATGAGGCTGAAGATCATCAGGCCGCCGATCAGGGGCAGGTTGACAGCCAGGATGACGCCGCACAGGGCGAGGAACAGGGCGTAGACGAAGGTCTCGTGCACACCGGTCGCCGAGGCGATGGTGCGGCTGAACAGCAGGACCTTCAACTCCTTGTTGAAGGCGAAGGCGAAGGCCAGGAAGGCCAGGGCCGCCAGGCTGATCACAAGGACGCTGCCCTTCCGGACGAACAGGATGCTGCCCCAGAGCAGGCCCAGGACCTCCGAGCGGCTGCCTTGGACCAGGCCGATACCGAGAAAGGTCAGGCCGAGCATCAGGGAGAACAGGATCGCCAGGGCGACGTTCGAGTCGAGGCGCGATTTCTCCGGGCGAATCGCGGCCAGGCTGGCGGCGGCCCCGGCCGAAACGAGCGCCGGGGCCCAGAGAGGGTTCAGACCCAGCAGCAGCGAGTAGATCGTGCCGGCCATGGCGGCGTGCGAGATGAAAATGCCGACGAAGGGCAGCCGCAGGCCGACGAGGTAGACCCCGAGCAGGCCGCAACTGCCGCCCGCGATGGCCCCGGCCAGGAGGATGAGATAGAAGAACGGGTCCATGTCAGGAGCCCCCCCCTGCCGCATCGGAAGAAGTCCCGAAGTGCGAATCGCTCTGTCCGCGGTCGCGGTGTCGAGATTCGAATTGCGGGTTTTCGAACGGACCGGCGCGGACGATGTGCGTGCGTCCGCCCACGCTCATGGTCGTCAGACCCGCACGGTAGGCCCGGTGCAGCATCGCGGGCGACAGGATGTCCCGCACCGCGCCGTCGGCGAGCAGGCGGCCCCCGGCCAGGAGCACCGCCCGGCGGCAGCCCGCGGGCAGCACACCGGTCTCGTGGGAGACCATCAGGACGGTCATGTGCGTTTGGCGGTATAGGCGTTCGACGATATCGGAGATTTCGTGCTTCCAGTGGAAATCGAGGTTGGCGCAGGCTTCGTCGAGCATCAGGAGGCGGGGGTCCTGGGCCATGGCGCGGGCGATGAGGACCTTCTGCTGCTCGCCGCCGGAGAGGCTGCGGAACGTCTGCTTCCGACGGTCGGCCAGTCCCACCGCGTCGATCCAGTGATCGACGGCCGCGCGATCCTGCGCGTTCAGGGGCCGCAACAGAGGACGGATGCTGGTCCGGCCCATCGCCACGACCTCCCGCACCGTGAAGGGCAGGTCGGCGTTGTACTCGGTTACCTGGGGGATGTAGCCGATGTGCCGGCGCAGGGCGCATTTGCGCCAGGCGCTCAGGCGGGTCAGGTCCAGACCCTCCAAGCGGACCGCACCGCCCTGGGGCTGGATCAGGCCGGCACAGACCTTCAACAGGGTGGTCTTGCCCGCGCCGTTGGGCCCGACGATGCCGAGGAACGTCCCGGCCGGGATCTCCAGATGGTCGATCCGCAGGACCGTGCGGCCGGACCGGCGGACGTGAACGTTCGCAAGCGACAGCGTGCCCGCGGTCATGGAGCCGCCGCCCGGAGCAGCAGCTCCACGTTGTCCCGCACGAGCCGGCCGAAGCCATCCGTGCCCTCGCAGGCGGCCGGGAAGTTGCTGAACGTCACGGCCTTGGCGTGCAGTCGCTCGGCGAGGGCCTGGGCCAGACCCGCGCCTTCCTGGCGGTTGGCGATAACGAACCGGATGTCCTGGCCCGCCGCCCTCCGGAGGCAGTGGTCGATGCCGGCGACCGTCTCCAGGTCGCTCCCGATGAAGGTGGCCACCGGCCGCAAGCCGAGCCAGGCGGCGAATTTCTCCTGGTGGCGCGAGGTCAGCACGGCGGCCCCGGTCAGATCCGCGCCGGCGACGGCGGTCTTGACCCCGGTGACCAGCGTGTCGAGCCGCCGCTCAAGGGCCGCGAGCCGCGCCGCGAACTGGGCCGCCTTTTCCGGATATATGGATGATAGAATGTCACCCACCTGCCGGCAGGTGGCCAGGTAGACCTGGGGCACGCACAGGCCGGCGGGGGCCGGGACCAGCTCCATCCGGAGCCCCCGATCGCGCAGCCGCGACAGCCTCTGCGCCACTGCCTGCTGGAAGTCGAACAGCAGCAGCACCCGGCACTCGCGCAACCGGCGGACCTGGGCAGGCGCGAGGTCGAAATGGCCCGGGCACATCCCGGGCGGGGCGAGGCACAGGACCTCCACCTCCGGCGGGCACAGATCCCGCACCGCCGCTTCCAGGTACGAGTTCGTGACGGCGACCTGGGCCGGACGCGGCGCAGAGCCGCTCTCCCGGCATCCGGCCGCGAGGGCCGCCAGAACCACCAGAGCCGCGGACAGAATGGGTAGGCATCGGTCACCGCGACCGGCGCGGAGAATGTCAGTGCGAGCTTGGGCCGGCCTTCGCCCGCAACCAAAGGCGTGAAACCACGAAGAGCACGAAGGCCACGAAGGACCAGAAGTGTCCCTGAAGCCCTCGCTTCTTGCCCATCCTCTTCGTGCACTTCGTGGTTTCGATTGATCTCTGGGCTTTGGCGGTATCAAAGTGCTTGCCATGTGCCGCTCATCCTTCGAAGGAGCCGATCTGGCGGCCGTTGCGGAGCCGCAGGCGCACGATGACCCCGCCGGCCTTGGGGCCGTGGAACCAGGTGGCCCGGGGGACCGGGTACTGCAGCTCCTTCATCCGGCGCTCGTCGAATTTGGGACCCTCGCTGTAGAGGACCCAGCTTACGGGCGAGTCCTTGAGGTTGTTGTAGGTGCGCCCCCCTTCCTGCTCGTGATCGGGGAAGCCGTCGGGCACCCACAGGTAGGCCCCATCCTCAATCACCGTGGTCCGGTTGTAGATCAGGGGACCGATCGAGCGGTACTTGTAGGTGTAGCCGCGGTTGAACCGGTCTTCCAGGCCGGCGGCGAGGAAGGTGTCCGGCGGCGGCGGGGGCAGGTAGCCGGCCTCCGTCAGCTCGGACGGAAGCTGGTAGAAATGGTTGCCCAGCATGCAGTCCACGCGGACGGGCGGGTACTTGCCCTCGTGATCGAAGGACCAGGCTTCGAGGGCCAGGCCGATGTCCCGCAACTCGGCATGGACGGCGACGACCTTCGCTTGGAGCCGGGCGCGGCCCAGCGCCGGCAGCAGAATACCCAGGAGCGTCGCGGTGATCCCCGTGACCACGAGCAGCTCCACCAGCGTGAAACCGCGTTCGGTATCCGTGTGCCGTTGTGTGTTCATCCTGTCACACCTCTTCAATGATCCGCACCAAGGCTACGGTCAGCCAGGGCCAGACCCGTTAGTAGTGTGCTCGTAAGAGCATAAAGATAGCGTCTGACGACGCCACTACAAACCAGACGTTGCGGCTTCGAGGGCCGGCTGGTCGGCCAGGCGATGCTCGTAGGCGGCCAGAACCCGGCCGTTGCCGTCGTAGTTCATAACGTAGAGCCGGTAGCCGCTGCGGAGGTCCGTGCTGTCCTGGTCCAGGATCCCGATCGCGTCGAACGGTTGGCTCAGGTTGAACGAGCCGGGATGGATCCCGTTGCCGCGTCCCAGCTTGACTGGGAGCGTCCTGGTCCCGTCGGTGACGGTCAGCGTCCCCTCGGGCCGCCAGTCCGGCGTGCCCACAACCTTGACGGCCTCGATCTTGATCAGCCGGCCCTGGTGGTACTCGCCGCCGACGAGGCGGGCCGGGTCGAAGACGAACCGGTCCTGGCCGTCCTTGAGCTCGTCGAGGGACACGACCTCGGGCCGGGGCAGACCGACGCCCCGCTCCAGCAGCTCGATCGTGAAATCGCGGTCGGGGTGGTTGTTGTGCTGCTCGTTGATGTTCATCTTGCCTTTGTAGGAGAGGAACCAGCCGGTGACGCGGATGCGGTCTCCGACGCTGAACTGAGCGGCGTTGAGGCGGGCCAGCTCGGCGAGGAACGCCTGGTTGGAATAACCGCCGCCGGGCATGACCCACGGCAGGTTGTCGTAGAGCTGGGCGAGAAAGACCGCCGTGCCGGCGTGATCGTCCCCTTCGCCCTGGAAGAAGAGCTGCCACTGGCCGCCCAGGTTGTACATCTGGACGATCGTCTCATCCGGCGTGGGATTCAGCATGTCCGCCGGGTTGTGCAACACGATCCCCTCCAGAATCACCTTCTGGGTCGTCTTGTACGTCTGCTCGCCGCCGGCGTTGACCGCCTGAAACTGGCGGTGGGTAACCGGCACGACCGTCGGCCCGCCGTGGGCCACGCCGCACAGTGCCACCCCGATCATCAGAAATTCTGTCAACCGACTTCTCATACTCACACCTCCAGACGCCGGACAAAGGCGCATAATAACGTACAATTCGTGCTAACACATAAGAGTACGAGATTCGTGCTACCGGGTCAACCCCAATCCGCGCGTTTGAAAAAGAAATGCGTCTGCGGTAAGATGCGGCCCGGTCCCCAGAGGCCGTGTGTAAAGTGGCACGGGCATCCAGCCCGTGCCGGCAGGGCTCGGATGGCCTGGCGACTCCTGGGCCAAATGCCCGGGCTGTGCATGATGAATCGAGTGGGTAAACGCCCCCTCAGAGGTCCAAGATGAGCCAAATAGAGCGTATCGGGGTATCGTTGGAGCCGGAGCTGCTGGGCGCGTTCGACGCCCTGATTGAGAAACGGGGCTATCCGAGCCGGTCGGAGGCGATCCGCGATCTGATCCGCCGGCAGATCGGCGAGGAGAAGCTGGGCAACCCCCAGGCGACCGCCGTGGCCGCGGTCTTTCTGGTCTACAATCACCATTCGACCAAGCTGATGGCCATGCTCACCGGCCTGCAGCACTCGCACCTCCTGCAGACGATCTCGTCCCTGCACATCCACCTGGACCATCACGACTGCCTGGAGGTGATCGTGCTGCGCGGGTCGGTGGGTGAGATCAACAAGACCGCGGAGAACCTCATCAGCCTCAAAGGCGTCAAGCTCGGCCGCATCAACCTCCTGGCCGTCGAGACCGCCTGACCTGCCGGGTGCAGCGCCGGCACGCGCAGAGCAGCCTTTGGCCCGACCCGTTCCGGATGACCCTGTAGCTCAGCCGCCCTCGGCTGAGGAATCCAGGAAACCGGTGGGCGGAGCCCACCCTACCGGCTCACGTCGAAATTGCAGCCCGGGTGCCTTTTCGGCGCGTCTTGGCGATCTCGGGGGTTGAGAAAGGAAAAGGGGACATTCTACTTTTCCGCTTGCGGCACGGAAAAGTAGAATGTCCCCTTTTCCGACGGTGGTCTCTGCCGGGGCGGGACGCCCGCGCAAGAACGGTCACGTATCCGTGCGCCGGGGGTGAATGGACGTCTTTGCGACCCCGAACGAATCACATGCGGTCGCGCAGACCCGTGGCGAGGGCGTCTCGGGGCTCCCCAACGCGGTATTCTGCGTTGGGGACCCCTCGCCCTTGCGTGTCGCGGGCATCCTGCCCGCGGTTCGAGGGCGCTCGCGCTCTCGACAGGAAAGAATCAAGGGCAGGATGCCCTCGCCACGAGGCCGTGCAAGAACGGGCATGCACCGGGGCGGCGGTTGGATCTTGACCTGGGTTTGGCGGGCGCTGACAATCTCCTGGTCCACGTCCGGAGTGGTTTCGTGGGCGGGGCGGAGCAATTATGGATGCAAGGAGTTGGGATATGTTTCGATCGGGGAGAAATCAGGCAGCGAAGAGCCTACTGGGGCACGGGGTTGCTGGCGTCCTCATTCTGGCGCTCGTTCTGACGGGGGCGTCGCGTGCGCCGGCGTCATCCCCCAAGGGGGTGGACCCGACGGGAAGGTATCTGGTGGACCAGGAAGGCCAGCCGTTCTTCTGGCTGGGGGACACCGCGTGGAATCTCTTCCAGGTCCCCAACCGCGAGGACGCCGAGCTCTATCTAGCCACGCGGGCCAGGCAGGGATTCACGGTCATTCAGGCGGGCATTGTGATGGGCGAGGAGCGCGTGGCGGGCACGGCACGGCCGAACACCTACGGCGACACCGCGTTCATCGACAACGATCCGGCCCGGCCGCGAGTGACGCCGGGCAGTGACCCGAAGGTCGCCGAGGAGTACGACTACTGGGATCACGCCGACTACGTGATCGACCGGGCCCGGGCCCACGGACTGACACTGGGCATTCTGCCGCTGTTCGTTGGCTGGCGCGGCGACGGATACAAGTACCTCAAGACCTCCAACGCCTACGCCTATGGCAAGTTCCTGGGCGAGCGCTATCGCGCCAAGCCGCACATCGTCTGGATTCTCGGCGGGGACAACGTCGCCGACACCGAGGAGAAGAGGACGCTCTGGAGCCTCGTCGCCAAAGGCATTACCGAGGCCGTCGCGGGGGCGGAGGACTACAGCAAGACGATGATGACCTATCACTGCCCCGGCGGCAACTCGTCGTCGAAATGGTTCCACGCGGCCCCGTGGCTGGATTTCCACATGATCCAGACCTGGGGCGACTACAAATCGATCCCGGCCCGTATCGCGGCCGACTACAAGCTGACCCCGCCCAAGCCGACCGGCCTGGGCGAAGGGGCCTACGAAAACGGCAACCAGTACAAATGGACGGTCAACGCCCTGGCGATCCGCCAGCAGGCGTACTGGTCCTACCTGTCCGGCGGCTACCACACCTACGGCAACACCGACGTCTGGAACTTCAGCAGCTACAAGGGCGAGGCCTTTCAGGACTGGAAGCGCGCGCTGCGTGCGCCCGGGGCCCAGCACCTGGGCGTTCTGCGCAAGATCCTCGGCTCCCTGGAGTGGTGGAAGCTCGTCCCCGACGCGGCGGTCCTCGCCGGCGCGACCAAAGCTCTGGCGATGCGCTCCACGCAGGGCGACACGATCCTCGTCTACCTGAGCAATCCGGCCGCGATCTCCGTTCGGATGGATAAGCTCACCGGTCCCGGTGCTGTCCACGCCACTTGGATCGACCCCCGCACCGGCGACCGAACAGAGGCCGGGACATTCCCCACCAGAGGGACGTCCTCCTTCTCGCCCGCGTCCGGCTGGGAGGACGCCCTGCTGCTCCTGCAACCCGCGGGCCGGTAGCCCAGGAGCCATCCTGTCGAAGCCTGATCCCACAGAACAGAGGCGCACATACGGCAGCCGAGACCGGGATTCTCGCTACGCACAGGGCGAGGCGTGTGGTAGAATAACCTCATGGACGACCTGGAAAGACAACGCGGTCGGCAGTGGGTCCGGCAGTGATACAAGGTCGGCCCCATCCTGGAGCGATTGGAGCTACGAAAGACACACGTTCGTAGTGCTGCCGCAAGGCAGTAGAAAAACAGTCTGACTTTCCGCTGTCGTTCTTGCTCTTGGTAGGGTGGGCGTCCTCGCCCGACTTCTTCCGCGAGCGGGGCAGCGCAAGGGAAAAGTACTCGGGAACACGCGCGTTTGTAGTGCTGCCGTGAGGCAGTAGAAAACAGTCCTTCCGTCCGCTCTCGGCGGGCATGCGGAAGGCAGGACGTACTCCGGAAAGCGAAGCTTCTCCGGTAGGTCCTCTTCAAAGAGTCTCCTGAAGAGGCGGTTCAGGGGGGTGACGAAGTGGTTCTTTGAAATTCGAGAGCTTGGCTTCGTGCGGACCCGGCGGTCGCGCACGGGCGATCGGACCCAGGCCAACTCCCCTCCCAGCAGAGGGACAACTGCCTCCTTTTCTCCCCCCTCCGGCTGGGAGGACGCCCTGCTGCTCCTGCGGGCCGCCGGTCGATAGCATGAGAGCCATCCTGATGAGGTGAGTCGAGCGGTGGGCTCCTCGCGACTCGATTGAGCTGCCGATCAACTCCTTGTCGGCCTGGGGATCACCCGCCGAGGAATCACCAAGTCGACTGCATAAGCCGGGACGCTCATGCCCTGCCAGAAGGTGAAGTAGGTCGGCATTCGGGCTTGAAATCTCGCCGGGCATGCGTTATCGTGAGAACCGAAAGGCTACGGGATGCAGTCCGGCACAACTGACTGAAGGGGAGAAAGAACATGATCCTATGGTCATCGGAAGAACTCGAACGGGCTCTGGCCGCGGGGGAACTCGATTCATGGACAAAGGTGAAGTACGTGATCGTCCCGGCGGTGATAGGAAGCCTCTCGACTCCGTTCTATGTCTTCCGGCCGATCTACGGCGTAAGGGCTCCGGCGATCAACTCGCTCTTCTCGCTCATCTTCGCCATCGTGAGCGCGTATCTCACGCAGCGCGGCCTTCGCCCGCAACCAAGAAGATCTCCGAATATGTGGTAGAAGTTGCTGACAAAGACTCTATTGGGGGCTCAAGAGGTGTTTCAACGCCAACCGTGAGATCGACGGCGAGGCGTTCTTCGAACGTACCGCCGTCCTGGCACTCCCCATCTTCATCAAAATCCTCGTCTTGGCTCTGCTCGCCAGTATTACTCTGCTCATCGTCCTGGCAAACCTCAAAGATCGATTCCCGATGTTTTTCAATCGATCCGGCATTCTGTTCTCCGCCTTCACTCCGATCCTCACATTCGTGATGTACATCATGCTCACGAACTCCATCCGAAGATTTGGCAGGCTGGTCAAGGCGAAGGAATCGGCCGGTTTCTGAGAACCTCAAACGGAATGAACCTCACGTTGTCCTTGTAGTGAAGACTCTCAACCCAAAAGGCCGTTCTTGACCCCGCGCTCCCGGTCTCAACCCCGGATCCGCGAAGTCGGGTCAGCCGCCATGCCGGGCCAGGGGAGGCTGGTCCTGCTGGAGGATCTCCACGAAGTTGATCAGCGGCGCCTGCGTCTGGTCCGGGCTCTCGGCCTTGGGAACGAATTCCAGGAGGAGGTTCCTTTCGATGCGGATGTCTTTGAATTCCAGGATGACGGCGCGGCCGGTTCCTCCGGAGGCTTGGGCGATGTCGAAGTCGCTCGATACGGTGCGGCCCTGCAGTTTGATGGCGCAGACCCGCCGGCCGGCCGGGTCCTTGGCGTCGGTCCGGAAGCCGAGACGGACCGTGTAGAGGGCCGGCGCGCTGCCGGCCTCCGGGTCCCGCACCGGAATTTCGCCGCGGAGGAATCCTACGCAGCCGGAGGTGAAGAGCCAGGGGGATTTGGTTCCTTCAATACTGACGCCCTTGAAGTCGCGGCAGAAGTAGTCCATATCCTTCAGGACCGTCTCGTTCAGATCGAACTTGATGCCGTAGTTGGCATAGTGGTTCTTTTCGTACACCGTCGGGGGGTTGGGATAGGCCAGCCAGAGCGTGCCATTCTCGTCTTTCATGTCCGCCGGCGCCCCGAAGTTGATGGCCAGATGCCGCACCGGCTTGTCGTACGGGCTGGGCACGACCTGCCCTCTCTGCCTGGTTTCGGTATGGTTGATGAAGACCGTCCAGGGCTGAGCCCGCAGGGGCTTGTTCACCAGGGCGAAGGAGCCGCGGAGGGGATAGGAGCACGTGCAGCCCACACTGGCCTCCGGCACGAGCACCAGACCATTGGCCGGGATCATGTTGATCCAGCAGCCGGGGCGGATGCCGCCGAAGAGAGCGACCCCCGCGTCGCGGGCCAGATCGTAGAAGGCCGCGCAGGACGAACGGTAGAACAGGGCATTCGGCGCGGCGCTGGTGATGGCACAGGTGTGCCCCGGCCGCAGGAACTCCCAGGGGACCTGCTTTCCGGTGATGGGGTCGATCCGCGTCTGGATCTTGCCCGTCCGCAGGTCGCAGGCGCGGGGCTCGATGATGATCGTGTCGCCGATGACCACCGGCCGGGTGCGATAGTTGACGGGCCGGGACCACAAGATCTCGCCCGTGGAAGCGGACAGCGCCACGATGCGCCGGAACGTCAGGCGGTCCTCCTGGAAGCGCCAGGCATCATGGTTGCCCACACACCCGAAGAACAGCAGCACGTCGTCCTGATAGGCACAGCCCATGGCGTCGCCGCAGCAGCCGGTGAAGTCCACCGCTTTTTCCCAGAGCTTCCGGCCGCTGGCGGCATCCAGGGCCACCGCGAGCCGGACGTCCGTGGGCGTGTATTGCGCGGCGTTCTTCATGCTCGCGGTCTCTTCGTAGAGGCCTTTGCCGATGAGTTCCCGACGCTCCTG
>Ga0194125_10007651_pt1 | contig 15527 bp, 9 predicted proteins | sample TA2KigC250mmetaG_FD_148626 | JGI IMG/M metagenome (GOLD analysis project Ga0194125, IMG submission 148626) | Freshwater microbial communities from Lake Tanganyika, Tanzania - TA2015034 Kigoma Deep Cast 250m | ecosystem: Environmental > Aquatic > Freshwater > Lake | place: Tanzania: Lake... | reverse complement strand
AAGGCTCGTGTGGAGGAGATTCGTGAGTCCAGGGCACGCTCGCCTACGACGGAAAGCGGTCGGCCCAAAGGGCAGACTTTGTGCTTGACACCGGGCAAGAGCTATTATACACTTCGCTTACGCTTTTCTCAACTGCCGTGCAAGTCTCAGGTAATGCGCCTAGTGATAGTTATCGGGGTATTACTTGCAGATTCAGTTCTGGTCCGGGAAGAAGCTCGCGCATTGGAGCAGGAACTGGAACCGCAGGATCAATAACGTTGGCCCGCGACCGCGACCGAATCACTGGCGGACGGAGACCGTTGCGCGGTTTTGCAGGGCGGCGAATGCCGAAGGGTTACTGCATCCCTTACCGGAGCTTGATTCCCCAAAGCGTCAACGACCTGCTTGTGGCCGGACGGTGCATGTCGGTGACATGGGAAGGGCTTGGTTCGCCCCGGGTGATGGCCATCTGTATGGCCACAGGGCAGGCGGCTGGAACAGCGGCAGCGCTGGCCGTGAGGGCCGGGGTGCCTCCACGCGCGCTGCCAATCGAGGAACTGCAGGAACGGTTGAGAAAAGACGGAGCGGTGCTGGACCTATGAAGGCCGTCGTCACCCGAACCGCGATTGTAACAAGGTCTGGCTGGTCCGGCGCCTCACATCCTCGATGGAGCGCAAGATGAGCAGGAATCGTTTCTGGTTGACGGGCATCGCCGCCCTGTTCCTGGGAACTGCCGTCCCGGAACTGCTTTCGCAGGAGAAACCGTCTAACGTGGACAGGGAAGAGGCCAAGCAGCGGCTCGCTCAGGTCAAGGTCGTCTCGGTCTGTGAAAACGTCACCGGTGGCTTTGACATCGGCCGACCCGTGGCCGAGACCATTCGGATGCTGAAAGAAACCCATACGGACTTGATATTCCGGGGCTTCTGGAAGCGTCTGTCGCAGCCGGTCCTTGAATCTCCGGATGAGATACCGCCGGAACTGGCCGAGGTGTTCAAGAATAAGAAGGACCTCATCCGGGAGACCGGCTATCACTACCAGCAGCTCAAGGCTGCCATTTCGGAAATCAAGAAAGAGTTGCCCCACCTGATCTTCATGGGCGCTCTGCCCGCCCAGGCCACGAGCCGAATCGAGTGGAATCCGATCACCGGCAGAATCCATGGGCCGGACGAGACCTGGAACATGGCGCTCGATCCCCAGAAATGGAAGGTAACCAAGGACGGAAAACCATGGCTCAAAGAGGAATTCCAGAAGTGGCTTGGCAGCACCCACGGGCATCAGTGGGTCAAGGCCGACCAGGATTACGACCGGCGCAAAGCGCCCGCCTATTTCCCGGACATCACCCACCCTGAATTCCAGGATCTGTTGCTGTCCTGGGCGAAAAAGCAGATTGACTGCGGTGCCGACGGCCTCTGGATTGATATGTTGTGGACGCAAGTCGGAAACCTGTATCGAGCCACCAAGCATGCCAACCACCCGGCTGTGAAGGAATCGCTGGCTTCTGCCTCAAGAATCGTGGACGAAATCCACAGGTACGGAGAGTCCAAGGGCAAATACGTCTATGTCGGCACGTGGAACGCAGGCAGTTGGATGGACGGCCACAAGCTCGACAACATTGACTTCGTCACGACCACGCCTTCCAACAAAGAGGTCCTCGACAGAAAACTGGAACAGGGGAAATGGGAACGCGCCATTGGCGTCGTGCGGAGACTGCACGGAGACGCCCCTTTCTTCGCTTTCCTTGACTCGGGAGCGGATGTCGCGCCCATCGTCATGTTCAGCCAGAAACTGGCCGCAGAAGAGCAGAGAGAGGCGCTGAAAACGTTTGATGAATCGTTCGCAAGACTGGGCATAAACTTCGCCTATCCTCTCCGCTTTGGCTATATGGGCAGAAGCGAGATCACGACGAGGCTTGCATTCGGCAAGTCCAGGTTCTACGATTCCCTCGCCCCGGAATTTGCTGGGAACTATGAAGTGATCAGAGAACTTGCCCAAAGGAAGGCAACCGCGAGCAAGGAAGGAAGCAGGCCGTGAAGACGCTTAGAGAGAAGGAAAGAGAGGTCCCTGTAATAAGGGAGGCCGATGTTCTGGTTTGCGGCGGCGGGCCTGCGGGCCTCATCGCCGCTATCGCGGCCGCGCGAAGCGGCGCGGACGTGGCGCTCGTGGAGCGGCATCCGTTCCTCGGCGGCATGGCCACCGCGGGCATGGTGCTGCCGATTCTGACGTTCAACGACCGCAAAGGACGCATCATCATACGCGGCATCCCGCTGGAGTTCATGGAGCGCATCCGGGCCGCAGGCGGTCTGGTGGGCGACCCGGCAGAGGACATGGGGTTGCATCACGATCCGGAGGTCACGAAGTTCGTAGCCGATCGGATGGTCGAGGAAGCCGGCGTGAAAATGCTGCTGCACTGCTGGGCCTGCGCGCCCATCATGGACGGGAACTCGGTCAGGGGCCTGTTCGTCGAGAACAAGTCGGGCCGGCAGGCGATCCTGGCGAAAACGGTGATTGACGCCACGGGCGATGGCGACATCGCCGCCCGCGCGGGCGCGCCGTTTGAGAAGGGCTGGCCCGAGAGCGGCCTGCTCCAGCCGCTCACGCTCTGCTTCCGAGTCGGCGGCTATGCCCTGCGACCGGGCTTGAGCAACATCGAGCAGGACGCCGAAGCCCGGCAGCGATTCAAGGACGCCGTCGCTGCGGGCTCGTTTCCTACGCGGATGGGCGTGTTTCTCATCCACAGCTTTTCCGTTCGCGGCGGCCAGAGGCGGCTCGACGAGGTTTGGTTCAACGTCTCGCGCATCGCGGGCGACGCGAGCGATGCGGCTGACCTCACGCGGCTGGAAGTCGAGTCGCGACGGCTGAATCGGGAAATCCTGGAGTGGTGTCGCGCCAACCTCCCCGGCTTCCAGAATGCGTTCATGGTGGACAGCGGCCCGCAGATTGGCATCCGCGAGACGCGCCGCATCCTCGGCGAATACGTGATGACCCGCGACGACGTGCTCGGCGCGCGGGACTTTGAGGATGCCATCGCCCGAGGCGCATGGCCGGTGGACATCCATGACCCCAAAGGCGGCGGAATCAGTTTCACGCGCTTGGAGCCGGGGCGCAGTTACTCAATCCCCTATCGCAGTCTCGTGCCGCGCCAGATCGAGAAGCTGCTGGTCGCAGGACGGTGCATCTCCGGCACGCACGAGGCGGCCGCGTCCTACCGCGTGATGGCGCCCTGCATGGCGATGGGCCACGCCGCGGGCTGTGCCGCCGCGCTCGCGGTTCGCCAAAGGACCTCGCCGCGCCGACTGGATGCCACGCAGCTTCAACACGCGCTGCGCCAACAGGGCGCTTGTCTTCACGAAAGGGACGTGCGTTAGAAAGGTGATCTCTCTCATGGCTTGCTGGCAACAGCATCACTTCGAACTGGATTTTGCACTTCGAAACGCCTCGTGGCGACCGGCCGAGCGGTTCGGCTATGCAGGTTGGCGGGCCGGGGCGAAGGGCGATGCGTTCAACCGGCTCGCCACCTACCCCGACGAGATCGCCGACTGGCTCTGGCAGAAAGAGCCGTGGTTCGAGGCAGCGTTACGCTTCGGGCTTGGATCCGCACAGGCGAGTTTCGCGCGCGGCGACCTCAAGGCCGCGGCGTTGAAGTTCGCCCTGCTGTCGCATTACGTCGTTGACGTGCTGGCGGTGTCGCACACCTGGCTGGAATTCATTGGCGAGATCGAGGACTTTGCCGACGAGGCGAGCTTGAAGGCTTTCCATGACCCCGTGGAGAACCTGCCTGCCGAGGAGATTGCCAAGGCGCGACCGACGGCGAGCGACGGAGATTTCGATCGTCTCTACCCAGCCGCGGTGGCGCGTGCTTATGCGCTGGGCAGGCAAGCGTTTCAGACCTACTTCGAGCGCGACGCAAGGGCTTGCTGGCCGCTGGTCGTGGAAGGCACTGCGAGCAGCGCGCCGGTGGCGCTCGCGCTCGCTGAGGCCGTCGCCACGCCCGGGCCGTCCTCCACTCCGCATTCCGCACTCTTCACTCCACAATGCTCAGAATGGGTCATGCGCGTCATCTTCGAAGCGCCGAACGCGGAGGCTATACTCGATCATCTGGCGGACCCGAGACAAAAGGCCGTCGTGCAGGAGCGGCTGGGCTGGAAAGGCGGCGACGTTTTCTTCGCGCCGGAGAAGTGCTCGCCGCAGGCGCGTGCCGCTTACGGCCGTTGGCGAGCAGATCGGGATGTCTGGCGGGCGGACCGGATGCGTGCCGTCCTGCCGTCGCGGCCCGCAGAGAAGATCACGGCCGCCTGGCGGACGGCCTGATAGATGGAGGACTCGATTGACCATGCGGAAAGTCAAACTGGCGCTTTTGGGATGTGGCAGCATGGGCCAGCGGGTGCACCTGCCCAGTTTTCTGGCGTCGCAGAAGTGCGAGGTCGTGGCCTTGGCCGATGTGCGGATGGGCGTAGCGCGTCAAGTGGCAGCGCGCTACGGCATTCCCAAGGTGTATGGGTCTCACGAGGAACTGGTTACAGACCCGGAGATTGAGGCGGTCGCCGCCATCACGCTGTGGAGCGACACGCCGAGGGTAGCCACCTGCCTTCTGCGCGCGGGCAAGCATGTGTTCGTGGAGAAGCCCATGGCGCTGTCGGTCGCTGAGGCTGAGCCGATGGTTCAGGCCGCGCGGGAGGCTCAGCGCCTCCTGATGATTGCCTATCCTCTGCGATTTGACGCGGGCGTGCAGCGGGCGAAGCAGTTGCTCGAGCAGTGTCGCGCAAGCGGCGAACTCGGCAAGATCATCTGGGCGCACGCGCAACTCATCGGCGGCGAGTGGACCGCGGGGTTCTTCCAGTCCGCGCCGCCGCTCGTGGAGTCCGACGAACGCAAGCCTGCCACGCCCCCGCAGGTCCCCAGTTTCATCCCGCCCGACTTGCGCGGGAAGTACGTGTTCTTCGCCCAGGCCTGCGCCCACAACGTCAACATGGTTCGGATGCTGCTGGGCGACGAACTGCAGGTGTCCTACGCGAATTTTGACAAGTCGGTTTGCTCGGTGGTGCTCGATGGCGGGTCTTACCTGGCGGCGCTGCACACGGGCATCGTGATGCCGCGGCCGCCGTGGTGGGATGAATCCATGACCGTGGCGTTTGAGAAAGGCTGGCTGCGGGTCGAGCCGCCCCCGCGGCTCTTGCCGAACGTTTCCGCGCGCGTGACCTGCTTTCGCGGGGACACGCAGCAGACGCTTGTCGAGGATGGGCCGCCCCAATGGGCGTTTCGTCGCGAGGCTGAGCACTTCCTCGACTGTGTGCTCACAGGAAAGGAAACGCTCTCGCCTGGTTCGGAAGCGCTAAGGGACGTGGCGCTGACCGAAGCCATCTTCCGTCAGCACCTTCAGCGCCTTCAATGTCAGTGACCGATACGCTGACTTCCTGGTTTGCAGAGGAGTGTCCCCATGTTACTTGGAGTGGACAGTTGGAGTTTCAGCTTTGCGTTTGGCATCCGCGACGTGAAGCCCGCCAGAAGGATGGCCGTGTGGGACATGCTTGCGAAGGTGCGCGAATGGGGACTGAAAGGCGCCCAGGTCGGCGTGGGCGACATGCCGAAGCTTGGCAGCCCGGAGTTTGAGTCGCTTCGGAAGGCCATCGAGAAGGATGGTCTATTCTGGGAGGTGAGCGCGGGCATGGTTCAGCGCGAAGACGGCGTGCTGCGCGCGCTGGAATATGACGCCGCGCTCGGCACCAAGGTCGTCCGCGCGTTCATGGAAGGCTTCGGCATCCAGTTCAAGGGCATCTCGCTCGACGACTACGTCAGCGACGCGATCTCGCACATCAAGAACCTGCTGCCGGAGTTCGAGCGCCGCGGACTTCTCCTCTGCCTCGAAAACCACGGCGGGCTGCGCATGAAACACCTTCGCCGCGTCCTGGAAACGTTCCCCAGCAAACACCTCGGCCTGTGCCTGGACACGGGCAACCCCGTTCTGACGCTCGAAGACCCCATCGAAATCATCAAGGAATTGGCGCCGCGCACCTATACCTGTCACCTCAAGGACTGGAACCTCATCCGCAGCAGGGACGGCTTGATTGCGCGTGGGTGCGCGCTCGGCGACGGGGTCGTGGACCTGCCAGCGGCGGTTGAGATTCTGGGAAAACATGCTCCGTTTCCCGACGAACTGCACCTGAACATCGAGTCCGCGCAGGAATACATCCCGCTCAAAGTCTTCACATCCGAATTCTGGCGGCACTGCCCTGACGTTACTGGCGCGGAGCTGGGCAACATCCTGCGCCTCGCCGAGCAGCGCAACATGCCTACCGACCGCGACGTTCGCATTGCCTCAATGCGCGGTGAAAGTGAGAGCGCCATCCTCGCAGAGGAGGAGGCCGCGATGTCGCAAAGCGTCCGATACTGCCGGGAGAGGCTCAAACTGCTATAGGAAATGGTTCGTGTTAGAGGTCCCCGGCGCTGTGGGAGATCTTTCAAAGACTATCGAGCCTGTTGCACAAACCCCGAATTGGCTCTCTTGTCATTCTGAGCGAAGCGAAGAATCCCGTTTGGCGGGCAAATGGAGACCCTTCGCTTCGCTCAGGGCGACACGAAAGAGGCCTATGCAACAGGCTCTATCGCTTCTGCAAAACGCAGTTGGGAGGACACCATGCGAGCAGCCTTTGTGCAGGTTCCATTAGGGGTGACTCTGAAGGATGTAGAGCCGCCCAAGCTCGGCGCTGAAGAGGTGCGAGTCCGCGTTCAGATGTGCGGAGTCTGCGGCACGGACATTCATTTCGCCCTCGACTTGGCGGTGGACGCGCCCATGCCGCTGGGACACGAGGTGTGCGGCGAAATCGCAGAGCTGGGCGTCGCCGTGCGCGAATACCGAATTGGCCAACGGGTCATCGTCGAGAACCACACCTACTGCGGCCGATGCGCGCAGTGCAAGGACGGCAACGTCGTGCATTGCACCACGCTCCACAAGACCATGCACCAGGCAGGCATGGCCGAGACGATGGTGGCTCACCGTTCCCAGCTGCATCCGTATGAAGGGCTGAGCGCAGAGGCGGCCGCGCTTGCCGAGCCGCTCACCGTCGCGCTCGACGTTACGGAGGCGTGCGATCTGCCGCTCAACGCCAACGTCGTCGTCTTCGGCCCCGGGCCCATCGGGCTGATGGCCGTGCGCCTGGCAAAACTGAAGGGCGCGCGACAGGTGACGCTCGTCGGCCCTTCCCACTCGAAGGCGCGGCTTGCGCTTGGCCAACGGCTCGGTGCGGATGCCGTTCTCCACAGCGATAAGGACGACATCGTCACAGAAGTCAAGAAGGCGTTCCCCAACGGGGTTGATCGCTGCATCGTGACATCCCCGCCGCAGACGATTCTGCGCGCGCTGCGGATATGCCGCTTCGGCGGCATCGTGGCCTTCAACGGCATCAAGTTCGGCGAAGGCTCGAAGATCACCTTCGACGCCAACGAGTTCCACTTCCTGCGCCTGCAACTTCGCGCCACCCATTCCATCCCCAACCTCCGCTTCCCCACGGCGATTGACCTGCTGGCTCGGGGCGTGTTCCGGGCGGAAGACTTCGTGACTCATCGCCTTCCGCTCTCCCGGGTGGCCGAGGCGATGCAGACAGCGGCGAGGGACAAGGAAAACGTCATCAAGGTCATGGTTGACTGCAGATTGTAGAAGGTGATGAGAGAGATGTGGAGTCTGAGACAGGTCGCTGTCGTTCTCGCTGTGATGCTGGGAGGAGTGCCTATGAGCGCGCACGGAGCGTTGGCTTTGGGGTTCGGAGAACATGACGGAGGACTTGCCGGTTTGGAGGACTTGCTGAAAGGCAAGGGATGGTATGCCACGGTGGACAACAACGCCCCGGGCGCGTACCAAGCAGTTGAACTCGTCAGTGAAGGAGGCGCTACGTGTCTGAAGTGGGTTGTCACGACCAATACCGACGGCCAATTCACGGGCTATCAGGTCCAACGCGATGTCCCGCTTGACCTCAGCCGGGCCGAAGTGCTGAGGTGGCGGTGGAAGACCTCTGGGTATTACTTGCAGATTCAGTTCTGGTCCGGGAAGAAACTAGCGCATTGGAGCAACGGTCACCTCTTGCCGAATCGGTGGCGGACGGAGACTGTTACCCCCTCAGAATTCCAGCGACTTGGTGGCTTTGCAGATGCCGATTGGGGCCGGATCACTCGCGTTGGACTGCGTATAGCCGACAGCTTCGCTGGCTATGAGGAAGGCCGCCGATATGAGATTGGGCTCAGTTCCGTGCGCGCCTACGGGCCCCTCAATCGTCCAAGGTCTCAAGCTCCACCTGCCGCTGAGCTGCAGGTTGAAGAGACCTCGGAGGCCCTGTCTGTCGTCTCGCCCCGATACCGCCTGCAACTCTCTAAGCCGCGCTTCGCTCTGCAGTTGTTCTTGCCAGACGCCGGCGGAAAGCTCGCGCCTGTCTCGCCCAAGGAACTCCACTATGGCTTCGACATTGAAAAGGGCAGGTCTCTTGACGCCCGGCCCATCCACGAGGTTGTGGAGCAATCGCCGCAACGCGTCGTGATTGCTGCGGCTGCCGAGCTGCCGCTGGCTACCCGCGACGCAATCCTCGTGACCTTCACCTGCCTGGGCGACCGATTCTACACCGCCGTGAAATACCATACGCCTCTGAGCTTTGGTTACTCCTGCACCCGCTTTGCACCCTCGGGAGCGGCCGTCAAGGGCCTGTTTGACCGATACGCCTTTCGTGACGAAAGTGGGCGGCTGCGGCGGGGAAGCTTCTCGGAGTTTGAACCCCGAGCGGGGTTCGGTCTCTCCACATTCGACACCGAGGGCGACTTGGCGCAAGGTTTTGACGCGCAGCGTCCCTATCTTTATCTGTTCAAGCCTTCCATTCCCCGCGGTTTGGCAGTTGTCTATCTTGACTATGCTCAGCATTGGCATGGCTATGCCGATAACTGCCATTTCACTTACTACACGGCTGACATTGATTACTTTCACCTTGGTCTGGGCAACGGGTGCGACACGGCGACCACGCGTGCCGCCTGTTTCTACATTGACGTGACCGGGGACTTGGCGCTCATGGATCAAGTCATCGTGCCTGAGATTCTCTCGGCCGCGCGCTCACTGCCTCTTGAGGCCCGATCCCCCAGAGGCTTTAGCATCCGCACGGATATGGCAGAAGAGACTCGGGCTCGCCTTCGTCGTCTCCAGCATACTTGGGGCAACCACATGCACTGGATAGGATGCGGCTGGCATCCCAAAGGCGATGAGGTGTTGGCATCTTCCGTGGATGAGACCGAGACAATGCTTTCCCTCGGTGCGGCTGGGGCGGTCAACTTCGACATGGTGGGCGTGGAGCGGCTGGCCGCCAACCAACCGGGGGCTCTAACCAAGCTCAAGGGCTTGTTGCAGGGCGGCCGACTTGAGGTAGTGGGGGCCACCTACGCCCAGCCCTTGGGCAGCTTCCACGGCGGCGAATCCAACGTTCGACACCTTCAATGGGGCATGCGCGTCTGCCAACAATATCTTGGCTCCACACCTGAGATTTGGTGGGAAGAAGAGTATTACTTCTTCCCCCAACTGCCTCAACTCCTCAAGCTCATGGGTTTCAAGGGCGCCTGCCTGTACTTCCAACGCACCTGGATCGAACCGTCCCTGCCCAAGGAGGCGGAGACGTCGGCTATCCGGTGGAGCGCTCCGGACGGAAGTGAAATCCTCACAGCCGCTCATACGCAGCTAACGCGATGGATGCCAGAGCACATAGTGCCTCAAGCTCTGGCTGAGTCTGATTTCCTGGAGCGGGTGGAGAAGCCGCTGATGGTTGAGTGGAACGAGCTGGCTGGCGGAGGTTGGCCCATTCGCGCCAAGCGGTTTCAGCCCTACTACGAGTCCATGCGGCGGTTGGGCATAGAGTCCACTACGCTTGCCACGTACCTGAGTTCCTATCGTGGCCCCGCGCCGGCGCGCTCTTATCGCATGGATGAGACCTTTCACGGCTTGCCTCTGGGCAAGTGCGGCGACCAGGCCCGCCGGGCAGACAAGCGCATCGAAAACACCTTGCTGGCCGCCGAGGCCTTAAGCACAGCCGCCTCTATGGAAGGGCTGCCATACCCCGCTGACGCCATACGGGAGGCCTGGAGGAACCTCCTCATCTTCCAAGGCCACGACGTGCATATCTGCGAAGGCGCGCTTCGGCGGGGATACCCGCAATACATGCAGGCGGCCGAGGAGAAGGCGCGAGGCATCCTTGAGGCTGCAATCAAAGGACTGGCGGCCAAGGTGGACACTCGCGCCCCGGACGCCCTTGCCGCGGTAGTGGTCTTCAATCCACTCGGTTGGCCCCGCACGGCCGTGGTGGAAGTAGAGATGCCGGAGGGGCTGTCTGCGGATGATGGGCTGGTTGCTCGTGACCAGAGTGGCGCTGCTAGGCCATGCCAACTCATCAGCGACCGACGGCTGATCTTCGTCGCCGAAGAAGTCCCATCATTGGGCTATCGCACCTTCTGGCTCCACCGAGGTCGCACTGAGAGTGACCTGAAGGTCTCCGCTGACGGGCGCGAGGCGCAAAACAGAGCCTTGGTGGTAAAGCTGGATGGGACGGGGACGGTCCGCTCTCTGCGCGAAAGGGCGAGCGGCGTGCAGTTAGTGGACGAGGCAACACCCAATGGCGAACTGCGCGCTACCATCGGTGGTCAATCTCTGTCGTCTTCAGCCAGCGCGCCGGCCCTCAAGGTCATCGAGGCCGGGCCAGTCCGTGCGGTCATTCAGGCTAGAGGTCAACTTACTGACCGCACCGCGTTTGTGAACCGCGCGGTCGTGTATTCCGCGCTGCGGCAGGTTGTGTTTGAAACCGACCTGGAGGTCAACGAGTATCTGGACGGGTTGATGATGGGCGCGCTTCGCCGCGTTTTCACCCCCGCCTTCCGTGCATCCTACTTCCAAGACTGGCCGTTCGGCGTGAGCGAAACGCGCATGGTCAATGAGTTTCCTAAGACTCACCCCTTCCCGGAAGGCAAGCGCGAGGAGAAGGTGCGTAATCACGTGACGGGCCTGAACCTCCTCGACTGCCAGGGTCCAGGGGCTGGTCTGCTCTACACCCACGATGGCAACCAGGGCTTCCTGCGAGACGGCTCTTGTATTGCGAACATCCTGTCGCTGTATGACCCCCGGGACAAAGGGTATTATCCGACCCAGCAATCCTTCCGGTCGGCGCTTGTGGTCCACGGTCCCTGGAAGAGTTCTGACCGTCTGCGAGCGGCGCTGGAATTCAATTGCCCGCTCCGGGCTGTTGCGCAGCCATGTCACGCTGGGCCGCTTCCGAGCACTCGGTCGTGGCTGACTGTGGATACGCAGGCGGCGATACTCTCCACCTTCCATCGAGAAGCTGACGATCTGCTCATTCGCCTGTACGACGTGGATGGTGAGCAGCAGGGGGTTTCGGTGCGTCTGCCGGTCCCTATTTCATCGGCTCGACTTGAAGACTTGCGTGGCCAACCATTGAGGAACATGGAGGCCATCGAGGGCACAGTCAGGCTCCCCATCGGTCCTTATCGGATATGCACACTGCGATTGAGGCCAAAGCGCTAGTTACGAAGAATAATTCTCAAGGCAAAATATTTGGTTGGCTGCACGGCGCTTCGTGAGAAGTGAGAGCAAGAGAAGGGGGATGTCCATGAGCAAGACAATCAGTATGTTATTCATCTCCGTGTTTATGGCGGCTGTGGTGCAGGGTGAATCCGGGCAGTCCGTCTTTGACTTGATTGAGCTATCTGATTGTGCCAACCAGACGACGATCGAGCTTTATCCCGATATGCCATTCGGCAGACAGGTTTGCCAAGGCATTCCTTTTGACATATCCAAGATGATGGCGAGCGCTAGATCAGGCGAATGGGGTCTCCCAATCGTCATCGGCCTGAGTGACGTTGCAGAGCTTTACTTCCTGCATTGTCTCCGGGCGCAATTCAGTTCTGGTCCTGCAGGCGCATATGTAGTGCACTATCATGATGGAAGCGAGGAGCGCATTCCACTCGTCGTCGGAGAGAACGTCCACTATCCAGGGTCGCGCACAAAGGCACCGGGAGGCCCCGGAGGATTTCATTTCCTGCGGTGGACGAATCCGCATCCCGACCGGATCATCGAGTATATTGACGCATGCCCCTCGCAGGATGGCAAGGTCTTCTATCTGCAAGTGCTCGCGATTACGGCAAGGTCGCGAGGCAAAAGTTTCCGGCGCGTCTCCGCCCAGGAATTCAGGGAAAGGATCGAGCGACGACAGATTCAGGAGGAAGAAGCTGGTAAGATCCTCGAATGGGACAGTGCGGCATTGAAGCGACCGTTCGTGCTGATTGGCGAAGAGGATCTTGCACTCATAAAGCAGCGCGTCAAGAAAGAGCCATATAAAACTGCGTATGAAGAGGCGAGGAGTCGGGCGGGATTAGCGTTTGAAAGGATGCTCTTTGGAGCACTTGTGTGCGCTGTTGAGGGAAGCAAGGCAGCATCGGGCAACGCCTCGAGTTGGTACCAGATAAGCTGGAACAAGGGAGCTGCCGGAAGATGGTCCGCTGATGGCGAAACGGCTCATTCCGGAAAGGCCTCGGCCAGGATGGATTCCGACGACGAGGAATTTTCAGGAGGTTGGCATACTGGGACCGACTATGCGCCGCGCGTGAAACAGGGGGCGAGCTATAGGTTTTCAGCGTGGGTCAAGATAGAGAACGTGAAGGGGAAGGGGGCTTCTCTGCAAGCGCTCGATTACAGCGGGAAGGGCGAGAGGTTGGACCCGCCTGTTTGCTCAGAATTTATAAGTGGCGCACAGGACTGGAAGAAGTTGAGCGTTCAGTTCAAGGCAAAGGGTGAAAGGGTTCGGTTGCTCTGTTGCCTCAATGGCAGGGGCACGGTCTGGTTTGATGACCTTGAGTTGATCGAAATTGGTCCCAGCCCCGAGCAATCACACAACCTCGTTTTAAACGCAGGGTTCGAGGAAATACCCACCTACGCTTACCTCACCAAGCAGGCGCTCACTGCTAACCTGGACCGCACCTTCCACCGGTGGCTTAAGCGCGATTACAAGTTGGGCGCGTGGTATACCGGCAGGATGCTACAAGCCTGCTGTGAAGCCTATGACATCGTTGCTTCACTTGGCGCGCTCACGAGGGAAGAAGACAGGCAGGTTCGCCGGCGAATCGCGTGGTTGGCCTACAAACTAATGGATAGAGGATACTTCGATTACAAGACCAACTGGAGCAACTGGAACACCTCCAGGTACATCGGCGTAGGCATGTTCTCCATTTGCTTTCCGGAACATCCAATGTCGCGGGAATGGTTTGCACACTCGCTTGCGCAGTTCGATCGGGAGGCGGAGAAGTCCATCCTGCCCGACGGTGCATTACATGAAAGCCCCCGCTATCACGGTCACGTGGTGCAGGAGTTGGTTAGGTTCGCCTACGCTGTCAAACGCAATAAAGGCATTAATCTCTTCAAGAACGAGCGACTGAAGGCATCACTCGACTGGCTCGTGAATGTCCAGACGCCTCCGGTGGCGTCGTACGCTCGGTGGCTGCGGAGTGGGGGCACGGCGAGCATTGGGGTGACGGGCCAGTTCAATATGCACGATTCTGGCAGGATTGCTCTGATTCCGGGCGTCGGAGACTCAGATTGGAACCATGTCTGGGAGGCATCGCTCGGCTGGGCAATCCCCGCGTATCGCGAGATTGATCCCCGTTTTGCGAAGAGACTAGCTTGGGCATGGTTGCGCGCGGGAAAGCCGTTAATAAATTCCTTGGCACCGGGCGACCCAATCGCGGGCTTTGCGTTCAGCGATGTTGACGCAGAATCCGAGCCGCAGAAGTTATCAAGTTTCGCCTCTGATAACGGGTACGCCATCCTCCGCAGCGATCAGGACAGCGATTATTTCCTTCTTAGCGGGTGCCCCGTCTCCTGGGCGCATCGGCACAACGATAGGGGAAGTTTTTCCATTTTCGCTTCTGGTGAGGCGCTGGCGGTAGACCCGGGTGACGCGGGTTATGATTTTTCCCTCAAGTACTGGTATAGCCAACCGCATGCCCACAACACGATAACATTTGAAGGCGCGAGCGATCTCGTCCAGTCGCCTAGAGAGCCGTTCATCGGCGCGCACGAATTTAGTGAGAGGGCCGATTACGTCAGGGCAGACATCGTAACGCCCGGGAGGACCGTAGCGGGCTTCGGGTATTGGTATCGGCACGTCCTCTACTTGAAGCCCGATGTCTATCTTATCTGGGATGAAATCGAATCCAAGCTGTCATCGAAATGGCACCTGCACGCCTTGGGGAGCCTTAAACGAGATGGACAGTGGCTGCTATTTGAAAATAGGACTGGGACAAAATTCCAATGCATCTTCGTGTTGCCGGATCGCCCGGCAATTGAGGAAGCTCAAGACGAACCGCGTTGGACGAGCGGAACGGAGGCATGGACGGGGAAGCAAAAGTGGGTCACCGCAACTGGCAAGCCGGGGGAAGACTACCTGGTCATTCTCTACACCAATCCCCTGAACAAACTGAAGTTGGAGGTTGGCTCTGCAAACGATTACCTTATTCGCACGCCAGGAGCGGCGTGGTTGGTGAGCGTGAATCCTGGGAAAGAAGCTGGCCCAGGCAATGTGAGCTGGAAGGTCAAGTAACTCCCGCAGCATTCGATTATTGCTTATAGCAATGCTTATTTCATCGGCTCGACTTGAGGACCTCCGCGGCCAACCATTGGGGAACGTGGAAGCCATCGAAGGCACAGTAAGGCTTCGCATGGGTCCTTACCAGATATGCACCCTGCGACTGAGGCCGAATCTGTAGGCATGAACAACGACCGGCAAAGCGAAGCTTTCCCTGTTCGACGCGCTGCCGAGGCCATAAAGACGGCGGCGCGGGACAAAGGGAACGCGATTCAGGTGATGGTGGATTGCAGAGAATAGGAGGTCCGATCATGCGCGCCGCTGTGAATGCAGTGCCCTCTGACCCCAAGGCCATAGGCGGCTGGGTGGTCAAAGAGGTCCCACTCCCGCAACCTGCGGCGGGGCAAGTGGTGGTGGAGGTTCGCGCCTGCGCATTCTGCGGGAGCGACCACAAGTTCCTCAACGCTCAAGGCGTTCGCTTCACCCCCGGCCACGAGTTCGCAGGGGTGATAGCCCAATTGGGCGAGGGAGTGAGCGGTTGGAGCGTGGGCGACCGGGTGGTGGCAAACCCGTTCATCTACTGCGGCGAATGCGCCCCTTGCCGCAGCGGGAAACAGAACCTGTGTGATCATCACGTCACCCTTGGCTTTCAGGGCCATGGCGCCTTTGCGGAACGGGTCGCGGTGCGCGCGTCGAATGTGATTCGATTGCCCGACAACGTGCCCTTCGAGGTGGCCGCGCTCGCGGACCCCATCGCGGTGGACATCCATGCGTTGAACCTGGTGGACTTGTCTGCGGTGAAGACCGCGGTCGTTCTCGGTCTGGGCGGCATCGGGTTCCCCGCCGCGATGCTGCTTCAGAAGCGGTGCGAGGTGATTGGCATCGAGACGGCGCGGCAGAAGATGGAGATTGCCCGCCGATTCAGACTTGAGGTCCTCGACGGTC
>Ga0194125_10007648_pt1 | contig 15532 bp, 14 predicted proteins | sample TA2KigC250mmetaG_FD_148626 | JGI IMG/M metagenome (GOLD analysis project Ga0194125, IMG submission 148626) | Freshwater microbial communities from Lake Tanganyika, Tanzania - TA2015034 Kigoma Deep Cast 250m | ecosystem: Environmental > Aquatic > Freshwater > Lake | place: Tanzania: Lake... | reverse complement strand
GCAGGACACACGAGGCCTCGCGGTTGGGCTCCTTACGCCTGAATCGGTGCAGGGTTTGACACGGCCTCGGATGCGGTGTAATCTGCTGTCCGATCGCGCGGGCACGGGACGCCGGGAGGCGGGGGAAGCATCATGGCAGACCAGGTTCGGGTGGGCTTCGTCGGCTGCGGCGGGAACGCGCAGGGGCACATGCGCCAGGTGGCGCAGGACCCCGCGGCGCGCATCGTGGGCGTGTGCGACGTGAGCGGGGAAGCTGCCGCGAAGGCCGCCGAGCAGTTCGCCGCTCAGGCATTCTCCAGCCACAAGGCGATGCTCGACGCCGGCGGGCTCGACGCCGTCTACATCTCCGTGCCGCCGTGCGCCCACGGGGAGATCGAGCTGGATGTGTTGGACTGCGGCCTGCCCTTCTTCGTGGAGAAGCCCGTGGCGCTCACCCTGGAGCTGGCCCAGCGCATCGCCAGCCGCGTCCGCGAATCCAACACCCTCACGTGCGTGGGCTACCAGCTCCGCTACACCGCCGCCGCGCAAGCCACCAAGGCGTTCCTGGCCGACAGGACGGTCGGGATGGCCGTCGGCCGCTATTGGTGCCCCTCGGGCCGGGGCAACTCCTGGCTCCAGCAGTGGGCGAAATCGGGTGGCCAGGTCGTCGAGCAGGCCACCCACACCATCGACATGATGCGCTTCCTCTGCGGCGAGATCATCGAGGTCTACTGCCTCCAGGCCAACCGCACGCTCAAGGCGATTGACTGCCCCGACCACAATGTCCTGGCCATCAAGTTCGCCAGCGGCGCTCTCGGGGCGCTCACCACCTGCTGGGCCTTCGAGGGCTGGGACGGCAACGTGGTGGACATCTTCTTCGACCGCTACCGCATCGCGTGGAACGCCGCCGCGCCCGCCATCACACCCGCCTGCGAGGCATTCCAGGTGGACGCGGCCCTCAACAGGTCCATTGACAAGGTGTTCATCGAGGCGGTGCGGACGGGCGACCGCTCGGGCATCCTGACGCCCTACGAGGACGCGGTGAGGAGTCTGGCCGTCTCGCTCGCCGCCAATGCCTCGGCCCGCGCCGGCCAGCCGAAGCGCGCGGGGGCGGTGTAGCCGCAGGGCCGGCGCCACGATCGGTCCGATCCGACTGATCCGTCTGATCCGTCCGATCACGCCTTTCGGGCCGCCTCAACCCCTTCGTGCTCTCTCTGGAGAAATCCCCATGTCCCACACTCTCGCTCTCTGCGGCCTCGTGCTCATCGTTGGGGCGGCGGCGGCGCGGGCGGGCAGCCCGCGGCCCGTCCGCCTCTACGTCTCGACCAACGGGAACGACCAGTGGTCGGGACGCAGCCCGAACCGGTCGCTCCTCGGCGGCAAGGGCGGGCCGTTTGCCACCCTCGCCCGCGCCCGCGATGCTATCCGCGAGCTGAAGAAGGGCGAGGGCGGCCTCAAGAAGCCCGTCGTCGTCTCCCTCCGCGGCGGCACCTATCGCCTCGCCGAGCCACTCGTCCTCACGCCCGAGGACTCCGGCACAGTCGAGTGCCCGGTCACGTGGCAGGCATACGGCAAGGAGCAGCCGGTCCTCAGCGGTGGCACGGCAATCACAGGCTGGAAGGAGACCAAGCTCAACGGCCAGCGCGCCTGGCAGGCCGAACTGCCCGAGGTGAAGGAGGGCAAGTGGTACTTCCGCCAGCTCTTCGTCGGCGGCCAGCGCCGTTCCCGCACCCGCCTGCCCAGGGAGGGCCTCTACCATTTCGCAGGCTTCCTGGGCGAGGACGGCAAGGTGAACTGGAACCAGGGGCAGACGACGATGAAGTTCGCCCCAGGCAATCTCAAGGCGTCGTGGGCGAGCCTGGGCGATGTGGAGATCATCGCCCTCCACCTCTGGGCCGAATCACGCCTCCCCATCGCCAGCGTGGACGACAAGGAGGGCGTGGTGACGTTCACGCGCAAGAGCGTCTTCAAGCTGGCAGCGGAGGCTGGCGCCCCGGGCGGCCGCTACTACGTGGAGAACGTCGCCGAGGCGCTCGACGCCCCCGGCCAGTGGTATCTCGACCGCAAGACAGGCGTCTTGACCTACCTGCCCCTCGACGGCGAGAAGTTGGGCAAGACCGAAATCGTCGCCCCGCGCCTCGTCCAGCTTCTCCGCCTTGCCGGCGACGCGGACGCCGGGCTGCGGGTCGCCCACGTCCGCTTCGAGGGCCTCACCTTCGCCCACACGGAGTGGACGCTCCCGCCCGACAAGGCGGGCGACGGCCAGGCCATCACCAGCGCCCCCGGCACTCTCTGGCTTCAGGGGGCCGAGGAGTGCGCCATCCGCACCTGCACGGTCGAGCACGTTGGCGGCTACGGCATCGAACTGGTCAAAGGCTGCAAGGGCAACGAGATCGTTGGCAACGACATCTGGGACCTCGGCGCCGGCGGCATCAAGCTCGGACACGACACCCACTACTCCACCGTCACCGACAACGTCATCACCGAGGGCGGCCGCATGTTCCCCAGCGCTGTGGGCGTCTGGATCGGCCACAGCGCCGACAACACGGTCTCACACAACCACATCTGCGACCTCTTCTACACCGGCATCTCCGTCGGCTGGACCTGGGGCTATGCCCCAAGCAAGGCCGTCCGCAACGCCATCGAGTTCAACCACATCCACAACCTCGGCCAGGGCGTCCTCTCCGACATGGGCGGCATCTACTCCCTCGGCGTCAGCCCAGGCACCCGCCTCACCCACAACCTCATCCACGACGTCCAGAGCTACTCCTACGGCGGCTGGGGCCTCTACACCGACGAGGGGAGCAGCGGCATGCTCCTCGAGAACAACGTCTGCTACCGCTGCAAGACCGGCGGCTTCCACCAACACTACGGCCGCGAGAACATCGTCCGCAACAACGTCTTCGCCTTCGCCAAGGTCGGCCAACTCCAGCGCACCCGCGACGAGGACCACATCTCCTTCACCTTCGAGCGCAACATCGTCTACTGGACCGAGGGGCCGCTGATGCACGGGAGCTGGAAGAACGGCAAGTTCATCTTCGACCACAACCTCTATTGGAACGCGGCGGGCAAGCCCTTCGACTTCGCGGGCAAGAGCTTTGCCGACTGGCAGAAGGCTGGCTACGACGTGCACGGCCTCATCGCCGACCCCCTCTTCGTCGCCCCCGAAAAGGGCGATTTCGCCCTCAAGCCCGCCTCCCCCGCCCTCAAGCTCGGCTTCCAGCCCATTGACCTCTCCACCGTGGGGCCGCGGAGGTCGCCGGACTGAAAGATGCGGCTCACCTTCCACGCGTTGGCCGTACACTTGCGCCGGGGTTGGCGAAGGCGTATACTATCATGCGGTGGAGGGAGATGGCCCGGAGGCGCGCGAGCCAGGGGGGCCCACAGCAATGAAGACCGGGCGCACTTCGAAGGCGAAGGATGGTAGCCGGTCGCGCGAAGCCGCCGCGTTGCTGCGTCGCGCGTTTCAGCGGCCAGGCGTGCGTGAAGTCATGGAAGTCTACAAGCACTGCCAGCCGTACACTGCGGCTGCAGAGAGCTTCCGCGCGGCAACGGCGCCGAGACAGATCATCTCAGCTTCCAACAGCTCCCAACACATCCTATAGCAGCTTGGCGAGGGCAGGCCGTGCCTACCTGGGGCGAGATTCTGAGGGAACTCGACCGCACCCGGACGGAGAACGGGATTCCCGACTTCGATGCCGTCAGGCGCAAGTACCTGGCAGCCGTCGCCGCGCATGTTGAGCGCGATGTCATCCTGTACGCGTCGAAGTGGACACAGCCCGGACCCAACGTGTCACCGGACCTGGTGAGCATCGTGGATGAGGACGTCCAGGGCACCATGGAGGTGATCCACGGATTGAGCGGGCCGAACCTCGACCTCATCCTTCACAGCCCCGGGGGCTCCGTCGAGGCGGCTGAGGCGCTGGTCCTCTACCTCAGGTCCAAGTTCGACCACATCCGGGTCATCGTCCCCTCGCTGGCAATGTCGGCGGCCACGATGATCGCGTGTGCAGCCGATGAGATCGTGCTCGGGAAGCACTCTTTCCTTGGGCCGATAGACCCGCAATTCGTGCTGGCGACGCGCCTTGGGCCGCGCATGGTTCCTGCCCAAGCGATTCTGGAGCAGTTCGGCCGCGCCCAACGGGAGTGTGCCGACCCGTCGAAGCTGGGAGCCTGGGTGCCCATGCTCGACCAGTATGGGCCGGACATGCTGGTGCAGTGCGAGCATGCGACCGAGCTGTGCAAACAGATCGCGGAGAACTGGCTCGCAACGCACATGTTCAAGGGCGACTCGGATGGCAAGGCTCGGGCCGCACGGATTGCGACGTGGCTCGCTGCTCATGGCCAATTCAGGAGCCACCGCCGACATATTCCGAGGACCGAGCTTGAACAGCGGGGACTCAAGATTCTGCACCTCGAGGCCGATCAGACCGCCCAGGACCTGTTCCTCTCCGTCTTCCATGCAACGACACACACGTTCGATGGAACGCCGGCGGTCAAGATCATAGAGAACCATCTTGGGCGTGCGTTCATCAAGAGCCTGCAAGTGGTACCTGTTATGACGCCGCCTCCACCAAGCGGTGCCAAGCAGCAACCATCTGCGCCCCCGTAGGTTCGCATGTCTCGCACCCGAATCATCAACGTCCACACCCACCTTCACAAGAGCCAGGATGTGGATGCCCGGGTGAAGCTCTGGCGGGAGTGCGGGTTGGTGAAGGTCTGCGTCCAGGTGCTCGCGGCCGACCCCGCCGAGTCGACCTACGACAATGCGGGGCTGCTGGCCTGGATGCGGAAGTACCCCGACATCATCGTGGGCTTCGGCTACGTGGAGCTTGGCCCGCAGCCCGACCCGCCCGAGGCGATTGACCGCCTGAAGGACCAGGGCTTCACGGGACTGAAGTTCATCGCGCCCTCCGAGCCTTACGACCACGAGTGCTACTACCCGCTCTACGAGCGTGCCCAGGCCCTCGGCATGCCCATCTTGTTCCACACGGGCTTTCTCGCCATCTCGGCGAGCGACGGCGCCCGGCGCGTCTCGACCGACAAGATGCGGCCCGTGCGGCTCGACACCCTGGGCCGCGCCTTCCCCAACCTGCGGATGATCATGGCCCACCTGGGCAGCCCGGAGTTCGCCGCCGCCCTGGCGGTCACCGACTCGTTCGCGCACATCTACGGCGAGTTCTCGGGCCATAGCGGCTCAAAGTGGCGGGAGACGACGCTGCGCAAGGTCTTCGCCCCACTCCCCGGCGCGAACATGGCCGACCCCGACGAGAACCAGGCGCTCCGCTGGTTCACCAAGCTCTGCTTCGCCACCGACAACCCCGAGCCGCCCCGCTGGATCGCCCTCAGCCAACGCCTGATGGACGAACTCCAGCTCCCCGCCGACCTCCAGGAGCGCTTCTGGTGGCGCAACGCCGCCCAGGTGCTGGGCCTCGGCAGCCTTTGATCACCGCCGAGAACCGCCGTTTCTCAAGACTCGCGCCCCCTCAAGAGGGGCAGAATCGCCAATAACGCCCGAACTCCGCCAAGAAACGCCTAATCCAAGACTCGCGCCCTTCCCCCCCGTTGGAGGGCGCGAGTCTTGGTGACTCTCGGCGCTTCTCATAAGCATTGGGCGATGAAGGAGTTACGCTCCCTGGCGTCCCGGCCAACGATGGCCTCCCGGCTGACACGACGCGGAGGGGCGCGAGTCTTGGCGGGTGGCAGCGCACCCCGTGACCCCCCTCACGTGACCATCGCCGCCTCGACGTGTCTCCGGTAGATCGCCTCGAAGGTCCGCACGTCCTCAATCGTGTCGGAGGCGGGCGAGCGGAAGGGGGCGCCGGTGCTGACGCACTCGACGAAGTGCCGCATCTCGGCCTTGTAGGACCACTCGCGCCCGCCCTCGGGGAAGGTGTGGGTCGTGACCTTCGCCGGCGTGTTGCCGCGATAGACCTCAACGGTCGCCGGCACGTTGCGGAGCAGCAGCGGCGGGGCCTCGGTGCGTATCCAGCCCCCCTCGAAATAAAGCTGCGTGTGCTCCTCCCAGCCGTGGAAGGCGACGGCGCCCGACTCGATGACCGTCTGCACCCCGCCGACCTCGAGCACCACGACGCCGAAGTAGCCCCGCTCCCGGTCCAGCTCCACCGCCTTCACCTTCACGTCGCCCCCCGCGTCGAGGAGCCAGCGGACGAGGTTGACGTTGTGCGTGTACTGCTGGAGGTAGCCGAGATAGCCGTTGACGTGCTTCTCGGGCAGCCAGGCGGGATACCTGGGCTGGACGGCGGGGTAGGGCTCGTCGGTCTTGTCCATCGGCACGTCGAGGCCGGCGGTCCAGTCGCCGCAGAAGCCGTGGTTTCGCACGAAGCGGAGCTTGCCCATCTCGCCGCTCGCGCGGGCGTCGGCGACCAGCTTCTTCACCAGCACGTTGCCCGCGTCGTGGCGTTTCATGTAGGCGACCATCAGCCGCTTGCCGCTCCTCCGCTCGGCGTCGAGGATGCGTTCGGCCTGCTCGATGCTGATCGCCATCGGCTTCTCCATGAACACATCCTTGCCCGCGAGAAGCAGGTCAATGGCAATCTCGCCCTGGGCATAGAAGTGCCCCGACACCCCGACGGCCTGGATGGTGGGGTCCTTCGCCAGCTCGGCGTGGCTGGCGTAGAGCTTTGGGATGCGGAAGCGTTCCTGCACCTTGGCCCCCAGCTTCGGCCTCAGCTCGGCGATGGCCGCCAGCTCCACCCCATCGAGCGCCAGGATGTTCGGGATGTGCACCTTCTGCGCCATGAACCCGCACCCCACATACCCCATGCGAAGCGCAGTGGCCATTGACCGCTCCTCCGTTCAGTTCGGTGTGGTTCTTTCCTTCCGCGGAATCACACGGACAGACAGGGACAAACACCGACAGGCACAAAGGGCGTGGACCCAGGCCCGCAAGGGCGACAGGCGCGAGCGGCCTCGCCCGCGGCGCCTCCGGGAACGTGTCCCCAAGCCCGTAAGGGCGGCAGGGGGTAGCCACGGGCGTAAGCCCGTGGATCGCGGTGACACACCCACCGCAGCCCCCGCAGGGGGCGGCAGGAACCCGGGGAGCCATGCGCAACCCAAGGTTCTGCCGCCCCCTGCGGGGGCTGGGCTGGGTGGGCCGTCCTGTTCCACGGGCTGACGCCCGTGGCTATCTCCTGCCGCCCGCCGGGGCGGGCTGGGCTGGTGCGCAGGCACTCGCGGCGGCCCGCGCCGAATCTCGGCCAGCAGGCCCCCGTTGGGCGACAGGCTCACGCCATAACAGACTCACCCATCACCTGTCCTTTCCGAACCGGCCACGCCTCTGAGGCAGGCCTCGCGGAGCTGCCCAAGATAGGCGAGGACGGGGACGGCGCTCACGGCGCGGGTGAGGGGGAGGCCCTCCTCGGAGAGGGTGATGACCCGGCCCGGGTGTGGCGCGAGGGGCGCGAAGAGATCGGCGAAGCGCGCCAGGCCAGAGGCCATAGCCGGCTTGGGCGTCTTCGACAGCTTGATCTCGAAAGGGCACGGCCGCCCGTCGGGGCCTTCCACGATCAGGTCCACCTCGAGTTGGTTGTGGGTGAGGAGATAGGAGAGCCGCGGGACGATGCCCGCGGCGACGAATGCCTTGAGGGTCTCCTGGACGCAGAAGTTCTCGAACAGGGGGCCTGCGAGCGGCCCGCGGAGAAGGGCCTCCTCGCTCCCCACGCCCGCCAGGTAGCAGACGAGCGCGCAGTCGGTGAAGTAGACCTTCGGGACCTTGCGGATGCGCTTGCCCAGGTTGTGGGCGTAGGGCGGGAGCAGGAAGAGGATGCGGCAGGCCTCGAGGATGGAGACCCATCGCTTGACGGTGGTGGCTGCGACGCCGAGGGCCGAGGCCAGCTCCGAGAGCTGGAGGAGCTGGCCGCAGCGGGCGGCGAGGAGCTGGGTGCAGCGCTGGAAGTCGCGCAGGTTGCCAACGTCGTAGATCGTCCGAACGTCCCGCTCGAGGTACGTCTGGACGTATGCCGCATACCAGCGGTGCGGCTCGCTGTCGCGGGCCACCGCGAGCTCGGGGTACGACCCGCGCAGGCAGGCGTCCACGAACGCGGCGTGGCCCGTGGCCAGCCGCGCCCCGAGGCCGGGGCAGCGGCGCTTCTCCTCGACGGCGAACGGCAAGAGTTCCAGCAGCGCGATGCGGCCCGCGAGCGACTCCGAAAGCCCCTTCATCAGGGGGAACTGCTGCGAGCCCGTGAGGACGAAGCGGCCACGCCGGCCGCGCGCCCGGTCAATCCGCAGCTTCACGTAGCTGAGCAGGCCCGGCGCGTACTGCACCTCGTCCAGGATGGCCCGTTCGCCGGCCAGGTCGAGGAACAGGTTCGGATCGGCCACAGCCTGCTCGCGGAGCACAGGGTCGTCGAGCGTCAGGTAGCGGTAGTCGGGCAGGCAGTGCTGGAGGAGGGTGGACTTGCCGGACTGGCGCGGGCCGGTCAGGGCCACCGCGGGGAACTGGCCGAGGAGCGAGGCGAGCAGAGGCTCAATCGAGCGTTGGACATAGAGGTCAGCCATGCCTTCATCATAGCGCACGGCCTCCCCCGTGTAAAGGCAATTTTGCTTTCCTATGCCACATTTGTCTTATGCCCTGCAATGCGAAGGGGGTCAGCCATCGATCACTCCTTGTTCTTCTTGTAGAGGTATTCGACCAGCCCGAGCGGCCTTCCCGCGATGAGTTGGATCGCCCCTGCGACGAAGATGACGAGCATGGGGATGGCGCAGAGCACAAGGAGAGTGCGCAAGACCCAGAGCGCCAGGACCACGGCGGGATAGGCAACGACGTCGCACAGCCAGGGAGCGACGAGCCACCACGCCAGCGCCGCCACCGCGATGGCGAGCGGCGCCAGGAGCATGGCGCAGAGACCGTGGAGCCGCAGCCTCCCCGCGGTGGCTCGTTCATCTGCCATTCTGGCGCACCCCTCGCCTCAGTGCGTTTGACTTCTCACTTGTTCAGGATGACCTCGATGCTCGGCAACTCTCCGGCCGTCACCTGCTTCGAGGCATCCTTGAAGCCAACCTTGGTGACTTTGATGGTGTGAGGCGTCCTCGCGGCCTTGCCGGCCACAGTGACGACGTGTGATGTGAGGATCGCCAGAACCTCTCCCTTCTGAATCTCCGCCTTGGCGATGAAGCCGCGGGCCGCCTTGTCGGGCGGGCACTCCACGGCGAAGGAAGGCCCCTGCCGCGAGACGATCGCGGCTTCCGTCCTCTTGGCGAACGTCACGTCGTTGAAGACCTCGGAGCCCGTGCTGTCGGTGATGACCACGCGGGCGCCGTCGAGGGGGGCGCCCTGGGTATCCTTGACGACGATGCCGAGGGTGGTCTGGAAGGCGACCTCGCCCTTTTCAAGGAGCTTGACAGCCTTCTCACCCCCGGTGCCGTCGAAGGTGTTGTTCAGGAACACCGCCGTGGCTGGCCTGCCGCCGTAGTCCTGGCGGATCGTGATGAAGCCGGGGTCGTTGCCCTCGCGGCGGAAGGTGTTGCCGAAGAACTTCGGGAAGCCGTCGGAATGGCCGTATTCGTCGCTCAGGAGCACGTCGCCCCAGGTGCTGACGACCACGTTGTCGCGGAAGATGAGGTTGGGGGATTCGTTGAGGCAGACGACGCAGATGGCGCCGGCCTTTGCCCCGTCGCGGCCGCGGGCGATGATACGGTTGTCCTCGAACACGCCGCGGGCGTCGGCGATCTCGGGGGCGTCCTTCGGCTCTTTCGGCTTGAACTTGGGCAGGCCGACCCAGAGGACGCGGGTCTTGGCCGGCTTGCCACTGTGCATGGCCGCGTGGCCGATGAAGGTGTTGCGGTAGACGTGCAGGTTGTCGGCGCCCCAGGTGGTGCGGAAGCAGGCGCTGCCCGTGTAGCCGTACTCCTCGCCGCTCTTCGTGCACTCGACCTCGACGTAGTTGTCGTGGACGCTGGAGCCTGGCTTGTAAACGCCGAACATTGCGATTCCGACGGGGTGCTCGCCGAGGCCGATGATGCGGTTGTGGGCGACCTCGCTCGGCCGGTCCAGCCCGCCCTTGGGCACGATGCCGAACGAGTTGGTCGCGTGGCTGTCTATGTAGACCTCGTTGTGGAGGGCCTTCGCGGCGCCCATGAGCGCCTGCTGGCGGGTGCGCTTGACCAGATTGTGGTCGTAGTCGCCCGCCGCGTTGCCGTCAATCGTGCTGATCGCCTGATGGCGGTTACTGATCTCGCGGCCGAGGTCCTCCATCACGCAGTGGTGGACGTGGCTCCCGCTGCCCCAGTGGTAAAAGAGGCCCGAGATGTCCTTCCCCGCCCAGGCGACCTCGACGCCCGCCATCTCGACGGGGGCGTTGCCGGAGTAGACCGGGTTGCAGCCGATGCCGACGGCGGTGCCCGCGCTGTTCCCCTTTCCCTGGCGGATCACGCCGTTGTGAATCGTCACGCCCGCGCCGCGGTGTGTCACCTTGATGCCGCAGTCGTTCTCCTTGTAGGCCCGCACGCTCCAGTCGGTGGGGCGTTCGGCCGGCTCGGCGTTGTAGACCAGCGTGTGGCCGTCCAGGTCCAGCGTGATGCCGGGCGCCTTGATCTCGATGCCCGCGAGCGGGCACGTGAGGTCCCGCGTCAGCACATAGGTTGCATCCTTCTTGTCGAGGACGTAGGGCGGGCCGGGCACGGCGTCAGGAATCCTGATGGCTTGGGCGTGCCGGATGGTCTCGAACGACCTGGCCTCGCTTGTCACCTCCTTCCCGTCGGTTCCGATGCAGACCATTCGGTAGAAGCACTTCATCCCAGGCGACAGGCCCGTGATGCGATGGAAGTGCGACCAGAAGGGGTGCTTCGTGACCGGGCAGAGGGGCGAGAGCGGCGTCTTCTGCTCGCAGGCCTCGGTCGCGCCGTAGGCCACATAGCTCCGCGCGCGGTTCTCGCTCTGCCAGTAGACGACTGCCGAGGTCTCCGAGGCCAGCACCCACTCCTCTGATAGCTTGCCGACGGGGAGCTTCTCCGGTGCCAGGATGGGCGACGTGCCCTCTGCCGCTTGGAGGGAACCAAGCGCCGAGAGAAGCAGCCAAACCACACGGACCGACACGGACGAACACGGACGGGTGAGGCCCCTGGCAGCGGAACACGCGCGTCCGTGCCTGTCCGTGTCTGTCCGTGTGACCCCTTCGGGAGCGAGGGCGACTTGGTGGAGCTCGTTCATTGCTTCACCGCGTAGAGGTAGTTGTTGGAGGCGACGTAGAGGACGCCGTTGGCGACGATGGGCGTGGCGTGGATGGGGGCGCGGAGGTTGATCTCGGCCAGCACCTTCTTCTCCTTGCTCGCGGCTAGGACCGTGAGCTTGCCGTTCTTGTTGCCGAACCAGACCTTGCCGTCGGCCACAAAGGTCGAGCCCATGCAGTCGCGCCCGCCCGTCTCGTGGGTCCAGTAGGCCTTGCCCGTCTCGGCGTCCACGCAGTGGACGGTTGCCACGTAGTCGGCGACGAAGACCAGGCCGTCGGCGACGGAGGGCGTGGCCATCGAGCGGTTGATGCCGGTGTAGCGCCACAGCACGCCAGAGGTGCTGATCTCGCCCGTCTTTGTGGCATCAATGCAGGTGAGGCAGCCCTTGCCGGGACCGTGGCGTGTGTCCTGGCCGACGACGGTGTAAACCCTGTTGTTGTGGCAGACGACGGTGGCGGTGATCTCGCTGGGGCCTTCGGCGTTCTTGTTGTAGGGCAGCCTCTTGCCGTCGCGCATGCGGTATTCGGGAGGATTGGCGTCGCACTTCCAAACGGTCTTGAGCACCTTGAGCGGCTTCCCCTCCACCTCAACGGGCGTGGGGTCGAAGGCGTAGCAGATGCCGTCGCCCGCGCCAAAGAGGAGCAGCTTCTTGCCGTTCACCTCGGCGAGCGAGGGCGACGACCAGGAGCCGTGGAAGATGGTTGGCCCGACCTTCTCCTCGTCCGCCGCCACGAGCTTGCCCGTCTTCTTGTCGAGGGCAATGATCGTCGGCACCTGGGGCGACGGGATGTTCTTGTGCGAGAGGTCAACGCCGTTCGACGGGTTCACGTACACCAGGTCGCCGTGGACGATGACGGAGCAGGACGAGGCGTCCTGGGGCCAGGCGTCGAGTTCCGTAATCATGTCATAGCGCCAGATGATATCGGCGTCGGTCGGCGTCAGCTCGATGGGCTTGACCGGCTCGTCGGGCTTCTCATCGGGCTTGGCCCCTGGCGGTTGCTTGCCGGCCTTGCGCCGCTTCTGGACCGCGATGTACTCCCCCTCGTCCTGGAACGGCCCGCCGTTGCCATTGGCGAGGCCGTTGGCGTCGAGGCAGAGCACCTCGTCGCGGCTGGTGACCACGTAGACGTGGTCGCCCTCGACCGTGGGGGAGGAGCAGATGCCGAGGCTATGGTAATCGCCGTTCCAGGCTCGGTAGCCTGGGTACTTGGAGACGGCGAGCTGCCAGAGGAACTTGCCCGTGGCCTCGTCGAGGCACATCAGGATGCTGCGGTCGCCCTTCAGGCGCGGGTCGCGTGGCGCCCCGTTGTTCGTCCCGATGAAGATTCTGCCGCCCGAGATGGTGGGGTTGCCGTACGTCTCGGTGCCGAGGCGGACAGCCCACTTGATGTTCTTCGTCGTCGCGGGGTCAATCTCGCCCCCGCCCTCCCTCTTCTGGCCTGGGTCGAACGATTCGGGGATGCCCTTCTCGTCCGAGGCCATGTTCCGGCCGTCGCGCCCGCCCCACTGCGGCCAGTCGGCGGCGAAGGCAGTGGCTGCGGATAGCGACAGAACAAGGCTCGTGGCGGCGTCAAGCATCAAGAGTGTTCTCCGTGCAGCAAGTGATGGCGGTCAGGTGAATCCCTCTGCGACCAGGAAGTCCCTTGCGGTCACGATCCTGATGCCCTGGTACTCGCCGAGGCTGAGCAGATCGCCATCGCCCGAGATAACATGGTCCGCGGCACCATCCAGAGCGCACTCGAGGAACATGTTGTCTGTGGGATCGCGGTGAACGGCTTCAACCTTGCTGGTTGGCTGGACCAGCTCTGCGAATCGCCGGATGCGATTGACGATGGGGCGTAACTCGGTCGCGCTCAGGCCGAACTTCGGATAGGAGAGCACCCGGACGAACTCCGCCTCGATGGGCGCGCTCCACAGCAGCGTCACCCGGCGCTGTCGCGCCAGGTCGAGGACCCGCCGCGGGTGGCCCCGCCAGAAGGTGGCTGAGATTGTGACGTTGGTGTCGAGGACGACGCGTCTCACCGAATGCCCCGCGATTCGTGGATGATCCTCTCCACGTCGGCCTCAGTGAGTTCCGAGAAGCCCTTCTCCCTGCCCAGGTTCTCGGCGTATTCCCATGCCTCCGCCTCCTCAAGAGGCAGCAAGATCACCTCGAACTGCTTGCCGACCTCCCTGGCTGTATCCTTGGGCAGAGACAGGTGCCCGTCCTCAAGCACCTTGCCTACGAATCGCACCGCTTCCATTTCCTTGCTCCCAAGCAGACCACGCGCCTCCGCGACCACCAGGTGGCAGTATAGCCCGTCGTCGCCTGCGAATCAAGGCGTTCCGCCCCGATCACTCGCCCGGTCCCGTCCCCGCCTTTTCAACGCTCTTGAGCTTGCAGTTCGCCAGGAATGTGGCGGCCCCCTCTACCATCGCGGGGCCGTCAGACGCTTTCGAGCCGAGCAGCCGAAGGTCGAACACAGCATTATGCTCGCGGAACGCGAATTCGGCGTAGATGTAATGCTCTCGCTTCTCCCGCCTCTTCTCCCCGGTAACCGTGTTGGTGACTTCGCTGATGTACTCGGGCTGTAGGCTGATGAAGCACCGCAGGTGCTTGCCTTCGTAGTACTGCCAAGTAGACCTGCCGCAGCCAAAGACCGTCTTCATTCCGAAGAGGAACAGGGCAGCCATGCGACGCGGGAACGGGACTCCTGAATCGAAGGCCTTGACGTCGCATGTCTTGATCGCCACCAGTAGGTCGAACTCGGACATCGCCCTGAGGCGCGCGAACTCCTTCTTCACCCCTTCTGCGTCCAGCCCACCTGGTGACTTTGCGAGCTTCTCCTTGATCTCCTTGGGCGGTTCCACCTCCGTGACGGACAAGGCGGACCGGCTCAGGCAGATGCTGAACCCGTCCTTTCGGAATATGGCCATCGTTCCAGACCGGGTAGGACTGCTCGGCTCCATGTCCTGCGGGATGGGCGCGGCGAAAGTCACGCCTTCTATCTTGACATCGCGTGTCGCGACGCCCTCCTTCGGCTCTGGAAGGGCCTTCGCCCCCATGTTGGGCTTGCCCTGCGACAGGAAGTGCTCGGGCGAGAACGGATCGAGGTCGCGGTCCTTTCCTTCGACGTCCCGGTTCAGCGCGACGAGGTACTCGTGCAGGCACTTCTTGGCCGCCTGGAAACATGCCTCCTCTGCGGCTGCTCTCAACTTGTCGAGCTCGCCTGCCTCGCCCCCCGTGCATACTGCTCGTAACGCCGCGGCCAGGATGAGGCAGGCGCTTGCGAGAGTGCTGAATCCCCGTTCGCTCATCTCTGTTCAGCCCCTTCCCATCAAGTGGCGCGCGGCGGGATGAGTTGCCGGCCGATCCTGGACTCCGGGGCCACCCTGCTCAGTTCTAGCCTGCGAACTCGGGAACCGACGCGGGCCGCGACCTCGGCGAGGGGGATGGTGCGGGTCTGCTTGGCGCGTTCGTCGAGCAACTTCATCAGCCGTTCGTTCTTGCGGGTGAGTTCGATCTCCCGGTCGAAGTCGTCAATTTCGGCGAGGACGAACTCCCGGCCGTCGGGGGAACGCAGGATGACGCCCCCCTTGCGCGCCCGTCGCAGGAGGGCGCTCACGGCCCGCTGCCGTCGTGAAATGGTAAGGGTGGTCATAGCTCGTACTCCTCGCCGTGGATGAACAGCTTGCTGCCTTCTTTGGTCCCAATCGCCTCGACCTTCACGGTCGCCGCCCGCTCATCAACGTCGTAGAAGACCCTGAACTTGCCGATCCGCAGCTCCCACTCGGCCAGGGCGTTGGGGCGCAGCCGCTTGCGATTGCGGGTCTCGACCGACGCGCCGTGCTCGAGCTGCTCGGTGATTCCTTGCAGAACCCGCGTCCGGTCGAAGCTTCTCAGGGCCTCCAGGTCGTCAATCGCCTCCGGCGTAAGCCCGATTTCATACATGACGCCTCGCGGTCTGCGAGTCGGCGACAAACTCTCGGGGCACTGTTCGCATTCTACTGCCCCGCGCGGCCGGTGTCAAGACCCGCCCCGGTCTCAATGGGGCAGGAATCGTCGAGCGATCTTGGCGACGTACGTGAATTGGGGATTGACAAATTCGGTGGCGCGGGCCTCGAGGACCTGGGCGAGGAGCATGATCCCCTCGGGCTGGGAGATGCCGTAGGACTCATCGAGCCAGGCGAGGAGTTCGGCGAGGGCGATGCGGAAGGAGTCCTCAGCAGGGCGGGCGAGGGCGAAGACGCCGATGTGGGTGGCGTTCTCGAAGCGGGGGAAGCGGAGCGACTTCGGGGCAGGCGAGGTCACGCGGCAGGTGAGCAGGACGCGGCCCCCCGCCTCGATGCCGCCTGCACCGCAAATCTCGCCATCGCCCTG
>Ga0194125_10007647_pt1 | contig 15533 bp, 9 predicted proteins | sample TA2KigC250mmetaG_FD_148626 | JGI IMG/M metagenome (GOLD analysis project Ga0194125, IMG submission 148626) | Freshwater microbial communities from Lake Tanganyika, Tanzania - TA2015034 Kigoma Deep Cast 250m | ecosystem: Environmental > Aquatic > Freshwater > Lake | place: Tanzania: Lake... | reverse complement strand
CACTTCGCGGCGGAGAGCCACAACGATCGCTCGATCCACGGGCCCGGCGGCGCGGTGACCACAAACGTGCTGGGCACCTTCACGCTGTTGGAGGCGTCTCGGAACGCCGACATCGAGCGCTTCGTCTTCATCTCGACCGACGAGGTCTACGGCGAGGCGCTCGACCGGCCCAAGACCGAGAGTGACCCCCTGCAGCCGCGCGGCCCGTATTCGGCCAGCAAGGCGGGTGCGGACCTGATGTGCACCGCGTACTTCGTCACCTATGGACTGCCCGTCATCATCCACCGCGCCACGAACAACTACGGGCCCTACCAGTACCCCGAGAAGCTGATCCCCCTGTTCTGCTACCGCGCGCTGCGGGACAAATCGCTGCCCGTCTACGGCGACGGGCGGCAGGTGCGGGACTGGTTGCACGTGAGCGATAACTGCCGGGCCATCGAGCTGCTCATCGAGCGCGGCGAGCCGGGCGAGGCGTACAACGTCCCGGGGGCCAACGAGCACCCGAACCTGGACGTCATCCGGCTGATGCTGGATGAGTTGGGGAAGCCGGAATCGCTGATCGACTTCGTGGAGGACCGGCCCGGCCACGATGTGCGCTACTCGCTCGACGGGACGAGGATCGCGCAGCTTGGCTGGCGCGCGGAGGTGGAGTGGGAAGCCGGAATGCGCAGCACGTTCCGCTGGTTTGCGGAGCATCAGGACTGGCTGGAGGCGAGCGTCAAGCGGGGGGAGGACTTCCTCCGACAGTGGTACGCAACGCGGGGCTGGGGGGGCCCGGCACCCCGGTAGGGGCGCGCGGTGCCGGGCCTCTAGCGCCATGAGTTGCGGCCCTACATGAGCACGGCAGGACGAGTATCCCGGGCCTCCGGCTAGCGCCCGGTCGTGGGTCAGTCTGCGGGAAGGAGACGAAGTCTGGAGCAAGCCACTTGGGCGGTCCCTACTGGATCGGCCAGGCGGGTATGGTCTGGTCGATCGCCGCCATCAAGGGGATCGTGTTCGCTATGCACGCCGCTACCTTTGAGTAGTGGGTAATGTCGTCGTAGCGCAGGGTTTTCCCCTTCCTATCGCTCAGCCACCGGGCCATTGGCTGGTGGCCGCCAATCTGGAATGCAAAGACCTCGGGTGGGATGGGCGCGAAGTACTGCAGTTGGTTGATGTAGACTCTTCCCCGGTCGCGGTCATACCGCACTGTCTCGACAACCTCGTGGCCCGAGGGCTGCAGTGTCACCCCTGGCTCGCTGAGACCAGGATGGCGGAGCAGGTGGAACTGCATGAGTTCGCCGCCTAGCTGGGCCAGGCGAGCGAACCGGGAGGGATCGGCTCCAATCGGGATGCGGGGGAACCCAGTCCTCAGCAGACCGGCGTACCGGCGGCGATAGGTCGGGGAGTACAGCACCGCATAGATATACCCCAGCACCTCCTCGGGCCCGAACGCCGCAACGTCACCTGCGGCACCGCTCTCGGCGAACCGGAGTTCCGTGCCCGCCGCGATGGCATTGATGAAGTCCATGCTGAGGTTCGGGTGACGCGCGCGCACTTCCCGTGCCTCCTCCTCCCGCACGTACCTGTACAGCGGGAAGATCAGGCTCCCGTCGTACTTCGCGCTGATCTTGTGCTGGCCGCACACGGCATCCGTGACGAGCGCGCCGAATGCCTCGCGCGTCTGGCGCGTCGTCACGAGCGCAAGGTTCCCAGCCAGCATGTCCTCGTTGACCGCCTTGCGGGGCCGGTCAATCAGCTCCGGGCACCAGTACAGGTAGCGGAAGTCGAATGGCCGATAGAGACATCGTATCGCGCGGTCCTCCCAGCCGTCGCCGTAACTTCGGAGCGCGCGCTGGCACTCCTTGGTCCTCTCCCGGTCCATACGCAGCACGGAGGAAGCGGCGCCTTCGGGGTCGGCGTCTCGGAGTTGCTTGATCTTCCGCAGCAGGGCCAAACGGTCGGCGTCGATCACGAATGCGTCGCGATGCGTGTTCATGCCCATGCTATGGATCGGGAAGATCGCATCTACGGGCCAGCCAGCATCGAACTCCAGGCGGAGGGAATCGTCCTGCGGCATGTACCGATACAGCGGCCCAGACAGCGGGACATCTTCCCAGTCAGTAGTTCCGGCATTGTTGTGGTAGAGCCAGCCCCCCTTGCTCTTCCTGTCCCCCCACAGGTCCGCATGGCGGATGGATCGAGAACCCGGCTGCCCGGGGACCTTGCTGAACAGCCCGATGGCGACGCCCTGCTGGATGTCGAACACGTTCTTGTCCGTGCCGCCGCCTGGGGGCCGCTCCCGCTTCTTCGCATTGCCGTGGAGGTCCAGTACCCGGATTGAGGTGAAGAGGTCGGCAAGTTGCTGCCTCATGCCACGGAATGTCGGGTTGTCGAGGTACCCGTGGTTAGTGACGAAGGCCAGAATCCCATAGCCCGTGAGGCCAATCCGCCACTGGCCAAACCGCACGAACTTCACGTAGTCGTCCTGCAGCCACTTGGTGTTCCTCTCGCCAAGCGGTGCGCCGTCCACTCGGTAGTAGTCCCGAAGCAGCTCCCCGATGAAGGTCCTCCTCCGGACCCGGGCGCCCTTGGGGCCTGCTGTCCTGGTAATCCTGCCTCTCTTGGTTCGCACCTCATACTGTGCCCCCGCGGGCACATGCTCGATGTACTCGCTGAGGTTGGCCGAGTGCCCGGCGTAGGGCGGATTGCCAAGAACAACCATGATGCTCTCACCGCGCTTGATTCTGGCGGCGGAGGCTGCCTCTCGGGCCAGAAACGGCGCGAAGTACATCTCGATCTGGGCCTTTGACTCCTCAAGCGTGTTGGTCAGGTACACGCCCAGCCGCTGGTCCCCGCTGAAGTCGTAGCCCTGATCGCGCAGCAACATGCCCAACTTGAGGTGCGCAATAGCGTAGGGAGCCATGAGGAACTCGAAGCCGAAGACCCTCCGCAACAGGTGATCGTTGACGTAGGCCGACCAAGCTCCAAGCCCCTGCTTCTCGGTAATGGTCCTGTGGATGTGCTCAATGACGAAGTAGAGGAACGTCCCCGTGCCGCAGGCCGGGTCCAGGACGAACACGTTCTTATCTGCCAGTCCCTGGGGCTTGTCGAACTCCGTCTTGAGGAGGTGGTCAACGGAGTCTACGATGTATGAGACCACCGGTTCGGGCGTATAGTAGACGCCTCGCCGTTTGCGTTCGTCAGGGTTGTATTCGCTCAGGAACGTCTCATAGAAATGGATGATCGGGTCTTCTCGCCCCTTCTGGTGTTGACCGAGAGCCCGGTTGATCTCAACCATATCGGCGGAGGCGATCAGGGCGGCCAACTGGTCCACGATCCAGTCCACATCATCATGCAGGTTCACACCCGCGATCTGGTCGAACATCTCGCGCAGGAACGGGTTGGTCTTGGGCAGATCCCAGGCCGCCGACTGGCGGGAGAACCCCGTGCCGACGGGTTCGTTGCAGCGTGCTGCAAAGAGGCCGTAGGCGAGCGTCTGGGCGTACATATCCGCGAACTGGTCCTCGCTGAGGCTGCGGAGGATCGTGCTGCGGAAGGCCGCCAGTTGCGCGTGGAGTCGCTCGCCGCCGGGCCCGTCCCGCAGAGCGTATCGGATAGCCTCTTCGGCTATCCGCGCCAGCGACGCCATCCGCACGGCGAGGGATCTTGGAGCCGCCGCTACCGGCACGCTCCACAGCATGAAGCGGTCGAGCACTTGCGCGACCTCCTGGTGCCCTGCCAAGGTGGTCGCGATCCGGCCCCTCGCCATCGTCCCCAGAGATGCCTTCTCCCTTAGGGCCCCATCCGTGTACCAGCGGAACTCCAGGTAGTTAGTGAGTAGCAGACTGGGGAATGCCTTGAGGTACTGAGAGAGCTGCTCTGACTTCTCCACGCGGTCAAGGTCCTTGCCGATGTCCTTCGTCTCCACCCACCCGACGTACCGCTCTCCGCACCTGACCACGTAGTCGATGGCCCAGGAGTCGCGACGTTTCGGCTCATTGACGACGGCCAGTCTTGACTCCGGGGTCTTCTGGCGACCTACGGCCTCCAACAGCGTCTGCAGAGCGGAACGGTAGGAGTGCTCTCCCGCGAGATCCGTGCTGAGGACCTTCCGAAGCTCGGCGACGTAGGCGTGCAGTAAGGACATGGCTTCTCCGGCTGGCAAGCGGCGGTAGCGGCTCAGTTAGAACTCAGGATGCCGACAGTCTAGCGCCCGCCGTTGTCCAGGATCACGCGCAGCTCGTCCTTGGCTACGAGCGCCTCGGTTTGGTCGTAGACGTTCGCCTCGAGCAGGTGCTCTCCGTCAGCGTAGCTGAGGGTGTCCCACGTCCAGCGGTACGGCTCGTCGGTGGAGACGTAGCAGCAGCGGCCATCGACGAGGACCTCGATCCACTTCACCTGAAGCCTCTCACCGACCTCGATCGTCACCGGCGTTTTGCCGCTCACGGCGCGTCCGGCCTGGTGGATCAGGATGCGGACCCCGTCCGCCGGGGGTGGAGGGAGGTCCTGAACCGGGTCGCGGACCATGACCGGAGGATGGCGTTGCCCGTTCGGCGGCTCGGTCACCCCGCCCGCAGGACTTGCCGGCCCAGGGGGCGCAGGCTCAGGTCCCACGGGACGAGGCGGCAGAGCCGCGATGTACACCGGCTTGGCCCCCACCTCGGCGGGCACCGTGTCAAGGAAGTACGAGTCGGCGATCAGCTCGCGGTACGACGCCAGGATCGTCGGGTCATCCGTCACCGAGTAGTTGTTCTCGGCGAGCCCCTCGCCGATCGTATTCACCGAGAACCAGTTGACCATCTTCACCTGGGGGAAGCGCAAGGGCAGACTGGTATAGAGTTCCTTCGCGCGCAACACCGCGAAGCTCGGCACCCACGTGTTGCACGCCGCGCAGTAATGCGTGGCCCCGTACTCGCAGAGCTGAATGGGCTTGCGGTCCGCGTACAGGTCGTACACGTACTGCAACTCGTCGCGCGGGTCCTCGCCGCCCGGGCGGGTGGGGTCGCCATCATGGTGATGCACGCTGTAGACGTTCACCCCGACCCAATCGACGTACTCGTCGCCCGGGTAGTACGGCTCGATGGTGCGGCGAGGCATGCTGAAGGGGCACCAGACCATCGCCACGTTCGGCGCCACGTCGTGCATCACCCGGCAGACAATCCGCCACTTCTCTTTGTACAGCTCCGGGTCGCCCGAGTAGGCCTGCCACGTGCCATTCATCTCCGAGGCGTACCGCAAGAAGATCGGCGTGTCGGAATGGCGCGCGGCCTCCGCCCACCCGCGCAGGTACTCGTCGTCCTTCACCGGCCCCAGGCCCGCATTCGGCTCCCAGGCGATGTGCGCAGCAGCCCCGCGCTTGCGCAACTCCGCCACCCACTCATGGGGGAAGGGCTCGCCGTAGCCGACGTAGCGGAAGTACGAGGCGTGCTTGCGGCCTGTGAGGGCCTCAAAGGTGTCGATGTCGCCCCGGCAGTTGCCGTCCAGGTCGATGTAGGCGCCGATGTAGCAGCCCTTGGCCGGCTCCCAGGGGGCAAGCTCACGCGCGCTCGGCTGGCCGAGGACCGCACCCACAAGGGGAAGAACCGCCGCGACGGAGGTCATGGCTCCACGAGTGCAGACCGACGACGGATGAGTGCGCCGTGATTATACCGGAGGCTCGTGAGCGGCGTCAATGTGACGGCAGTCAGTCGCAGGGTCATTGCGTAGTCGTGGGAGGGGCCGAATGCGAAGCATCCGGCCCCTCGGTCGGGCTACGACGGGCCGGATACCTGTGCGCCGAGTGCCCTCAGCGCACAGGTATGCGGCCCCTCCCGGACAACGCAATGGCCCTGAGTCAGCGCGGAGGGCTACTCCGAGATGAACTCGTCCCGGGACTTCCTCGCCTGAGCGATGATCCTGCGCAACGTGTCAACGACGATCCGGGTTCGCTCGGGGACAGTAGTGCGCCGCGAAGGGTCGTCGGCGTGTACCCACAACTCACCGTGGGCACTCGTGCGAACGCAGGTGAACCCGTTGCGCCGGAGGACCTGCCTCACCGCACTTGCCCGCAGGGGCGCCAGTCGGGTCATTGAGGTTGCAGGTCCCTAGCAGGGATCGCGACACCCATGTCGGCCAACGCGGCGAGCATCTCGCGGGTCAACTGCGTGATGGCCTCCAGGACTCCCTCGCGGGTGTCCGCTTGAGCGACCGTCTTCACGGTCGGGCACTCGGCAACCCACTCGCCGGAGTCGGGGTCCGTCCACAACTTCACGAAGTACCCATCCACCACACCGATCTGCAAGCTGGCGAAGGTCTCCTGAAGGCGCTCGAGCCGAGACGCCAGCTCCGCCGAGGCGACCGCAACCTCAGGACCGAGTTCATCCACAGCGCTCGGAGGGTACGGCTCGACGGCAGCGGACGCACCCGATGCCGCTCTCTTGCCCATCGCTCTGCTCCTGGGCGAGGCCCTTGGCCGCCAGCCTCGCGATGTGCCTGCCGCCTATGTTCGCGGCCAAGTGCGGCCATTCCTGCCCGCGTCACACCGTCGTCCACGGCGGCGGGTTGGCGTAGAAGAGGACCTTGAGGTCCGGGAACTGCTGCTTGAGGTCGCGGGCGAAGTGCTCCAGGCCCGGGTTCTCGCTGGTGGCGTGGCTGGTCTCGATCATCGGGATGCCCGCGTCGATGGCGAATCGCATCCCGTAGTCGTCGGTCTCGCCGGCGATGAAGGCGTCGGGGTCGTGGGCCAGGAGGCTCTGCATGAAGGAGGTGTTGAGGCTCAGGCCCAGCCCGCCCCACGGCGCGCCGACGCGGCGGACAACCTGGTCGAGGTCGCCCGTCACCCGCACGCAGGGCAGGCCGGTGTGCTGCTTGACCTGCTCGGCCAGCTCGCGGACGGTGATCGGCTCGAGCTCGTAGATGCGGATGTAGCCCTCGCTCACCGCAGGCTCGGGCAGCCCGAGGGAACGCCCGAAGTCGTCCAGGATGCAGTAGCGGTCCAACATGCCATGCGCGCGATACACGGCCATGCGGTGCTCGCCGAGGAGCGCCAGCCGGCGGGCATTCGGCCGCCACCAGAGGTACCGAATCGCGCTCGCATCACGGAACTCGTACGGGAAGGTCAGCTCCTCATGGCAGAGCACCATGTTGCAGCCACCGTCGGCGGCAGTTCGGATGGCATCCACCGTCGCCATCCAGCATACGAGCACCCCCGTCACCTCCGTGTCCGGTTCGCCGAACCGGAAGCCCTCCTCCTGGCCGAGCCCCAGCGATAGACTCTCAACGAACGCGCCAATCTCCTTGGCCCTCATGGTTCCTGGTCTCCCTCTACCCGCACGCGGGTATGTGGTGGGATCTGCTGTTCCCCTCAGCAGCCCGGTTCCTCGCGCCAAAGAGGCTGGCGCCTCGGGGCGTGGCTACTGACCCCGCTCCAGCACGAACGCCGGGTCCCACGTGACGTCGAGCTGCCCCTCAGCGGCGATGGGCTGCCCGAACATGTCCTCGACGCGCGCCCCGGCGGGTAGGCGGAAGGGCACGTGTCGGCCCTGCGCGGCGGCGAAGAGGATGGTGACGGAGTCCTCGTCACCCGAGTAGGTCGTCTGCCAGAGGCCCTCCGGCGTGACCTGCTGGTCCGCCAGCTTGCGCCCGCGGAGACGCTCGATTAGGTGCGCATAGGCGACGTACGCGGGCTTGGGCGCGAGGAGGTAGTCCTGGTGGTGCACGATGCCGAAGTTGTTCTCGTTGTAGGTGAGGTCGAGGCCGTCATCCTTGAAGTCATACCAGACGATCAGCTTAGCTCCGCTGGTCAGCGCAACGACCATCATGCGCACGAGGCAGCGCGCCTGGTGCAGGAAGCTGCTACCCCGGGCGTCCATCTGGGTCGGCCAGCCCACTTCGGTAATCCATAGAGGCAAGGGCTTGCCCGCTGCGGCGGCCGCCTGAGCGCTCGCGGTCTGCAGGTGATCGCGCAGCCACGGGCCGGCGAGGCTGGGGTAATGGTAGGGATGGATGCTGAACGCATCCATCGCCGCTCCCGCGCCGTCAGCCATCATCTGCGGGAAGGGCTTGCCGTCCCACTCGCCGCCGATGCCGATCACGGTTGCGTCCGGGTTCGCGGCGCGGATGGCCTGCGCAGCCTCGCGGAAGAGAGGCGCGTAGCCCTCGGCCGGGCCGGGCTTGCCCATCCCGCAGCCGCCGCACCACTCGTTCCAGACCTCGATGTACTTCAGGTGCGGCTGAAGCTCGCCGGCCAGCGTACCCGCATAGCGCGCGAACCCGGCCCGCGCCTCCGATGAGACGGGAAAGCCCCCGTCGTCGTAGTTGCGGTTCGAGTAATCGGCGATGATGAGCGGCTCGAGGCTGTGCTTCGTCCCTTCCTCGATGTACTGGCGGCACCAGTCGGGAATCGCCAGCGTTCCCTTCTCCGGCTCGCAGGCGCCCCAGGAGATCTCGTCGCGGTAGACCCGAATCCCCGCTCGCGCGATGAGTGGCATGACCGAGAGTGGCCAGCGCTGCCCGAAGTGGGTGCAGACGGCGAAGGCGCGGTCCTCCGGCGTCGGCTGCAAGGGCGGCAGCACCGCGAACCGGAAGTCCGCCCACGGCGCGGTCGGTTTGTCCTCCTGCCTCACGGTACGAAGCTGCAGATCGTAGGCGCCCGGCCCGTCGGGCGTCAGCGAGAGGGGCGTCGGCTCGCCGGCCTTGAGCGCGGCCCTGATCTGCTGTAGCGTGCGCCCGAAGGGGTCCACGAGGCGGGCCGTCAGCTCCGGGGCGTCGGCCTGAACCGCGAGTTGGACGGCCTCGCCCGGCTCGTAGACGAGCAGGCTGCGGTCGCTCGGCACGAAGACCCTGATCCCATGCGGTTCGAGGACGCCGGGGACCTTGCGGTAGGTCGCCAGCTCGGCGATCGTCAGCTCGCCCTTGGACGTGAACCCGCCGCCGAGCCTGTCGAAGAGGATCGAGGCCAGGGAGAACGGGGGGTCCAGCTTCCCGTTGCCGTCGCCACCCCAGTAGCCGCCGCCGGTAAGCGGGGCGAAGCCAAGTGTCCACTGGTCGCGCACCAGCGCGCCGAGGTCGAACTGATGGGTCTCGCCTCCGGCATCGACGACGCGGATGCGCGCGGGCAGCGGGTCCTTCCCGCCCTTCATCCGAATGCCGATTGCCTCCGTACCCTCCGCGAGCGGAACCTTGCCGCCGATGTCCACGTACTCCAGCCGGTCGGCCCCGGTGAACTCATAGGCCACACGCAGGGCCTGCTGGCCCGCCTCCGGGCCCTCGCCGGGCTCGACCGTGGCCTTCGCGCTCTGCCCGTGGGTCATGCCCTGCCAGAAGGCGGGGTCATCGAGCGGGTCGAGGACCTCGCCACGCTCGTAAGTGAGCAGGATGTCCCGCCGCGTCGGCGGGGTCTTGATCTCCTTCCAGTCCTGAGCGAATCCGGCCTGATACGTCGTCACCATGAGGGCACTCCAGAGCAGGGGGTACATGAGGGCACCGACTCCTGACGAGGATGGCGGACGGTTCGCCATGACACGGCTGGCCCCTCCTCGCAGGGGGCAGGGCAGAGGGCGCCTCGGCGGGCGCAGCGAACTGAGTTCGCGGTGTCCGCCATCGACGTTCTCTCCTGCTGTCGGAGTGCCGCATTGACCGCCGTGCTTGAGGTCTGCAGCGTCAGCAAGGCGTTCCCCGGAGTTCAGGCTCTCCGTGAGGTGAGCCTGGATGTGTGCGCTAGGGAGATCCACGCGCTGGTCGGTGAGAACGGCGCGGGCAAGTCCACGCTGGTCAAGATTCTCTCGGGGCTGTACGCGCCGGACGAGGGCGAGATTCGGCTGGCGGGCCGCGCGATCTCGCACTTCGACCCCCATGCCGCCGGGCGCCTCGGCGTCGCCGTGGTGCACCAGCACATCGGCCTCTTCCCCAGCCTCAGCGGCCTGGAGAACCTCTTCGCAGGCGATCTGCCGACCACGCACGGCCGCGTGGACTGGCGGCGGATGAGGGCGGAGGCTCAGGGGCTGCTGAGTGAGCTGGGCATCGCGCCGGACCTCAGTCGGCCCGTGGGTGAGCTGAGCGTCGCCGAGCGCCAGCAGATCCAGATCGCCCGGGCGCTGCGCCGCAAGTCGATCATCCTGATCCTGGACGAGCCGACGGCGGCGCTGGGCGACAGGGAGTCGGCGGCCCTCTTCGCGCTGCTGCAGCGCCTGAGGCAGCAGGGCCTGGCGATCATCTACATCTCCCATCGCCTGGAGGAGGTCTCGCGGCTCGCCGACCGCATCACCGTGCTGCGCGACGGCGAGAAGGTCGGCACGCTGGAGGCCGCCGAGGCCGACCGCGCCCGGATCGTCGCGATGATGGTGGGAAAAAAGGGGACACCATACTCATTTCCCGCGAACGCCGGCGGTGAACCGCCGCCTCGCGGGGAAATGAGTATGGTGTCCCCTTTTTTCCCACCCCTCCTGCAGGTGCGCGACCTGAGCGTCAATGGGGTAGTCAAGGGTGTGTCGTTCGACCTGCATGCGGGCGAGATTCTTGGGGTCGCGGGCCTGGCGGGAAGCGGCAAGGAGGAACTGGTGCGCTGCCTGGCCGGCATGACGCGGGCCCGCGCCGGGCGGATCGGCGCGCCGGAGGTAACGCCGCAGGTGCCAAGCCCGGCGACCGCGCGCCGGTTGGGCATTGCGTATGTTCCGGGTGACCGCCACGGGCAGGCCGTGGTGACCGGGATGAACGTGCGCGAGAACACCACGCTGTCGGTGCTGCGCGATCTGTCCACGCTGGGATTCCCGCGCCGCAGCGACGAGGAAGCGTTGACGGAGCGCATGGTCGCGGACCTCGACGTGCGCGCGGCCTCCATCGAGCAGCCCCTAGCGACCCTCTCCGGCGGCAATCAGCAGAAGGTCGCGGTGGGGCGGCGCCTGGCCTCGCGTCCCCGGGCGCTAGTCCTCGAAGAGCCAACGCAGGGCGTGGACATCGCCGCGCGCGCGGGCCTGCACCAGATCATCCGCAACCTGGCGAACGAGGGCGTGGGCGTGCTGCTAGTGTCGTCCGACCTGCCGGAAGTCCTGGCGCTCAGCGACCGCGTTGCCGTGATGCGCGAGGGGCGGATCGTGGCGACGTTCACCGGAGAAGAAGCGACGCCCGAGAGTGTCATGCAGGCGGCGGTCGCAAAAAGCGGGACACCATACTCATTCCCTGCGATGGCTAGCCGTCATGATCGGGCTTCTCGGCAGGAAATGAGTATGGTGTCCCGCTTTTTCCGTCTGCCGATGCGCGAGGCGGCGTTGGCGGCGGCGCTGGCCGTGCTCGCCGTCGTGCTGGCGGTTCGCGATCCGGCCTTCGCGACGCCGCAGAACCTGCTCGGGGTCCTGGTGAACAGCTCGCATCTTGCGATCTGCGCGGCGGGGATGACGGCGGTCATCATCGCCGGCGGGATCGATGTATCCATCGGCGCGATGTTGGCCACGATCTGCATGTTGATGGGGATGATGCTGCAGGCCGGCGTTCCCACGCCGCTTGCCTGCCTGACCGCGCTGCTCGCGGGCTTGCTGATGGGCTGCCTCAACGGCGCGCTGGTCAGCCGATTGCGCGTCCCGGCCATCGTCGCGACGCTGGGCATGCGCAGCATCTGGCGCGGTGTGGCGATGAAGCTGACCAACGGCGACTGGATCACCGACCTCCCGCGCAGCTTCGAGCGCCTTGGCGAGGGCGGCGTGCTGGGCATCCCGTACCCCGTACTCATCGCCGCGGCGTGTCTCGCCATCGCCGCGCTCGTGCTCGGCCACACGCGGGCGGGCCGGTCCGCGTACGCCGTGGGGGACGATCGCGCCGCCGCGCGGGCCGCGGGCATCCGACCGGTGCGGACTCAGTTCACGGCCTTCGCAGGCCTGGGTCTGCTGGTGGGCATCGCGGGCATCGTCTATGCCACGACGAACCCGCCGATTCAGCCCAACGCCGCACCGACGCTGGAGCTGATCACGATCACGGCGGTGATGGTGGGGGGCACCAACGTCTTCGGCGGCAGCGGCAGCATCCTGGGGACGCTGCTGGGCGTGCTGGTGCTGGGCGTGATCGCCAACGGGCTGACGCTGGCGAAGGTGGACGACTTCTGGGCGCAGGCCTTGCAGGGGGCGCTGATCCTCGCGGCGGTCATGGCCGACATCGTGCGGCGCAGGCTCCGGCGGACAGGGGGCGGAGCCTCATGAGAGCCCTCGGTACCGTCTGGCGGCGCCACGAGTTCGCGCTGGTCCTGCTGCTGGCGCTGACGTTCGTGGTCATGTCGCGGCTCTCGCCCGACTTCCTCACCGCCCGCAACCTGCTGACGATGCCGCGCTTCTTCGTCGAGCCCGGCCTGATCGCGCTCGCGATGGCCCTGGTCATCATCACCGGCGGGATCGACCTGTCCGTGGGCTCGATCATGGCGCTGTCCGCGGTCGTGCTGGGAATCATGTGGGGTAGGCTGGGGATGCCGATCGGGTTGGCCGTCGCCGCCGCCCTGCTGACCGGGGCGGTGGCGGGCCTCCTGAACGGGATCATCATCACGCGCCTCGGCGTGCCGCCGCTCATGGTTACGCTCGCCACAATGGCCAGCTACCGCGGCGTGGCCGTCGGCCTCAGCCGCGCGCAGCCGGTCAGCGACTTCCCGCCCGGCTTCTTGGCCATCGGGAACAGCTACCTGCGCGTCAGCCCGAGCGTCGAGATCCCTGCGCAGCTCTTCATCTTCGTCGCGCTGGCCGTCGTAGCCGGCGTGCTGCTCTGGCGCACGGTGCTCGGCCGTCACCTCTACGCCATCGGACACAACGCGGTCGCCGCGCAATATGCCGGGATCGACGTAGAGCAGGTGAAGTTGGGAGTCTACGCGGCCTCGGGCCTCGTCTCGGCGCTGGCGGCGGTGATTGCCGTCTCCCGCGTCGCTACCGCCAAGGCCGACGCCGGCCTGGGCATGGAGTTGCTGGTCATCACCGGCTGCGTGCTGGGTGGGATCGACATCTTCGGCGGGCGTGGCACGATCCTCGGCGCGGTCCTCGGCGTGCTCATCATCAACGCCGTCGGCAACGGCCTGCAGTTGGCCGACGTGGGCACTGAGATGCGGATGGTCGTTACCGGCATCCTGCTCATCGTCGCGGTCATCCTGGGGCAACTCGGCCGAAGAGGACGCAGCGGCGAGGCTGCCGAATAGGGCCCCTCGTCACAGACCCCATGCCTGTAGGAGCGGCTTCAGCCGCGATGCCGTTCGCCTGAACGTGAGGTGCTCCCATGCTTACGCGATCAGTGGCCGCGCTCTGCCTGGCGGTCCTGCTCCTCTCCGTACTCGCGGGCTGCACGACGAAGACGCCGGAGGAGACGGGCAAGACGGCCGTTCAACCCGCGGCCCCCGAGCAGAAGACCGAGACCGGGCCGTCGCCGGCTATCGGCACGCCCAAGCCGGAAGACCTCCTGCCCTCCGGGAAGGCAGTCAAGGTCGCCATGATCCCCAAGATCAAGGGGATTGACTACTTCAACGCCACGCAGCGCGGCGCCGAGGAGGCGGCCAAGGCGCTGGGAGTACAACTGGTCTTCGACGGCCCGATGGAGAGCAGCGTGGACAAGCAGATCGAGATGATCGACAGCTTCATCACGCGCAAGTTCGATGTGATCGCGGTTTCGCCGAATGACCCGGACGCCATCGCCCCCGTCCTCAAGCGCGCGCGCGACCAGGGCCTGCATGTCATCACGTGGGATGCCGACGCGAACCCGGAGAGCTCCCAACGCGAGTTCTTCATCGACCAGGCGAGCCCCGAGAGTGTCGGCCGGACGCTCGTGGATGTCATGGCGAAGGAGGCCGGTGAGGACGCCAAGACGGTCATCGTTACCGGCACCCTCACCGCCGCGAACCAGAACGAGTGGATGAAGTGGATGAAGCAGCGGATCAAGGACAAGTACCCCAAGATGCAGGTCCTCGCGACGAAGCCCTCCGAGGAGGATCAGCAGCTTGCCCGCCAAGTCACCCAAGACGTGCTGACCGCGTACAAGGACCTCGACGGCATCTTCGCCATCACCTCGGTCGCCTTCCCCGGCGCGGCGACCGCGCTCGAGAAGTCCGGCAGAGCCGGCAAGGTGGCCCTTACCGGGCTGTCCGCCCCGACCACGATGCGCAAGTGGGTCGAGAACGGCACGGTGAAGACGGTCGTGCTCTGGAACCCGGTGGACCTCGGCTACCTGACGATCTACGCTGCCAAGGCCCTCGCCGCCGGCGCCCTCAAGCCCGGCGCAAGCGGCCTCGAGGCCGGCCGCCTGGGCAAGAAGCAGGTCGATGGCGACCACGTCATCCTCGGCGACCCCATGCTCTTCACGAAGGAGAACATCGGGAAGTTCGACTTCTGAGCGGCGGGAGATTGGGAGCGCAGGAGTTAGGAGTGTAGGAGTTCAGGAGAACGGCGGCGAGTCGCTGTCCCCCGTCTTGGCTCGCCACGCCGCCGACAGGCACGCAGCGATCGCCAGCGCCAGCAGCACCCCAAACGCGCACTGGCCGACGGCCAGGCTCCCCCAGTAGCCCGCCCCGAGGACCTGGAGGGAGCTTCCGGACGCCCGCAGCGAGACCAACAGGACCGGCACCCACATGGCCGTGCGGGCCAAGCCGGCGAGCAGCCCGGCCAACGCCATGCGCAGGTACAGCCCGTCCAGGCGTTGAGCTGCGAGCCCCAGGGCGAGCCCCGTGACAGCCCCGTTTGCTACGCTGTCTGCCATCAGGAGCAGCGTGCCAGGAACCGCCGGAGCAGGCTGTCCGAAGACCATGGACGGCAGGGCATACAACACGTGCCACGGGATGAAGCCCGGAAGTGCCATACCGATCATCCAGCGGAGCGGGCGGGGCCACCGCGGCCACAGGCGGTCGTGGATGGCCGCTCCCAGCGCCATCGCCGCGCCAGCGGCCGCCGAGATCCCCGAGTAGACAACGAGCCTCACGGGGGACGCGAAGTACCCCGATGCCTGCCCGCCGACGAACCCAGCTGAGAGTAGCTTCGCGATCGCCGCAAGCAGCAGGGCGCTCCACGGCAGGGGCACCTCGCGAAAGGACAGCGGCGGGCGCTCGCTCTGCATCGGAGACGGCGGCAAGGGCGGGATGAGGTGTGCTCCAGACCCCTCTGACGCCATCACAAGCCTCCCCAGCACACAGGCTCAGCGGAACACGCAGGCGAGGACCACTTCGTTGCTCAGGGGGCGGAACGGCTTGCCGGGATCGCGGTCGCCGAGGGCGATGGTTAGCCGGGCGTCGCCGAGAAGTTGTCGACTGATCGCCTGCTGCTTGTCGAGGGCGGCCAGAAGCGCCCCCAGGGGCAGTCGGCCGGTCTGGCCCGGCAGGGGTCGCTGGAAATGCAGTTGGAGCAGGGGCTGAGAGACGCCCTCAGGGGTGACTCCCACCAGGGTCACCCTCACCGTCACCGTCTCGCGCTGCAGGCTCGGGAGCTTCTCGTAGCCCACGCGAATGTCGCCCTGTAGGTTGACGACGGGCTCGTGGGTCTCGCTCCAGATCGTGATGGGCACGCTCTCCGAAGGAGCGGGCAGGTTCGCCGGGCGCGCGCCGGGAGACCGATGGCGTGCCATTCGAACAC
>Ga0194125_10007644_pt1 | contig 15535 bp, 16 predicted proteins | sample TA2KigC250mmetaG_FD_148626 | JGI IMG/M metagenome (GOLD analysis project Ga0194125, IMG submission 148626) | Freshwater microbial communities from Lake Tanganyika, Tanzania - TA2015034 Kigoma Deep Cast 250m | ecosystem: Environmental > Aquatic > Freshwater > Lake | place: Tanzania: Lake... | reverse complement strand
AAGAAGGTTTAATCGTAAAACACCACTGCCCAGTAAAATGGATATTGTAGTGCCACGCCCTTTTTATGTCGCTGTAACTCATTGTTATTACTTGATTATTTTTTTGCAAGTGTTGAAGATGGGTCTGACCTTCAACTTATCAAGAAAACCCTTCGGCTTTTGAATAGAACATTTTCGAAGGTATAAGCTCCACGTAGAAGATTTATAAGAATTCCACATGATTCTTTATGTCTTTTTGCTCAATGATATCCCATAACAATTTCAGAGCACTTCTAACCCCGAGGAATTGGCCAATATTCTTGCTTCAGTATCATCAGTCAGAAACCATTCGGGGTTAAGTCTCTTTGATAGGATAATCGCCTCTGCCTCACCAAAATCCAACAGCCCTGAAAGGAATAAAGATTCTGCCTGTACGGTTTCATGTGGTAATAAGCGTTCAATAAGTATCCATTCTGGCCTATGTTTTTCCCAGAGGGGGTATAGCTCACTCAGTTCAATATCTACCATTTGGGGAATATAGACTTTACCAGCTTTTTGGAGCAGTTCTAAGAGTTTTGCCTCTTGTAGATGCAGAATCGGACCGGCATCACAGACAATCAGCTTCATTTAGTGCCCGTTTTCACCTTCAATGCCCATTCAATATCTTCCTTCATAAATTGCTCTATCAACTTAAGCCTGTTATGGCGTATGAATTCTTGTAAAGCTACTCTTAACACTTCTGCCTCATCGGTAAACCATCCGCTTTTTACATAATTTTCAACTTCTAGTCCTAGTTTCTCTGGAAGGGAAACCTTAACTGTCTTAATTTTTCTCACCCCCTGTCTATATTTTATCATTTTTTACCCACAACTACCCTATTCTTTATCCTAACCTTACTGCTTGATAAAAGCCCGATGGGTAACCCATCCTCCAATCCTTACATGACATAGAGATTGAATTAAACAACATCTTTAATTATCTCTGCTATCTTTATTATCACTGATTCCTCGAGTTCGGGATAGATAGGCAGTGAAAGGACCTCTCGGGCTGCCTTCTCAGCAACAGGGAAATCCCCCTCTTTATAATTCAAAAATTTTAACGCCCCCTGCAAGTGTAGTGGCACTGGATAATAGATTACAGATGAAATCCCATTTTCCTTCAGCCGTTTCTGTATCTCATCTCGTTTCGGGCTTCTGATTGTATATTGCTGAAAGACATGATAGGTGCCTTTCTTTTCAACAGGGCACCTTACCGTATCCGAAAGGAGTTCGTTATAGATGGCTGCATGTTGCCGTCTCTTCCTGTTGTATTCATCGATATGATTCAACTTTATGAGGAGGATGCCTGCTTGTATTTCATCCAACCTGCTGTTAAATCCAATCCTCTCATGGATATATGAACCTTTAGAACCGTGGTTTCTCAATTTTCTTATTTCATCAGCGACTGCTGTATCATGAAGGGCTATGATCCCTCCATCTCCATATCCTCCGAGGTTTTTGCTCGGATAAAAACTGAAGCATCCTGCATCTCCAAAGCTTCCAGCCTTTTTACCATTCAACCCGGCACCAAAGGATTGGGCACAATCCTCGATCACCTTCAGATTGTGCTTTTTTGCTATTTTTAAGATCTCTTCCATATCAGTGGTAAGGCCGAACAAATGGACAGGGAGAATCGCCTTTGTTCCCTTCGTTATTTTTGACTCTATCTGACGTACGTCTATGTTGAATGTATCAGGTTCGATATCAACAAAGACAGGAGTAGCACCAGTATAGAGAATTGCCTCAGCAGTAGCAAAAAAAGTGAAGGGGGTTGTAATAACCTCATCCCCTTTTCCTATGCCAAGTGCATTCAAAGAAAGATGAAGGGCATCGGTGCCAGATGCAACCCCTACGGCCTGTGATACTGCATGGTACTCTGCTATTCTCCTTTCTAATTCAGAGACCTTCGGGCCAAGTATATACTGGGTACTTTCAAGTACTTCTGTCAGAACTTTCAATATGTCATCTCTAATCTCATGAAACTGCTTCTTTAAGTCAACCATTGGTACCATCTCTCTCTTCTCCCTCAATTGTAATATTGAAAAGACCATCTATAAATTGAAATTATAGCATAACGGTTGTGTAAAGCCCTGACACAATACAAAAGAAATAATTAGGCGAGAGAGGTTTATTGAAAGTTAAACCTTATGAATTGCAAGAGAGGGATAAACTCAATCAAACAAAGCTACCAGTTTATCAGCCTTTTCCTCGATAGATTTAGTTAGGCCTTCTTGTTCGTTCTTCAATTTGAAGAGTTCATCTGCGATATTCAGTGCAGCGAGAATGGATGCCTTCACAGGCGCTATGTTGGATGAGGAGTTATAAACCTCCTTCAGCTTTTCATCAACGTAGGATGCAAGCTTCCTGATATGCTCCTCAGGAGCATCTCCTTTAATTGTATATTTCTGGCCAAGGATATAGACCTCAACACTCCCCATATTCTTATTACTCTAATTCAAGTGTTTCGATCTCTTTGAGGAGACCCTCAATCTGGGTTTTTACTGTGTTCTTTTCTGACCTGAGATGTTCAATCTCCTGGCTTTTTTCGTTGAGAAGTCCTTCAAGTTCCGTGATCCTTCTCTCCATAATGGCCTTTTCCTCTTTAAGGGTCTTGACCCTCTCAATTGCCGCTGCAATTTTATCTTCGAGATTCTTGAGTTTTTCCACAGGCATAACCTCCTTTCTCACATTTCCGGGTTGTTCATTCTGTTGATTGTCATCAAAGAGGGTCTTCTTCAAAACCATTGCATTTAAGATAACAAAGATTTGAATGAAAGTCTATATGTTTTCAAGTGAGATTTCTTTTGTATCACCCTCTTCTGGATAGATACGTTTATATTCAAAAAGTGTTGTTAAAACCCTCTTTACATAATTTCTGGTTTCATTGTAAGGGATATCTTCAATGAACTCATCTGCAGATTTATAATTCCCCTTCTGTATCCACCTCCTCACGGTTTCCTCTCCAGCATTATAAGCAGCAATGGCATAAGAATAAGAGCCGAATTCTTTTATTAAGGTGCTCAGGTAATACGTTCCGAGGTTTAAGTTTTCGTTTGGATTATATATCTTGGATGCACTGGTTATCCCTAATTTCAACTTATTGTCAAGCCGGTATGCAGTCTGGGGTATGAGCTGCATGAGACCGAGAGCACCTGCATTAGACCTTGCATTCAGATCAAATTTACTCTCCTCTCTTACAACAGAAAGAATGAGAAACGGGTCAACACTATGTTTCCTGGAGAGGGGTTCAACAGTATCCCAATATGCGCGCGGATAACAGAGTGAACGCATTTTTTCTGCACAGGAAAGTCTTTCGGTAAGGTTGACCATATATTGATAATCACCAAGTTCTTGAAATTTCAGAGCAATATACAGGAGATCGTCTACAGAGCTTGTTGCTTTTGAAATTTGAATCAGCTCAAGGAGCGCCTCTTTTGATAGACCGATTTCAATAAGCACTTCTACACGGTCGTTCCTTTTTGACGCAACAGGGATAACGTCAACTGCCTTTTCGTTAAAATCCCCCCCAGCCCCCCTTTCCCAAAGGGGAGTATGGGGGGATTTGGAAGGATTAGTTCCGTTGTTTTTAATTTTGTCATTAGAGATATTTGTTTCTTTGGTAATCGATTCTGTGGAGGATTTTTTCATCCTCACATATGACATGATGCTGTAGAAATCTCTGTCCTTTTTCATAATTGTTTGATAGATGTCGAGGGCTTTCTCTCCAGAGGCCTCGAGACTACGTGCTTTCCAGTAGAGATATTTTGTATCATTGTAGTTTTGAGAGAGTTTTGTGAATGTTTCAGATGACTTTTTGTAATCCCCTGTGAGAAAATAAGTCCACCCGATGCCCCAGAGGGCATCCTCGGTTTCTGCAGAAAACTGTTTTATGACATCCTGATATATTTTTATGGCTTCCTCAATCTTCCCATCCTTCCTCCTGTCAGAGGCAACGGTAATAAGGATAGGGCCAGCCTTTTTATCCCCGGATTTCAGAAGTTCCTTGAGGACGGTATCGAATGCCTCCTTTTCACCAGCACGATAGAGTGAGCGTACTTCCCAGTATTTCTCATCAGCCTTTTTATAGAACTCTGCTGCTTCACGATACCTTTTCTGTCTGAAAAGGGAAAGGCCGAGGCTTTTGAGAATTTCGTTTTTCAGGCTCACATCGTCTTTCTCAAGTGCTGATTTAAGAATAGTTTCAGCTCCTTTAAAATCCATTAACTTCATGAGATTTGATGACCGTTTTATCAGGTCTTCCACAGTTATGTCAGATGGGATTAGTTCATTGTATGCTTTTTCTGAATATAGGCCGGCATCTATATAAAGCTCCTTGAAGATCGGCTTTGCTAAATCCTTCTTATCATTTTTCTTAAGCCACCGGGCGTACAGGTACTTGATCTCTGTGGTATCAGGATATTCTTTTAAAAAGGATTCAAATGTCTGCTGAAGATTTTCTTCTGAGACTTCTTCAGCCTCTTTCACCTCGTTTATACGCGTTTTTTTCTTGATGGGTGAATTAGGGTATTTGTTAAGAAGTGTACGAATAGCATTAAGAGACTCTCCATGCTTTCCTATTTCATGGTAGGCTTCAGAGAGCCATAATAGGGCATAATCTCCAAGGAGAGGAAACTCTTTTTCTGCAGCAGAGAGACTTACTATGGCATCTTCATATTTCCTGTTTTCAAGTTCATTTCTGCCTTTTTTCAGTAAAGCTTTCCCGTCTATGTCACCACCAAAAGACAGTGAACAGTAAAAAGTGAACAGTAAAAGGCACAAAAGATACTTCATGAAATTATCATAGCTAAAATAGTATTTTTAGACAATATTTAGACGATAAGACATGTGACAGTCAAAGTCAATTTCTTGACTTCTCCATAACTCCATAGTAGTTTATAATTACCGGTAAGGAGAATGTGTAATGCTTGATGCGAGATTTGTGAGGGAAAATACTGAAAAGGTTATGAAAGCCCTTGAACAGAGAGGCTACGACACGGGTAATATTGCTGAATTCCTGAAAATCGAAGATGAGAGAAGATCTTTGCTTCTTGAGGTAGAGAGATACAGGCAACAGAGGAATGAGCTCTCCGAGAGAATCTCCAAACTGAAAAGAGAGGGCTCTGATGTAACCTCAGAGACTCAAGAGGCAAAGAATGTCTCTGAGGCAATAAAGATGAGAGATGAGCGTCTGCGGGAGCTTGATGAAAAGACAAGGATAGCCCTGCTGAATATTCCTAATATTCCCCATGAATCTGTACCTGTTGGAAAGGACGAGACGGAAAATGTTGAAATACGGAGATGGGGTGAGCCGAGAAAGTTCGACTTTGAGCCACTGAATCACTGGGATATTGGTGAAATACTCGGGATTATTGACTTTGAGAGGGCATCGAAGATTGCGGGCTCGCGCTTTGTCCTTATGAAAGGGCCTGGCGCAAAGCTCGAACGGTCACTAATGAACTTCATGCTAAATGTGAATACATCAAAGGGATATCAGGAAGTCTTGCCTCCAATTATTGTGAATAGAGAAAGTATGACAGGGACAGGGCAACTTCCAAAATTCGCAAGTGAACTGTTTACAATCGCTGACCCTGAACTCTATCTCGTACCCACTGCAGAAGTGCCTGTAACAAATATCCATAGAAATGAAATTCTTAAAGAAGAAGAACTTCCCATTTATTATACAGCCTACACACCGTGTTTCAGACGTGAGGCAGGTTCATATGGGAAGGATGTGAGGGGCCTTATCAGACAGCATCAATTCAATAAGGTAGAGCTTGTCAAATTTGCAAAGCCCGAAGACTCTTTTGGGGAGCTTGAATCCTTAACAAAAGATGCTGAGGATCTCCTTCAGCGATTAGAGCTTCCATACAGGGTTGTTGCTCTTTGCACAGGAGATTTAGGGTTTGCTGCTGCAAAGACTTATGATATTGAGGTATGGCTTCCAGGACAACAGAGATACAGGGAAATCTCTTCGTGTTCAAACTTTACTGATTTTCAGGCAAGAAGGGCGAACATAAGATTTAAGCGAGGAGGGAAGAAAGGGACAGAGTTTGTCCATACGCTGAATGGCTCTGGCCTTGCCATAGGACGCACTGTTGTCGCTATCCTTGAAAACTACCAGCAGAAGGATGGGAGTGTGGTTATCCCTGAGGTATTAAGAAAATATATGGAAGTGGAAACAATAAAGTAGATAAACCATTCTTGTCTAATCTGATAGCTTCTCCCCTTTTTTGTATCTGATGTATTCAATAAGACCTAAGAGGCTACCTATTGTCACAGAAAGAAACCACGAGAGAGAAATTGCTGTTGCGACTTCTGGCTTGACTCCAATAATGCCGAAAAAAAAGACAAAGGCGCCTTCTCTAATACCGAGCCCTGATATAGAAATTGGAAGCATTGTAAACAGGATAATGATTGGCAGGAAGATCAGACATGCAAGGAATGGTATATGCTGTCCCAATCCGAGTGCGAGGATATATACGGCTGATATACCCAATATTTGAATAATTATAGATATCAGTGATGCCTTAACGATAACAACTTTATTATTCCAGTAGGAATGAAAATAATCATAAAATTCTGAGAGTGTCCTCATCCTTTTTCCGAGACGCAGACCGAAGATGAAAAAACTTGCTGTAATGAAAATTATGACTGCAAGGGGCAATAACCATACTACACGTGAGCCATGAAAATAGGAATAGCCAAAAGGAAAGGCAAGAATGCCCATTGCCATTAACACAGCAAACCCTATATATCTATCCATAAAAACAGATGCAAGAGAGAGACTGCCTTTTCCTGTCGCCTTATACAGATAGAATGCCTTAACAGCATCACCACCTATAAGACCCGGCAGGACAGTGTTAAAGAAAGAACCTATCATATAAAGAGAAACCAGTTTTCTAATGTCGTATTCAAGGGGCAGGAGGAGTTTCCACCTCAACGTAGATATGAACTGTGCTGATATAAACAGGAATACAGCACATACAAAAGCGGTAAAGCTCATTCCCTTTAATGTTGTAGAGACTTGTTCAATCCCGGTTCTTGATAAAACTATATAGAGGAGTACAGAACTAATAGTGATCTTCAGGATAAGGAAAAATATCTTGTTAATTTTAAGGGCCAAGGATCTTCTTAATCACATAGATGGGTTTTTTCTGGCTTTCGTGATAGACCCTCACAAGCATCTCCCCTAAAAGACCCATCCCAATGAGTTGAATCCCGACAATTATCATGAGGGCACCGAGTAAAAGGAGCGGTCTTCCACCGATGGGACGGCCAAAAAAGAGTTTATCTATGCTGAGGTACAGTGATATGAGAAAACCCAAAATGCCACTGAGCATGCCGACAGGCCCAAAAAATTGAATTGGTTTTGTTGAAAAGCTCTGAAGAAATTTTACTGTAATTAAATCTAAAACAACTTTAATGGTTCGTGAAATACCATATTTTGAGCTTCCCCGCAGTCTCGGATGGTGGACAGTCTCAACCTCTGCAACCCTGACACCGTACCAGCTCGCAACAGCAGGGATGAAGCGGTGCATCTCTCCATAGAGTTTCAGATTTTTTATGACATCCCTTCTGTATGCCTTGAGGGAGCATCCGTAATCATGGAGCTTCACGCCTGTCACATTACTGATAAGCCAGTTTGCCATAATAGATGGAAGCCTTCTCCTTAAAAATGGGTCTTTTCTCTTCTTTCTCCATCCGCTTACAAGGTCATTATCTTTTATTAGTTCAAGGAATTTTGGTATGTCAGCGGGGTCATTCTGGAGGTCACCATCCATTGTTACAATAACGTCCCCTCTTGCAAAATCAAATCCTGCTGCAAACGCTGCAGTCTGACCAAAATTGCGTCTCAGGCTCAGCACAACAATCCGGTTATCACTTGCCTGAACCTCCTCGAGGGCAGGAAGTGTTCTATCTGTACTGCCATCATCAACGAAGAGGATCTCATATTCCTTCCCAAGGGGATCGAGTGTCTCCTTTAATTTTTCATAAAGTATTTTTACATTCTCCTCTTCATTATAAAGAGGTATGACTACAGAAAGGGTCATTAATATCTCCCTGTTTTTTCTTCCTTTATACCCTTAAAATCATAGCAAAGAATCAGAGAATATTCCCTGATCTTCTTATTCTGTTTATTATAAGCCGTAAAAGTCCTTTTCTCAACCTTTTCAAAGGCATTGGCAATTGCATCAGGTGTTGGCATGTCTCCTATTGTAACAAAGATTGCATCATAACGAAGAAGGCTACGAAATCCAGGCCACAGATCATACTGGTTCATCCTACGGCCAAGATTCATACAATATGTTATCGGATGCCCCTTTACATAGAACGCAAGTTCACTTGAAACCTGGTAGCTATCAGAAAATATGAATACAGAATTGTGTGCAGACATCTGCTCATATAACTTTGTAACCTCTACCCCAAGTGATTTCCATCCACGAAGCCTCAATGTTGGATCCTGCTTCGAGGGAAGATTGAGAATGGACGGAAAGTGTGCAATTGAAGTTACCATTACTGATAGGATAACTGCAGTTACAATGAGCGTTTTTTTGAATCTGCCATCAGAAGAAAACTTCTTTATGGAAAATTCAGAAAAGGCAATGATGCCTGTTATATATCCTGGCAATGCCCAGTTTGCCTGTACTTTACCCTGAAGGCTTTTCAAGAGGAAAAAGACAACGATGGGAACTGAAAACCAGAAAAGAAACGCCCCCTCTCTTTCTCTTCTTCGTCTCCATAGAGAGACTGCCATGAGTATGAATAAAAGAGGGGTTATTATGCCAAGCTGTGAGCCGAAAAACTCAAAGAAATTCTTTAAAGAGAGGTGAATACCTTCTGCTATGTTTGCGTGACCGGTAGTATGTCTGAATGTGACCCAGTCATAGTTTGCATTCCACAGTATCACAGGGCTGAATACGATAAGGCTGATAAGAAAAGCAACATAAGGTCCTTTTGAAAGCAACAACCTCCTATATTCCTTCGATACCAGTAATAAGAAAAAAGCACAGAGATAAAAGAAAGCCATAGTATATTTAGTGAGAAGGCCGATGCCGACGGAGATGCCGAGGAGAAGCCAAGAAACAAATCCCCCCATCCCCCCTTTACTAAAGGGGGGTAAGGGGGGATTTGAGTTCGGAGTTCGGAGTTCGGAGTCTGAATTTAGTTCTGCATTATTTGTTGAACGTTGAACGTTAAACGTTGAACGATAAAACAAGAATAGGGAGAGAATCCAGAAAAAGGCAAAAGGGGAATCTATAGTGAACAAAATGCTATAAGCAGAAAAAAGAGGAACTATCTGGAACACGATAGCTGAAAATAATCCTACGCGTTCATTATACAGCCTTTTCCCGAGCATATAAAGAATAATGCTGCTGAGTACAGAAAATATTACAGCCATGATTCTTATGCCGAAGGCATTATCTCCGAAGAGAACTGTGCCGATATATATAAGATAGGCGATCATCGGTCCCTTTGAGTAATAGCTCCAATCAAGCCTTCTCGACCATTCCCAGTAATGTGCCTCATCAGGACTTAAATCAAGATACCCATACTGGATGTAGTATATGCGGAAGAGACTGAGCGTCAGGAGGGAAACAAAGAGTACAGTAGTAGACGGTTTCTCCTTAAACCGTTCAGATGACCACTGGTATAAACCGATAACACATAGTGCTACAGCAACACCTAATATTGCTCCAACAAGGACATCCGAAGGATAATGTACACCGACAGAGATCCTTGAAACACCTACAAGGAATGCAACAAGGATAAAAATATATCTTAATCTTGTTTTGAATAAAATATAAAATGGTGTTGCAAAGGCAAAGGCATTTGCAGCATGGTTTGAAGGCATGGAAAAAGAACCACTACACCCAACAAGAAGATGGACACCATCAAGCACATTGCAGGGCCTTTGCCTTTCAAAAACGTGCTTTAGTGTATATGAACTCCAATCAGAAAGTGCTAAGGAAGCGAAAGCAATAACCAGAACGATGCATGCCTTTCTCTTGTCTTTCAAAAAATACAAGATGCAAAGTGGTGAAAAGAGAAGATAGGCATGACTGGTGATAAAGGGCATTATGCTGTCAAAAAGGCTGTTCTGTAAGGTATGATTAATAGCGAAAAAGATAATTTTATCTATTTCAGAGAAGCTCATTGATTAGTGACAATTATCAATTATTCATGTTCGACAGGTCAAGTCCTTTAATTGAAGAACTTCGTGATCCAAGCTTGCTAAAATGTTATATATTTCTATTACCAAATCAATATAGAATATCGCTATAGCATGGAAGAAATAGAAGAATTAATTAAGTATCATGGTCTTGAAGAGGACTCGGAGCATGTTATTATTCCGTTTATAGACAAAAATGGTCGATGGAAACGATGTTTTTTGCTGAAAAGAAGATTTATTAGGATTGTATATTCAGAGGGGCATTTTGTTGATTATCCTCTTTCAGATGTGATCAAGGCGACAATAAAATATCCGGAGCTTTTGTTGAGTGAGGCGCTCTATTTGATGTATAAAGAATCGAACGTTGATACGCCAGATGTCCGTTCAAATACAAAAGAATGTGTTGAGCAGTAATGTGCTAAAATAGGGCAATGTTACTCATGAACAAGTTCAATAAAATTGCATTCTTTATACTCATCTTTGTCACGAGCTGCACCACGACCAATCTTTCAACCGTGCCCAGCTCTTCAGCACCTCCTCCTTCAGCACCAAATTTTTTACTATTAGGTATGTGCGCTATTGTGCCACCATATTTATCAATCGTTAATGCACACACAGGGGAAAGGATAGATGCAGAAGACCTTTCAGATTTTTCCAAACGATTACAAATTACAACTCATGCCCTGTTCGTTGAAAAAGGAGTTCGATTGACTTCTATTGAAAACTGTATTGAACATTGGGAGAGGAATGACTTCCGCCATACCATGGATCCGTTTCTGCAAGGTAAGATGAATCTTGAACAATTACATCCTCCTGATGTTTTTACTTGTATCGATTACGCAGAGCTTGACCTTATTGTATTTGTTGATATGAAAGCACTCTATACCAGCAGAAGAGGCAGAAGTATGGTGCCGATATGGGGTACAGACGGACGGAGGTTTTATTTTGAGAGAATCCACCCACGTGATAAATATTCAGTTATTATTGATGTAAGGATCGTTGATTTAAAAAACCGCAAGGTTGTCTGGGAGAATAGGATCTTCAAAAAAGCAAACATTGAATCTGAAACAATCCTCACAAATCTGCTTACAGAACTTCTTGATCCCATACAAGGAAAAGTAAGGTACTAAGGGAAGCATTATCCCGACTTTTAGTCGGAGAGCTTCACTTATACATTTAAAATTTGAAGATAATCAACCATGACAGGTAAAAGAGCCGATCCAGAAAGTATTCGTAATATTTTTTTAAAAAACCTTTTTATGCCTTTTATTCTCTCCCTCCTTTTGATTTCTCAGGGTTATGCCGAAAATACTGCAAACAGTGAGCAGGACATCATTCAAAAGATTATAGATGCTTACGGTGGGAAAGCAATGCTGTCAAAGGTTATTTCCATATCAGCAGAAGGGAACATCATGAAAATTATCCCTGAAGATGATGGCACGTACTACCGGTACATGAAAAGGGATAGGAAATTATTCGTTGATATCAAATATACACGATCAGAAGAAGTTCGGATAATGAATGGGAAGAAAGGGTATAGAGGAAACAGAGAACTTGTTGAAGAGGTGAAAGGCCCTTCCTATGATGCCATGGTGTATCAGTATAATCAATTAGATATACCTTTTGGGTTCGTAGATGGAACATTGAAAGCAGCAGACATTCGAAAGGACAGTGTAAATGGTACCGAAATGACAATTCTTAAGCTTAAAGATCAACATGGATATGAGATCGAGGTTTATATCAGTACAGAAGATTCCCTCATTCTAAAAGCGATCGGATATTTTCAATTCGGGACAAGTAAGAGAAGCCTCCGTACAGAATTTTCAGAATTCAGAATGGTTGAGGGAATACTCCTTCCTTTCAGAATCGTCAATTATGCCAATGATATCAAACTCAGTGAGACGGAAATCACGAAATACCTGATAAACCCAAAAATAGATGACTCGATCTTTAAGCCTTAACCTTCTCATCCCTTTGAGCTTTCTTTCAAGAAAGTAGGTCAATAAATCGTATATCCTGAAGAAAACCAAACCGCGAACGGACTTCATCTGCATCACGGGGATTGAACTCGCCAATAATCATTTCTTCTGTTTCAGTGCCGGCACAGATATTGTTGCCCAATGGATCGTATATCCGGGATGCCCCTGGATAGTGGATACCGTTCCCGTCTGCCCCCGTACGGTTTACACCAATGATAAAACACTGGTTTTCTATTGCGCGTGCCCTGAGTAATGCCTCCCAATGGTCTTTCCGTGAAGTCGGCCAATTCGCAATGACAAAGATTGCCTGCACCTTTTTTGTAACCTTTCTGAAGACTTCAGGAAACCGTAAGTCATAGCAGATAAAGATACTCGATAGCATTCCATCAACCGTGAATGTAACGATATCATTCCCGGCAATGTAGTACTGATCTTCCTTTGCAAAGGAAAACGGGTGTAGTTTGGTGAATGTTGCAATTACATTCCCTTCGGTATCGTAAACTACAGCTATATTTCTGCCTTTCTCGTTGTTCATTTCCCATATAGGAAATCCTGCTATGATATTTATCCGATACTCTTTTGCCATCTGGGATAAAAAGGATGCTGTTTCTCCATTTTCAGGCTCTCCGATTCTAAAGATATTCATTGAAAAACCGGTATTGAACATTTCAGGCAGAACAACAATATTGCAACCATGTTCAGAGGCATTTTGTATGAATGTTCCAGCCCTCTTGTAATTTTCCTTTTTGTCTTCCCATTGAATGTTCATTTGAATCAGGGCTATTTTCATGTCTACCTCACTTTGCTCTTGATAGATATTGAATGATTCAGATCTCTTTTCTGTATTATACCGATGCTTACCTATCTCGTGTCAGAATTGCTCTTATCCAGACTATTATTGTTTTTTCTTTCAAACGGTTTAATATATAACGAATTAAGGATAATTATGTTCCAGTTAGATTTGCCGTTTTCACGTAACATAGATACTCTTAAAGACTATTTTGAAAAGGCAACAGGTAAAGCCATTGCCCTGACATTTACCGACAATTCCACCAGCATGCTTTCAGTGAAAACAAAGGGAAATTCAGTTTCTGTCAGGCTACACAAGATGTTTCTCCAAGCTGAGAGCGATGTTCTCGAAGAGATAGCTAAGTTTATCAAAAACAGGAAAGGCAGCACACCTTTCATCAGAAAATTTATCAGGCAAAACCAGCATCGTCTTAGAAATAAACCCCGCAGAACAATCAGCCTCTGTACCCAAGGCAGATATTATGATCTGAGGGAGCTTTTCGATTCCCTCAATAATGAGTATTTTGAAGGAAGGATCACAGCGAAAATCAGTTGGGGCAAAAAGAATCCGCGATGGGCGGTAAGAAAACGTACGTTGGGGAGTTATAGCAGTCATACCAATACTATAAGGATAAACCCGGTTTTAGACAGGAAGAATGTCCCCCATTACGTTATCAAATTTATCATATACCATGAAATGCTCCATAGTGACATGCACATAGAAAAGAAGAATGGCAGGAGATTAGTACATACTCCTGAATTCAAAAAACGTGAGCGAATGTTCGAATACTATGAAAAAGCTATCTCATGGGAGAAAAGAAACTGAGCATTAAAAGAGCACCCTTACTATTTCATCTGTATCTACCCTGTCAGGTCTGAAACTATTCACCGGTGATTCTAAATCGGGATATCCGATAGAGATTCCAAGGACAAGCCTTTTTGACTGCGGAATCTCTAAAAACTTCTTAATATGCTGCGCATAATCGGTGAGAAATGCCTGTGGGACAGTTCCAAGACCGTACGCATGGGCTGCAAGCATGAGGCTCTGCGCAAAGAGTCCCATGTCAAACAATGACCATAATGAAAGCGATGAATCCTGAAAAAGGAATATGCCATGTGGAGCTCCATAAAACTGGAAGTTTGCTATTTTTGATTTTTTCCTGACGTCGGGAGAAAGAAGATCCTTGCCTGTTATTTCACTCCTTTTTTTCATCAGAGCAGCTATCCTTGCTTCTATGGCCGGAGGCCATGACAGAGGTTCTGGCAGATCCAGACAGGGACTGGTATTCTGTTCAAGAAGTTCCACGAGAAATTTAGATAACGCCTCCTTTTTCTCACCTGAAACAATGACGACTTCCCACGGCTGACTGTTCTTGTATGATGGGCTCCATTTTGCCGTATCAATGACCTTCATCAGTATTTCTAAAGGCACAGTGTCGGGTTTGAATTTTCTGATACTCATTCTTGTTTTAATGCATTCGATGGCGTCCATAGTTCCCCCCTCTAAGGCAGTAATATTTTAATTATAGCGCATTCTTCTTTCTAATCTTAGCATAGTACATTAAAATATCAGAAATGAAGACATCCGAAAGACCATTGAGAATTTTTTTCTCGGGCATTGCTGGAAGTGGTGTGTCTGCGATAGCAACCTTTATGGCTGATAAGGGTAATGTCATCGTCGGATCTGACAGGGTATTTGATAAGGATATACTCCATCCTCTGAAAAAGGTTTTCCAATTTAGAGGGATTACCATTGTGCCTCAGGATGGCAGTGGCTTAAATGACACCTTTGATTTCGCAGTTTTCAGCACTGCAGTTGAGTCTGACCAACCTGAGATCTTGAAGGCCGGGGCTCTTGGAATTCCAATAAAGAAACGGCCTGATTATCTCGCTGAAATCACGGCATCATTTCACACCATAGCTGTTGCAGGGACAAGCGGAAAGTCAACGACAGCAGGATTACTTGCCTTTTTAATGAGCAGACTTGGTCTCAATCCAAATTTTATCAGTGGAGGCAGAGTAAAACAATTTAAATCATCCTCAAACCCTGGCAATTGCCTTACAGGAGACTCAGACTATCTTATCATTGAGGCGTGTGAATCAGACGGCACCATCGTGAACTATAAACCTCAGCATTCAATCATCCTCAATCTTTCCCTTGATCACAATCCTATAGAAAAAACGGCAGGAAAGTTTAAGATTTTCATGGAAAATACTTCAGATAAAATCATTTTGAATGCAGACGATAGAAATTTATCTCGAAAATACCCCTCACCCTTGCCTCGGCACGAGTCGATTCCGACCTCTCCCGCAGGGGGAGAGGGTCTGAGTATGTCTCCTTCCACAAAAGGAAATGGGATGTGCGTATATCTTTCACAAAGGGCAGAGGGGTTGAGTATCTTTCCTTCCGCAAGTGTAGAGAATCCGTATAAATCCCCTCCCTTGATGGGAGGGGTTGGGGAGGGTGATTTAATTACATTTTCCATACACAATCCATCACAATATAAGGCAGAGGCAATAACATACAAATCATTGAGTACAGAATTTTCATTGCATGGAACGAGATTTAGCCTCTCACT